>Ga0209099_1000410_pt1 | contig 50924 bp, 38 predicted proteins | sample AD_JPNHW2_MetaG_FD_184430 | JGI IMG/M metagenome (GOLD analysis project Ga0209099, IMG submission 184430) | Active sludge microbial communities of municipal wastewater-treating anaerobic digesters from Japan - AD_JPNHW2_MetaG (SPAdes) (version 2) | ecosystem: Engineered > Bioreactor > Anaerobic...
TTGTTCGAGGGAGGAGGTTGGAGGAAACGACTTTGAAAATGAAATCGAAAAAACTCATGACATCGATTTTAACCAGTGTTTACGGGGCTGATCTGGTGATCGGCTCGAATTTAACCGGACAGTAGTGATTGTTTTTAAATCTTTAACAAGGAGGATTCGATGAAGACGCTGGTGTCCGGCATGTTGCTGTTTTGCATCCTGAACGTCACCGCCGCAGAGATGGCCGTCAAGACCGTCCCCGTGCGCCCCACACAGAAAACCAGCCTCTTCAACGGCAAGGATTTCGCGGGCTGGACCAAAGTCATCACCGCCGAGCCCGGCAGCGATCCCGACGTGACCTGGACGGTCGCAGACGGCGTGATCCGCTGCACCGGCAAGCCTTTCGGCTACCTGATGACCCAGCAGAGTTTCGCGGACTACAAACTCCACGTGGAGTACCGCTGGTACGGCACGTCCGAGCAGATGAACAGCGGCGTCTTCGTGTTCAAGACCGGCCCGGACACCTTCTTCCTTCCCAAGGCCGTCGAGACCCAGCTCAAGAAGGGCAACGCCGGCGATTTCGTGCTGCTCTCCCAAGCCACACTGAACGGCCTCGACAACCCGAAAGTCCGTGCCGTTAAGAAGATGGCCGACAGTTCCGAGAAAGCCGACGGGGAGTGGAACAGCGTCGACATCATCGTCCGGGGCAACACGATCGAGTCGAGTGTGAACGGCGTGCTGCAGAACAAGGGCCAGGACGTCTACGCCGACGAGGGCCAGATCTGCTTGCAAAGCGAGGGCGGCCCCATCGAGTTCCGCAACGTGACCGTCGAGCCCCTGCCCTGAGCACGGCACCCACAGGCGGGACGACCGGAGCGGGACCCATCGGATCGCGTGTTGCAACCATACAGGACTTGTTATCAGGCCACCTTTCTGGTATTCTAAAAATATGGCCTTGAGAACAAGGCCCGTTTAGGCTTAAAGCACATTAGGAAGGAGCTCACAATGAAGAGTCTGTTGATGGTTGCGATGATGGCCGCCGTGACGTTCGCGTTCGTCGGCTGCAAGAAAGAAGAATCGATCGGCGACAAGATGGATAAGGCCGTCAAGTCCGCTGAGAAGAGCACCGACGCGGCCGCCAAGGATGCCGAGAAAGCCGGCGGCGATCTGCAGAAGAAACTTGATGGCGCGCTGAAGAAGTAATTCGGCCGGATCAAGTCCGATGACCGACGGCTTCATTGCCGCCGGTCTTTTGTTTTTCCGCTTGGACGTTTGGCCCCACTGTATTAACCTGTTCTTATGAAGACACCTTCCGGCTTTCTAAAGATCGGCGTGCTGGGTTCCGGCTCAGGTTCCAACATGCAGTCGGTTCTCGACGCGATTCAGGCGGGCACGCTGAACGCGGAAATGCGGCTCGTTCTCTCGGACGTCGCGGATGCGAAGATTCTCGACCGCGCCAAGCGTCACGACATCCCGTGCGAATGGCTAGACTGTTCGCCTTTCAAAACCAAACTGGACGGCGAGGCGGAGCAGAACTGCATCACGATGCTGAAGGCCTACGACGTAGACACGGTGATTCTGGCGGGCTTCATGCGCATCGTCAAGCCGGGGCTGCTCAACGCTTTCCCGCATCGCGTTCTGAACATCCACCCCGCCTTGCTTCCCGCTTTTCCCGGACTTCACGCATGGAAACAGGCCTTGGAGTATGGCGCGAAAGTGGCCGGCTGCACCGTTCATTTCGTTGACGCCGGGACCGACACCGGCCCCATTATCGTCCAGAAGCCTGTCCCCATACTGGAAGGCGACACGCCCGACACCCTGCATGCGCGGATCCAAGTGGAAGAGCACAAGGCTTATCCCGAAGCGTTGCGGCTGCTCGCCGAAGGCCGCCTGTCGATTGACGGGCGGCGCGTGGTGATCGCGTAGTCCGGAACACCGGACGCCCGAATGCCGCACGCGCTCAGCGAATAAGGAAGAAGGTTACTCCGCAGAAGCGGGGCACTCTTCCGTGGAAGCGGCCGGAACCGCTTCGGCCTGCGGAGGGGCCTCCGGCGCTTTAGGAACCACCGGCGTTTCGGCGGCGACGGCCGCCAAAGGCACCACAACTGGAGCCGCCGCGGCAGGCGCAACGACGTCCTGCCGACGCACACCGCCCCCCGCCGGCAGACCACCGGCCTGTTTCTCGCCGGGCAGGAAACGGAACGCCGGGTATTCGAGCGGAGCGCTCAGCACGTCATTGTAGAACTCGACGACATGGCCCTTCTCCACAAGCCAAGCGAGCTGAACCAGCGTCTCTTTGATCTTCGCCTCGTCTCCGCCCGCGATCGCGGTCACCATCTCAGCCTTGGTGCATGCCGGATGCTCGTTCACATAGACCAGCACATCGCGCAGCGTCTGAACCGTATGGGCCGGATCGAGCGGCAAAGCCGGCTTGAGCATCACGAAATCCTGTCCCTTGGGATCGTTCACCCGGAACAGATGCAGCTTGCGGTGACGGAACGCGCCGCGCAGCGCAAAGAAGAGCGAAGCCGGGAAACGGCGTTCGCGGTTCAACGTGTCTTTCAGCGCAAAATAAAGCGGACGGCTCGACGTCTGCATGGCGACCGCCGCCGTGCAGATCAGGTGCCGCACGCTCGCGATCTGCTCGGGGAGAATCTCCCGCATGAACACCAGCTCCGCCACATCCCGCTCCATCGGCGGAGCTTTGGGTGCGGGCTCGGCCTCCAACGCCGCAGCGTCGGCCGCCGCGCCTTCCGCGGACGCCTCGGCGGGCACAGGCTCGGCCACCGTCGGAGCGGCCCCCTTACGCCGATAAATCTTTTTCTTGGTGCACTGCTGCCGCCACTGCTCGATCACTTCCGACTCGCGGACCGTCTCGATGCGCGACCGATAGGTCTCTTCGGACATGTTTGGATAACGCGTCCGCAGCATCTCGTGAACCTTGGAGTTGAAGCTGTGATGGTTCGGCGGGCCCAACAGCTCGCCGCTCAGCCCGCAGCGGGCCACACACACGAACGCTCCGGAAGGCGGTTCACAGGACACCTCCTCCACATCGAAGAAGTCGTCCATGTGGCGGTTGACCAGATGCGCGCGGACCTCCTCCTCGGTGAGCGCGGGCATGCCGCACACCTTGCACTGGAACAAAGACACCTGCTGATCCTTGAGCGGTTCGACGCGGACCAGACACGAAGCGGGGTTGTCGAGAAAAAGCCAAGCGATATCGCGAAGAGGGAACGCGTGATGCGACGTCTGGATGCGGCGGATCACGGCCCCGAGCGCCTTCTGCTCCGGCAGCACGCGGATCTCGAGCGGAAGCGGCGGCGTCTCGGGACGCGGCGGGCGGAACTCGCGGCGCTCCGGGCGCGGGCCGCCTTCAGGACGCGGCCCGCGCAAATCGGCCACGGCCGCGCGCGACTCGGGACGCGGCATGTCGGATGCGGAACGGGGCCCGCGATCGACCTCACGGCGAGGCGGACGGCGGTCGATCTTCCGGCGGTCGCGGTCATCGAAGTCGCGCCTCGGACGGCGGTCACGACCTCCGTCGCGCCCGCTGCCATGACGGCCTTCGCCGTCTTCGCTTCCTTCGAACCGCTCGTTCTGATAGCGCTGGCTGTTCGCATCCGGGGCCGTCCGCGCCCAGCTCGGAGCAAAGCTCAGATCCAACACCATCCCGCCGTTATCCTGCTCTGCAGGTTTCGCCTCTTCGTTCTCGCTCATGGTTTAAACATGTTACCTTTTGTCTGACCGTACGGTCAATGTGTTTTATCACACCGCCCCGGCCGCAACTGCCGCCAGCAATCCGCCGTTGAGCAGAATCGTTTTTTGGCGCGCACTCAAGGCCGTGGAGGCCTTAAACGCGGCGCCGCTCGTCACATTCTTAACGGTCACTTTCCCATCACCGGCCACGGCTTCGCGCAAGCCGGCGACCACCAATTTGTCCCCCTTCGCCACCGCGTCGTAGTCCGCCGGGTTGTCGAAAATGAGCGGCACGATGCCGAAGTTGATCAGGTTCGCGAGATGGATGCGCTCGATGCTCTTGGCCACCAGCGCCTTCACGCCCAGATACATAGGGCACATCGCCGCGTGCTCGCGGCTCGACCCCTGCCCGTAACTCTCGCCCGCCACGATAACGTTGTGCAACCCCGCGTCGCGGTTGGCCGACGCGTTCGTGTGGAATGCGGGGTCCACATGCTCAAACACGTACTTCGCATACTGCGGCACGTTGGAACGGTATTTAAGGCGCGCGCCCGCCGGCATGATGTGGTCGGTCGTGATCTTGTCGCCGACCTTGATGACCGCCACGCCGTCCAGCGTCTCGGGTAGCGGCTTGCCGGACGGCACCTGTCCGATGTTCGGGCCGCGCACGATCGCCGTGCCCGGCACGCCCCTGCCCGCCGTCTCGCGGAAAAGGAACATGCTGTCGTCCAGCTCAAAGGCGCCGGGCTCGGCCACCGCGGACGGCACGGAGCCGCACGTCCGGGGATCGGTGAACAAGCCGGTCAGGGCCGCGGCGGCGGCCGTCTCCGGGCTCACCAGGAAGACCTGCGCGGACTGCGTGCCCGAGCGGCCCTCGAAATTGCGGTTGCTGGTGCGCAGGCTCACCGCTTCCGTGCCCGGCGACATGTGGTTGCCGATGCAGAACCCGCAGGCGTTCTCGAGCATGCGCACGCCCGCGGCCACGAGATCGGTCAGCAAGCCCTCTTGGGCCAACATCGCCACGACCTGCCGCGACCCCGGCGCCACGCCGACTTCCACATCGGGGTGGACCTTCTTGCCGCGCAACATCAGCGCCACGGTCTTGAGGTCGCGGTACGACGAATTGGTACAGGAGCCGATCAGAACCTGGTTGACCTTACGGCCCGCCATCGACGCGATAGTCGCGATGTTGCCCGGCGAGTGCGGGCATGCGGCCATCGGCTCGACCGACGCCAGATCGATCTCGAGCACCTTGTCGTACGCCGCGCCGTCGTCCGCCACGAGCTCCTTCCAGTCCTGCCCGCGGCCCTGCGCCTTGAGGAACGCCCGCGTGACCGCGTCGCTGGGAAAGACCGACGTGGTCACCCCCAGTTCCGCGCCCATGTTGGTGATGGTCGCGCGCGCCGGCACGCCGAGGCTGGCCACGCCGGGGCCGCCGTACTCCAGCACGCGCCCCACGTTGCCGTTGGTCCCGTAAACGGAAAGCACCTTCAGGATCACGTCCTTGGCCGACACCCCGGGCTTGAGCTCGCCCGTCAGGCGCACCAGCGTCACCTTCGGGCAGGTCAGATAGAACGGCCCGCCGCCCATGGCCACCGCCACATCGATGCCGCCCGCGCCGATCGCGACCATGCCGATGCCGCCGCCGGTGGGCGTGTGCGAATCGCTGCCGAGCAACGTCGCGCCCGGCTTGCCGAAGCGCTCGAGGTGGAGCTGATGGCAGATGCCGTTGCCCGGCCGCGAGAACACGATGCCATAGCGCTGCGCCACGCTCTTGAGATACGCGTGGTCGTCGGCGTTCTCGAACCCGACTTGGATCGTGTTGTGGTCCACGTAGCTGACGGCCAGATCCGCCTTGACGCGGTCAAGCCCCATGCTCTCGAACTGCAGATAGGCCATGGTGCCAGTCGCGTCCTGCGTCAGCGTCTGGTCGATGCGGATCGCCAGTTCCTTGCCGGGGACGAGGTCACCTGAAACGCGGTGAGCCGAAAGAATTTTCTCAACGATATTCTGTGCCATGCGGAAACTCCATTTGAAAAGGTGGTATGGTGCAAAAAATCCCGGGCCGCAACAAGCCCAAACTTCAGTCCCGCCGGGCGACCGGCCGGCTCAGGAGGAAGCGGTCCTCGGCGTGGAAACCAGCGGCCCGGTAGACGTCGATCGCGCGGAGATTCTTCTTCTGGACCTCGAGGCGCAGATAGCCGAAACCGTTCTCCCGACAATACCCTGCCGCCGTGTCGATCAGCCGCTTGCCGAGCCCCTGCCCCTGCGCTTCCGGCAGGAGAAAGATCTCGTCGAGCAACACGAAGGGGCCACCGAACTCGAGGCTGTAGCAGCGCGTCAACACCATATACCCAACGGCACGCTCCCCTTCACGCGCGATGAAAACGGAGCCAGCCTGCGGATGCTCCAGCAAGTGGTGTATCAGACGGCCGCTCGCCTCCGCCTCGAAATCGAACCGCTCATGCGCGTAAAACACCTTCATGAGCCCGAGTAGCTCCGCGACATCACCCTCACGCAAAAGGCCGATCCCGCCCGCCTGCCGCTCCGGCTGTTCTCTCTTTTGTCCCATTGGCCGGCCAACTTATCAAACCCGCGCCCGTGCCGCAAACCCCATTTGTCCAGGCTCCCGCGAGCGGCGCTCCCCGCGAAAAGAAGATTGACTTTGCCAGCCCGGACTTTTCATAATGAAAATATGGAGGGGCAACGATATGGGAGACGGTTTGCGCCGCACGGCACGCGACTCCCTTCGCCCCTCCGAAACGACAGCGAAAGGGGACTGAAAATGAAGGGCATTACGGTTCTTATGGCATTGATCGCGGGGGTGTCAGGCTGCGCGTCCGTCCAGCGGACGCCTACAGAGAAACCGCCCGAAAAGCTTGAAACCCTGTTGGCGCTTCCCTATGCGTCGATGGACCCCGCCGCGCAATACGGCCGCTTGGCCGCGGAACTGCGGGCCATCGGCGTCGCCCTTCAGGCCTATGCGCGCGACCACGGCGGCCAGCTTCCTCCCGCGCTCACGGACCTGGTCCGCCAAGCATACCTCCCGCCCGTAGGACTCGTCTCCAGTGCCGACCCAACGGCGGGGAAGGAGGGCGGCGTCCCCAACAGCTACACCGACTGGGGACAGGCCTCAGAAACGGATGAGCCCGGCGTCAGCTACCTTTACGAGTTCAGTGCGGCCGCCTGCAAATGGGACTGGAAGTCCTACCTCGGCGACCGTCCCGCCCAGTCAGACGTGGACACGAACCGGGACGGCTCCGTCTCTTGGGCAGAGGTCAAAAGTTGGCAGCTTCTCCACGGCGACAGGGTACAGCAGCCGAAAAACAGACCCTATGACAAGGCGCGGTTTCCGGTCGTGCGCTGTTACTGGTATCAATATCCCGGCGCCTACGCCACCCCCGACGGGCGCACCGTCCTCAACCTCGCCGCCGACCTCCAAACGGTCTTCGTTTCGCGGCCGTGGTGGGAAAAAGACGGGCAATAGGTCTGGCCCAACAAAAAAAGCCGGGGAAAATCCCCGGCTTTACGTTTCGTCCTCCCTCACGTCCGGCTACTGGTAGTAGCGGGCGATTTCTTCTTTGGCAATCTTGCACCAGGCGATCGCGCGCGACGGATCGTTGTGGATCGTGTCGTGGTCCTTCATGATGATTTCGAGGTGGCATCCCTTGGCCTTCTCGAGAATATCGCGAATGTCCTTCCGCGCAGCGGCCTCGTCGAAGACGCTCGTGGAAAGGATCGCCGGATTCGGGCGGCAGGAGTAAACGTACTTGTCCTGCAGCGCCGCCGCCATTTTTGCGCGGTCGCAGGTCGGCGACACGCTGACGCGGCGGATGTTCGGCACCTCCTTGAGCAGATGCCAGCGCTCGGAGATCGGCTCACAGCAGCCGTAGCAGACCAGGCCGAAGCGCGCCATGACGGGCTTCTGATACTGCAGAATGAATTCGTCGAAGAGCTCGGGGGCCAGCTTTTTGGTGTCTTGGCTCTCGAACAGGGCCCACAGGTCTTTGGCGCGCGCCGTCCCCTGATAATCTTTGGCCGGCAACTGCGTCGTCCAGCCAAACCCGCCCGACCCGATGTAATCGCCCTCGTTGTTCAGGCTGTAAAGCCCCGCGTTCTCAAGGAAGGTGACCAGATCCAGCGTTCCGTCGCGCAGGAAGGCCATCAGGTTATGCACCCCCTGCGGGTTGTCTTTGATATCCTTCATGAACTGGTCGAAACCACGCAGCTTCATCAGCTCGCGCGTCAGGCCCAACGACCAATACCACTGTTGACGCAACTTGACCGGAAGAACCCGGTCGAAAATCTCGCGCGCAAGATGGACGACCTCGGTTGTCGCATCCCGGTCCACGGTGATCGTCTGAAATTGGAGGCCGCTCAAATCATTCAGATCCCTCAACGTCGGCTGCGGGTTCACCGATGAGGTGTCGGGGCCCCAAAACGTCCGCTTATATATCCAGCCCACTCTGAACCGGCTTTCAACGACGCGGTCGTCGCCCATCTTCTCGCCCCAGAAAATCTCTTTACGCAAACGATGCTCCCAGTGGCGGGCGAGATCGTGCGTACATTCCAGCGAAGATTCGGGTATGATCTCTCGCCAGCTGAATTCGGGGTCGCACAGGATCAGAGGACGCGAAGGCTGCAGCGCATTTTGACGCGTCCAGAGCACTTTCTTTTCTGCCTCGATTTGACGCGTGGATAACGCCATGACCCGTTCACCCAACCGCCTCAGAACATCGCGCTCCGACGGTGTGATGGTAAGGTCCGCGACATGCGTATCCAGCGCCACGTTGCCCGGTTGATCATGATCATTCATAACCGAACGCTCCCTTCTTTATTACACCTTTTCTTAAAGACAAGCCATCCGCCGGTCTCGCCTGTCGGATGGTATGAAAAGCCCGCACACGGTACGGTTCCGCTTTCATGTCGCTATTATATCAGCGGAACGCTTTTTTGTCTATTGAACAAAAAGCGGAAAGGGCCCGAAAACGCCATTTTTTAGCGATTCCGCACCCGCGCTCTTCCGCTTTGACGGGACGGGAAAAAAGGATTAAGATAAATTCCGATTTTTTTAAAAACCGTTTCATTGACGCGTCAGGACGCGACTCGCCACGGCATGTCACACGCCGGCAGGGACGTTGCCCGCATTCACCCCATAGGCGCATTATGCCCCACAGAATGCTCTCTCTCCAACAGGCCGCACGCCACATCCGCATCCCCGAGCGCGAGCTGTTTCATCTGGTGCAGCGCGAAGAGATCCCGTTCCTGCGGCACGGCGAAGAGATCGTTTTCGAACACCGCCAGCTCGACGACTGGGCGCAGCGCCGCATCCTCGGGCTGCCCGCCAAGACCCTGACCCAGCACCACCGCGAAGCGACGTCCGAACGCGCCCGCGCCGCCTCCGATGACGTTCTCGTGGAGCGGCTCTTCCGCCCCGCATGGATCGACCCCGCACTCGCCTCACGCACCAAACCGGGCGTGATCCGCGACATGGTCGCCCTGGCGGTCTCGACCGGGCTGTTGTACGACGACGCGGCCCTGCAGCGCGAGATTGAAGAGCGGGAGAACGTCAGCTCCACGGCGATCGGCGGCGGCGCGGCGTTTCTGCACGCGCGCTATCACGATCCGTATCAGGCGTCAGACTCGTTCGTCGTGCTCGGAAAAACGGTGCAGCACATCTTCTTCGGCGCGCAGGACGGCGAACAGACCGACCTCTTCTTCCTGATCTGCTGCATGGAAGACACCCTGCACCTGCACACGCTGGCGCGGCTCTGCATGTTGGCGCACGGCACGCTGTTGCTCTCGGACCTGCGCGCCGCCACGACGGCAGAAGAGATGTACGGGGTTCTCTGTCACGCGGAGCGCGAGTTGCTGAAGACGATGTAAGGCGGAGCCGTCCGGCTGCGGCCGGGGCACTGCGGCATCAAATCTATTTCAGCTCGGTCTCGTACGGGATCGGAACTCCGTACTTGGCGTTGACCTTGAGCATCTCCGCCATGAGCTGCTGCTGCGCCTCCCGCGAATAGGCGCCGACCAGATGATACATCTTTTGCCGCGCCCAACGCGTCTTCACGGTCGAAGAGCCCAGCTTGGCGTGGCGCGTCATGCTCAGCCGAAAGATCGAATCATATCCTTTGTCTGCCGCCAAGCCGCGCACCTGGAAAACCAGTTCTTCCGTGGTTTCAGGGCACACGCCGCACAGTTCCAACTGGCGGTCCTTATAAAGATTCGCGGTGCTCTTGGGATACACCTCGCTCTTGGACGCGGAATCGAAGACGACCGTAATGTCGCCCATCACCGGGTTGCGGATGCCCCCGTACACGGTCCCCATCGCATCCGGGATGTCCCAGCGGTTGCCGTTCAGCACCGTCGACGTGCCGCGGTTGCAGTAGGTCAGCATGTCGAGCAGATAGACGTTGGCCTTGCTCTGGGTGCCGAACATGTAGATCGACACCAGGCCATTGTTGATCTTGGAGAACTCGCCGATGATCTTGGCGCTCTCCGTCATGCCGAAGGTCGGCTTGCCGTCCGTCACGATCATCGCGATCATCGGGCGCTTCGCGTCGCGAGGCAGCTTCATCAGCGACCGCAGCGACCCGAACACGTCGGTCTGCCCGAAGGCGCGCATTCCCTCGACGAACGTGGTCGCCTTCTGCACATTCTCGGCGGTCGCCGGCGCCCACTCCGGGAAGCAGTTCTCGAAGTTGTCGCGGAACGCGACCACATTGAAGCGGTCGCCCACATTCATCGTCTGCAGCGCCGCAGTCATGCCGCGGCGGCAGAAGACCATCCGCTCCTCCGACATGGAGGCCGAGACGTCCTGGACGAACACGATGTCCTTGGCGATGGTCGGCACGTTCTTGTCCGTCCGCGGCTGGATGCCGATGCGGAAATAGACGCGCCCGGGCTCCTCCGGATCGCGGTAGGTCTCCAGCCCCACCGCCAACAGATCGTCGATCGGGACATAATCGATCGTCTCCTGCAGCGCCGCAATCTGCGCCTGCGCCTCACGCGCTTTGCGCTCCTCCTCGCTGAGCGCGCTGACGGCCACCTGCTTGTTGGCGGCGTCCACCTGTTTCTGGACCAGATCCTGCTGGCCTTGCGTGAGCTGCGTGCCGTCCGTGCGCCCCGTCGCACCGGACTTGCCGCTCTTCTCGCCGGGACGCATTGCGAAACGCTCCTCTGTCGCGCCGGCAGAAACTTGGGACGGCGTCCCCGGAGCCTGCGCAGAAGGAACCTTGAACGTGCCCTTGCTGATCTCCGTGTCGAACACCTCCGCCGAATCGAACGGTTTGGGGGGGTCGGGGTCCTTGCCGAAACGGCGCCCCGCGAGATCGATCGACGGCACGATGTCCGGCGCCTTGGGGACGCGTTCGATCATCGGGATTTCGCGCCGCGGCAGGGTCGCCACATTGTCCTGCACGGTGCGGTCGAAAATCTGCGCGATCTCCTGGCGCGGCATCCACGGCGTGGTGTCGACCTGCTCGGCCATCGTCTCTTTCAGCGCCGGCACGCCGGGCGCGAGCGCTTCGCGCGGAATGGGCGGCGGCGCGGTCAGCGCGGGATTCGCGCTCTGGCTCAGCGCCTCCACCTTGTCGCCGACCTCGATGGGGCCCCGGCTCGGCAGGTCGCGCTCGCCGGCAATCTTCTCCGCGATGCGCATCGGATCGGCGCGCATCGTTTCCACGCGCATGGGCGGCACCCGGTCGTCGTCGAACCATTCGCGTCCCTTCTCCCTCAGGCCCGCGATGCCGCTGATTGCCCAGTCGGCGAAGAAAAACATGAGGACCATGTGGATGATCGCGGACAGCAAGACCGCGACGCAGGCCAACATCCAGTGATGGTCGCAATGCCTCTGATGCTGCCCGAATCCGTACGGTATCATGCGTTGCCCTTCCTCTCACGATCCCCCGCACCGGCCTGTCCCGGCTTGGCCTGCGGCGAATCCGGATACCGGGTCTTCAGCTCGTCCCGCATCGCCTGCGCCTCCGCGGCGCGCCCCAGTTTGTCGAGCAGGACGGACGCTTTGTGCAACGCCTCGGGGACCAAGGTGGCATCGTCGAACAGGATCCCCACGCTCATGTAGTATCGCAGCGCGGCCTCGACATCGCCCTTCAGTTCGGCGTTGCGGGCCAACCCCGCATACGCGTGGGCCCTCAGCCCCAAAAGCTCCGGCGACGCCGCGCGCGAGGCCGCGTCGTTCAAATGCTTGCCCGCCTCTTCGAACTTGCCGGCGTCCGTCAGCAGTTCTCCCAGCCGCAGCGCCGCCTCCGCGCCATACGCGGTCGAAGCGCCCGCGTTCAGCGCTTCGGTGAACGCGTGGATGGCAGGATCGCGTTCGCCTTTGCTGCGGTGGACGCGGCCCAGCACCGTCCACGCGGTCTGCAACCAGCCTTTGTCCGGCTTGAGCGAGATCAGCGTGTTCGCGGCCTTCACCGCCGCATCCGGCTGTTTTTGCTCGAGTTGGAACTCCGCCAGCCACGCCAGCCGGTCCGCGCCCAGCTTCTCGGCGATGGGCGCATCCAGCAGTTTCTGGAACAGCGCGGCCGCCTCGGCCTTGCGGCCCACCTGCTGCAGAATCATCCCCAGTTCCAGCATGGATTCCCGCTCGAACTCCTTGGAGGGGGTTGCCGCCAGGCAGGCCAGAAAGAGCTTCTCGGCCTCGGCCAGATCACCCGTCTGACGGCACACCGCCGCCCGCCAGTACAACGCCTCGGCTTTGCGCGCGTCTTCAGGAAAACGGCGCATCCGCTCGTCCAGCGTCGCGCCGGCAGCCCGCAAGTCTTTTGCGCGCAACTCCTCCATCGCTTTCTGGTAAAGCGTTTCGGCGACCTCTTCGCTGTTCGGATACTTGGTCAGCAGTTGAGTCCAGTCGCGCAACGCGGCATCGCCCTGTTTCAGCCGCGCGCGGCACACGCCGGAAGCATAGAGCGCCTTGGCGGCGAGCGTGTCGTCGGGAAAGCGCTCCGCCACCTGAAGGAACCACGAAGAGGCCGACTCCCACGCCTCCTGCTTCTGCAGCAGCCAGCCCAACCGGTAGAGCGCATCTTTCACGAAGGGGCTCTTGGGGCACTTGTCCACCAGCAGGCGGCAGTTCTGCACCGCGATCTCCGGCTGCTGCACGGCGATCGCCGACTCGGAGTTCATCCAGTACACGTTGTCCGCGAACACCTCGGGCGGGGGCTGCACCTGGGCCGAAACGCGCAGGACCTCCTGATACTTGCCGTCGCGATAAAGGGTCGAGAGCTTCTCGTACCACGCCGGCTTGGCCAGCCGGCCGGACGGAAACTCCGCCAGTTGCTTCGCGTAGACCGCCACCGCCTCGCCGCGCTGCTCCAGCTGCCGCAGGCAGTTCGCCTTGACGTAGAGGACTTCCTCACGCGCGGCGTGCTGCGCGTTGCCGATGATCAGGTCCAAGATCTCCGAGCCTTCCTTGTAGCGGCCCGCGTAATAGTTCGCCCAGCCCGCCGACAGCGCGCTTTCCGCCACGCGCGGCGACTGGGGATACTTGGTCCTCAGCGTCTGGAACAGATTTGCGCTCTCCTCGTAGCGCTCGTCGAGCAACGCGACCTGCGCCGCGAAATAGGAGGCCTCCTCCGCCACCTTGGGGTCTTTCGCCTTGAGCGCCAGATCGAGATAAAGCCCCATCGCGCGGCGCCGGTCTTCCGGCTTGCCGGTCCGGGTCAGCAGCCACGCGGTGCGCAGCCCCGAATACATGCCGTAGTCCGTCTCCGCGAACTCCTTGCCCAGCTGTTCATACCGCGCCAGCGCGTCCACCGGGCGGTTCAGCCGCTCCAACGTCTCGCCCCAGTGGTACAGCGCCGCCGCCCGCACATCAGACGGCACGTCAGGCTTGACCAGCTTCTCGAACGCGGCCGCAGCCCCTTCCAACGATCCGCCGCCCGCATCCATCAGGATCAGCGCGCGCTGCAGATAGGCGCGGGGCACGTTGGCGCTCGCCGGGAACGATTCCACAAGCCGCTTGTAGGCCGCCTCGGCCTCGGTGAACTTCTTGGTCCTGCGGTAGCACTCGCCCAGACGGAACAGGACGTTGTCGAGGCCCTGCACGTCGGGCGCGGCCGCCAGCGCCTCATACTCGCGCGCCGCCAGCTCGAACAGGCTGCGCCGGAAAAGACCGTCCGCCAGCTGCAGCCGGTCGCTCAGCTCCACCGGGTCGGCTCCGAACGCGACACCCGCGGCCAGCAACAGCCCCGCGCACACACTCTGTAAGCGAGCCCTCATTGATTCTCCGTCGCGACGCCCTTGTCTTCGCTCGTGGCCATCGAGAAATTCCAGATGTCGGCTTTGCGGCACGTGTCGACCACCTTGATCAGGTCTTCGTAGCGCGTCGCCTTGTCCGCGCGCAACACCACGGGCTGCCCCGGGAAATACCGCGCGAGGCGGTCCAGCCGCGTCCGCAGGGCGTCGAGCGTCAAGTCCTGCTGGTTCACCGACACGCGCCCGTCCTGGGCGATGTTGATGATGATTTCGCCCGGCAGCCGGTCCGGCACCTTGCCGCTCTGCGCCGAAGGCAGGCTGATGTCGATCTCATACTCCCACTGCGAAAAGATCGACGTCGTGATGAAGAAGAAAAGCATCAGGAAGATGATGTCCATCATGGACGTCATCTGGAACGTGGGAAGCACGCCCCGACGGTTTTTGCGGAAATTCATGTTCTGTCGATCCTGTCGATGAAGGACGCTTTAGTGCCCGAGCCCGCGCCGATGATCGCGGTCAGAATTTCAGCGGAGGCCGTTTCGAGGTTGGCGATTTGGCGGCTCGCGCGCCGCCGGAACCAGGCGTAGAACGCCATGCAGGGAATCGCCACCACCAGCCCGAAGACCGTCGTCACGATCGCCTGCGAAACGCCGGCCGCGAGCACCACCGGCTTGGCGCTCGCGACATCGCTCGCGACCGAGCCGAAAGCCGTCAGCATGCCCAGCACGGTGCCCAGCAGTCCCAGCAGCGGCGCGATCGTGGCCACATCCAACAGGAACTCGGTCTGGCCCTGTATCGCGTCCGCCTGCCGCGCGCCTTCCGCCTCCGTGGCGCCGCGCAGCAGCGACACGTCGCATTGGGGCACGTTCCGCAGGCAGTCCAAGGCCGACAGCACCACGGCCGACAGCGGGCACGGATGGCGGTCGCACAGCCGGCGCACCTCGTTCAAATCGTTCGCGCGGACCCGCGCGAGAAGGTCGATCATCAGCTCGTGCGGGGTCACCGCTCCGGCGCGCAGCACGGTCACGAAATAGAAAACCATCGCCAGTGCGAAGACCGAGATCGCGGCCAGCACCCACATGATCCAGCCGCCATACTCCCAGGCCTGTTTGAACGACATGCCGTAGGTCTTGACCATCGGCGACGCCGCGGCCTCGGCCGCCTCCTGCGCCACCGCGCACGTCAGGAACCCCATGCAGGCCAGAACACCCACAACCGCCTTTTGATGCCTCATGCTCTTCATCCTTTCTCCGAACCGACTTTCACGTAACAGAAAAACTCACGCCACAGGGAACGCCACGCCCAACAGTCTGCTGAAGGCCGACCGCGCGTGTTTGCGCCGCTCGCGGACCCACCGGCGGACATCGCCGACGCGTGTCCGGTAAAAACAGAAATCCAAGCCCGCCGTCCCGCCCTCGTGCGTCTTCGCGGCGATCGCCGCGTCGGGGTCGGCCGCCTCCAACTCGTCCAGATGGGAGCGCACATGCTGATACGCGTCGCGGAACGGCATGCCGCCGGCGACCAGCTCCAGCGCGCGGTCGGTCGCGAACACGCCGGGCGCGAAACCCGCGCGCAGCCGCTCTGGCCGCACGCCCAGCGACTTCGTCATCAGCGTCAGGATCCGCAGCGAGGCGCGCGTCACCCGCAGCCCCTCCATGTAAAGTTCCTTGGTCTCCTGCAAATCGCGGTTGTAGCCGCCGGGCATCGCCTTCAGGATCGTGTTCGCCGCCGCCCCGTAGCCGAGCACCACCGCCGCCTTGGCGCGGATCAGCTCCAGCACGTCGGGGTTGTACTTCTGCGGCATGATGCTGCTGCCCGTGCACAGCTCCGGCGGCAGCACGAAATAGCCGAACTCCGGCATCGAGAAGAGGATCAGATCCTCGGCCAGGCGCGACAGGCTCAGCATGATCTGGCCGCAGGCGGCCAGCATCACGGCCTCGTTCTTGCCGCGCGCATTGCTCGCGTGAAACACGTTGTGGTGCGGACGGGCAAACCCCAGCAATCTCGCCGTCATCCCGCGGTCCACCGGCAACGGCACGCCGTACCCCGCGGCGGAGCCCAGCGGGCAGCGGTCGTTGTAAATGTAAGCGGCCTCCACCAGCAGCAGATCGTCCAACAGCGACTCGGCATACGCCGTGGCCCAGAGCCCGACCGAGCTCGGCATCGCGGGCTGCAGATGCGTGCGGCCGACCATCGGGACCTTCTCATGCCGCTTGCCGAACGCCACGAGTCCCTCGGCCAGCGCCGCCACCTCGTCGGTCAGCGCCAGCAGCTGATCTTTCGCGTGCAGGCGGATGTCCACCGCCACCTGATCGTTACGGCTGCGCCCCGTGTGGACCTTGCGGCCCAGATCGCCCAGCCGCTCGGTCAAGCGGCGCTCCACCGCCAAGTGAACGTCTTGATCCGCCTCGGTGATCAAAAAGGTTCCGGCCTGCGCCTCGCGGATCACGTCGACCAGAGCCGCCACCACGCGGTTGCGTTCTTCTGTCCCCAGAATGGCGGGTTTGACGCGCATTTTGGAAAGCATCGTCACATGCGCCGCCGTACCGAGACAATCCCATACCGCCAAATCGAGATCGAGCACGGGATCCTTACCGACCGTAAACGCCAAGACATCCGGATGGATCTTGCCGACAATCGTTTTCTGCGCGTCCGCCGTCTTCTTCATCAAACAGAATCCTTTTCCCCTTCGGAATCCGCGGCACCCGAGGCCTCCGTCACGGTTCAATCACCCGTTGCAGAACCGCGCCCCGTGCCGCTCTTTTCTCCAGATCCCTGCGCATGCCCTCCGCCTCCATCAACAGGCGCGACAGCTCCCCCTGGTTCGCACCGTGGGCGAGCGCTTCGAGAAACGCGACGTAGGCCTCGGAAACAGCAAGAAGCATACCATCTCTTCCGACCGCCGCCATCTTCACGCGCCCGGCCTGGGCGGCCGCACTGAGCCGCACCTCCGGATCAGCGGATTTCACCGCCGCCTCCTGAAACGTGCACCAGGACCGCTCTTCGCCCAACGTTTTACCATAATAAGCAGGGAAGAGCAACAGATGGGCCCGGAACCGGCGCACGATTCCCTCTGTTGTGAGGCCGGGCTTGGCCACCACGCGGCCCTCCTCCAGCAGGCGCCGGTCCACATACTCGTCAAAGGTGCCGGGATCTTGCGTGCCCGCCAAAAGCCGGCCCGCGACCTCCGGCTTCCACTCGGCGCCGGTCGCGGCGCCGCGCAACAGCGTCTCGAAAAGATTGCGGTCGTCGCGCTTTTCCAGGAACCAACTCGCCAGCACCGCGGCCACGGACACCTCACGCGTCACGGCCTCGCCGTCTTCGGCAAACAATTGCGCAGCAGGCGGCAGGCAAGCCCGCGACCACAACAGCAGCGCCCGGTCCACGTCCGCCTGCCGCGTCTCGCGATCCATGTAACGCAGAACGCCCTCGATCAGCCAGGCCGGCAGGTCCCGCATCGTCGCATCGGAACCGCCCGCTTCGACCATCCAGGCGCGCAACAGCGCCACGGAAACCGCCCGCTTGAGCTTCGCGAGATCGGCCGCCTCCGGATCCGGCAGCTCGATCCGCTCGCGGAACCCGCCGGCCGGATCCCGCAGCCGCGCCGTCAACACACGCTTGTCGCCGTCGCTCTGGCCGCCGATCGCGATTTCCAGCGGGCACATCTGCGTCCCCAGCTTCAACTTCACCGCCCGTTGGAGCTCCTCGCGGCGCTGCGTCACAAAGCTCAGGACAGGCATGCGGTAACCGGCCTTCGAAGACGGCGCATACACCACCACTGCCCCGTCCTTGGAATACACCGGCGCCGCCGGCCGATCGGTCTTTCTCAGCCGCGGCCCCTCCTGCTGCGCCAGCCCCGCACCGGACCCCGCCAGCATGAGACCAGCGACCGCCAGCCGCACACCTGTTGTCTCACGGAAAAACATAGATTCGATTGTCGCATCTTCCGCCCCGTCTTTCAATTCTTAACCGCGCCAACACGCCCATTCCGTTTGCGCGCGGATTCCTGTATAATGCGCATGAAAGGAACCTCATCATGCTCAAAACCGGCATCCTCAACCCCGCTTTGAACAGCCTGCTTTCCCGCGTCCGCCACACCAACACGTTCGTGATCGCAGACCGCGGATTCCCTTTTTGGCCCATGATCGAGACCATCGACCTCGCCCTCGTCGACAACATCCCCTCCGTGCTGGATGTGCTCCGGGCCATCCGCCCGAACTTCGTCATCGGGCGCGTCTCCATGGCCGAGGAATTCCTCAAGCACAACACGGCCGAAACCCAAGCGCTGTTCTCGGCCGCGCTGGAGGGTGTCCACATCGACTTCGAGCCCCATATCAGTTTTAAAAAGCGCGTGCCCAACGCGATCGGGCTGATCCGCACCGGCGACACGATCCAGTACGCCAACATGATCCTTGAGTCCGCCTAGCCGACCGCGCCATGTGGATTCCCTTCATCCTGATCTCCGCGCTGTTGTTGGCGCTCTACGACACGGCCAAAAAGCACAGTGTCCGCGACAACGGGGTCATGCCGGTCCTCTTCCTCGCCACGGCCTGTGGCGCGCTGACCTTCGTGATGGCGCTCGCCGCAGGCGGCCAACTGTGCGCGGCCCTGACGATCTCCCGGTCCGGCTTCTGGCTCGTCGCGCTCAAATCGCTGATCGTCTCCGCCTCCTGGGTCTTCGTCTACTACGCCATGCGCGCGCTGCCGCTCTCGATCGCGGCGCCGATCCGCGCCTCGGCGCCGCTCTGGACGCTCATCGGCGCAATCGCGCTCTTCCATGAGATCCCGACGCCGACACAGGCCGCCGGCATGGCCGCCATCCTCGCCGGCTACTGGCTGTTCTCCGCGGCGGGCAAGGCCGAGGGCATCCGTTTCACCCGCCACATCGGGGTTTTCTACGCGTTCGCCGGCACGCTGCTGGGCGCCGGTTCCGCGCTCTACGACAAGTACCTGCTGCGCTCCTGCGGCCTCGCGCGCAACACCCTGCAGCTCTGGTTCGCGTTCGATCTCGTCGTCATCCTCGGGCTCGGCCTGATCGCGCAGCGCGCCGCCGGGCTTCAGCGCACGCGTTTCACGTGGCGCTGGACAATCCCCGTCGTGGGAATCCTGCTCATGGCCGCCGACTGGTTCTATTTCGGCGCGCTCAGCGAAGACGGCGTGGCCATTTCCGTGCTATCGCTCATCCGCCGCTCGAACGTCGTGCTCTCCTTCGCCGCGGGCGTTCTCCTTTTCCACGAGCGCAACGTGCGCAAAAAGGGGGTGGCGCTCATCGCCGTCCTCGCCGGCGTCGCCCTGCTCTGCCTGGGCTGACGGCAGCGCGACTTCACCCGTACGCGCCGAAGCCGAAAAACCAATGCTTTTTCGCGAACCGGTACGCCCATGTGGTCTCGGGCATCGGTTCGCCGCCGTGATTGTGACAGCCGAGGGCGGGACGCGCCGCCAGCTCGTCGAAGAACTCTCCGCGCCCGCTGCTGTCCCAGGCGCCGCACCGCCGGGCCAGCGCCGACAGCGCCGCAGGGTGGTCCATCAGCACGCACCCGCGCGTCACCCCCGGCACCGTGCCGCGGAAGGCCGCCAGAAAGGGCGACTGCGTGACCGGCGTCACCACGCCCTGCTCCACGCTGACGCGGCAGTCGGAGCACTGCACCGGCGGACACGGCTCGACCTCGCCCCGCGCGTTGATGTGGTGGCTGATGCCGGTCGCTGCCGGACAGAGCGCCTCACCCTCGTGGTCCCAGTACGCGTCGATGATCACGGCCGACGCGCACCGCCTGCGCTGCGCCAGCAGAAATCGGCGCAAGCGCTTGACCCGCTCATCGTCCAGCGCCTCTTCGAAGCAAGGCTGCGGGCCCGAGGGACGGTAGATGTAGTACCAGACGTAGTGCGCGCCGCGCGCGACCATGCCGTCGAGGAACGCGGGCGTCACGACGTCGGCGAACGTGGAGGCCGACACGCTGGTCGCCACGCCCGCGATCAACCCGTTCCGGCGGCAGCTGGCCAGCGCCTCCAGCGCCGCGCCGTACGCCTTCTCGTCGCCGCGCCGCGCCGCATAAGCGTCTTGCCCGCCCTCGATGCTGATCAGCGGAGAGACGTTGCCGGCCCGGCGCAGCCGCCGCGCGATCCCGTCGTCCAGAAGCTGGCCGTTGGTGAAAAGCTGAAAATACGAATCCCGGTGGGCGTCGAAAAAATCCATGAGCCACGGCAGCAGCAGCGGCTCGCCGCCGAGAATGCCGAAGAAACGGCACCCCTGCGTGCGGCTCTCCGCGACGATCGCATGGAGCAGCTCCGGCGACATGTCGACCGGCTGCGGAACGCCGGTGGCCCAGCAGCCTTTGCAGACCAGATTGCAACGCTGCGTCACGCTGACGAACACGAACGGCGGAAAAACCGTCCCCTGCCGCTTGTCCCGCTCGAACCGCCGGATCGCCCGCAAGTTCCCGAGGCCGGCGCCGACCGCGAATTTCCACAGCAGACGCGGCGGCACCTCCAGCAGCATCCGGACCGGCAGCGGCAGAGCCTTCATTACAGCACCCCCGAATAAGTGACCCGGTCGATTTCCGCCTGCTCGAACTTGGAGGGGTCGATCAGCCGTTTTTTTTGGCGCCGCTCCGCCAGCACACGCAGGGGGTCATCCCCCAGCGCCTGCATCAGCGCCTCGCGCGTGCGGTGCACGGGGCTCTCGATCTCGCCGTTGAGCTCCGCCTCGGCGCAGAAAGGGAAGATCAGCGCCGCTTCGGGACAAAGCCGCGCGCAGGCCGGGCAGCCGGTCTTGCAGTTCAGCGGCGCACCCACGCGCACCTGCTCGGGCGCGGGCCGCCCCGTTTCCCGCCCGTACACCGAGAACAGGCAATAATCGTGGCACGTCCCGCATCCGGAGCAGCGCGCGCGGTCGATGACCGGATACCACGGCACGCCGTACTCGCGCTTCAGCGCCTCCCGGTCGAACGGCAAAGCCACCCACTCGATCGGCAACGCCCCTCCGGCGCCCGCGAAATCCAGCAGCGCCTGCGCGGCGCGCGGCCGCGAGCACCCGGCGACGACCCCGTCGCACGCCGACGACAGGCAGGCGGCGATCACGCCGTCTTGCGGGTGTAGCGCGTGCTCAGCCAGATCGTCCAGGCATAGCACCGACTCCGGCGCCACGCCCGCGCGCGCGGCCAGGACCGCCCGGCCGTCCACCAGCAGCCGATCGCGCGCCCCCAGAGACACGAGTATGATCTTTTTCACAGCACACTCTCCTTGGCCCGCTCCCGGTTGGCGCAGCCCGCGGGGGCCGCGCCAACGGCTCAGGCCCGGCCTCAGCGGATCTTCACCAGCACCACAAACAGCAACGGCGTGAGGAACGACTGGATCAGCACGAACCGCATCAGCACCTGTGCGTTGCTCCAATGCATGTTCTTGCGGCAGTGGTCGTGCAGCGGGAAACGGATGCTGTGGAGCAGCTTGATCAGCACCCACTGTTTGGACGCGGCCTCGGGCGAAAGCAGATGCGTGGGACGCACGTCAAAGCCGATGCGCCGGAAAGCGCGCAGCAGGATCAGCTTGAAGAGGCCCGTGCCGCCGTTGACCAGCACGACCGGCGAGACCACGAAAATCAGGAACGGGTTGCCCGCGGCCAACACCGCCACGCCCACCAGCATGCCGAGGAAGCGCGAGCCCGCATCGCCCATCAGCACGCGGCTGGGCTCGGCGTTGTGCCACAGGTATCCGGCCAGAGACCCGGCCACCGTCGCCACCAGAATCGCCCACCGCGCGCCGTCGGGATTGTGAGGGATCAGCAGGTAATCAGCGACCGGACGGTAGCCCACCACGCCGTAGAGAAGCCCCGCCAACGCGAAGAGCGACAGCAGCGTGAGCGAACCCGCCAGCCCGTCCACGCCGTCCGAACAGTTGGTGGCGTTCATCGTGAACCAGAGCAGCGCCGCCGAGCCGGGAATGTAGAGGAAGGGGGAAATCTCCACCGAGTGCTTTAAGAACGGCATCCACAGTTGCGAGCCCTGCCCCATGTAGAGGCAACAGGCGGCCGCCAGCGCCACCACCAGATCGAGCAGCCCCTTCTTGAACTCGCCCCACGGCAAACCGCTGCGGTCGTCCAGATAGCCGAAGAGCATGCTGAGATAGAGGCACACCACCACGCCCAGCTCCCAAACATCCATCGGCACATACAGGGCCATGACGGGCAGCAGCAGCAGGGACAACAGAAATCCCGCGCCGGTCGGCTTGCCCGCCGATTTCGCCCCGCCGTCCGCCGCCAGCAGTTTGCCGCGGTCGGTCGGCAGCCGGCTCCACAGTCGCGGCAGAAAGCTCCAGATGATCAGGCCGGCCGTCAGCGTGCCCGCCGCCAGCAGCATCAGGTGCGACGAGAACAGACGGAAGGGACCCCATAGGGTCGTGAGATAAGGCGCAATCCAGTACAGCATCGCAGCGTCCTCGAAAAAAGCCGTTAACGGAGCAACTTCACCTGCCGCGCCATGGCCGCGATGTGCGCGGGCGTGGTGCCGCAACAGCCGCCGATGACCGATGCGCCGGCCTCGACCAGACGGCCGACCTTCTGGGCCATCTCTTCCGGCGATTCGGGGAAGACCGTCGCGCCGTTCACGAGCTCGGGCATGCCCGCGTTGGGCATCGCGATCAGCGGCACCGGCGCGACCGCGCGGAGCCGCCTGATGATCGCGATCATGTGGTCCGGCCCCGTGCCGCAGTTCGAGCCGATGATCTGCGCACCCGCCGCCAGAGCCTGTTCGGCGAACTGCTCCGGCGTCACGCCCATCATCGACGCGTAGCCGCCATCCGGCTGGGGATCGAACGTGAAGCTGGCCAGACAGGTCAGACCGGTGTTCTCGCGCACCGCGCGGACCGCCACGCAGCACTCCTCGATCGCCATCATCGTCTCGACGATCACGGCGTCCGCGCCGCCCGCCTCGAACGCGCGGGCCTGCGCCGCGAACGCCTCATAGAACGACGCTTCGGCCTCGTCGCCGTACGGCTCCATGAACATGCCGGTCGGCCCCATGCTGGCCATCACGCACTGCGAATCGCCCGCCACCTCACGCGCCAGCGCCGCGCCAGCGCGGTTGATCGCGGCCACCTCGCCGTCCAGGCCGTAATGGGACAGCTTGTAGCGGTTGCCGCCAAAGGTATTGGTCTCGACGATCTGGCTGCCCGCGTCGCGATACGCCTGATACACCGACCGCACAAGACCGGGCTTATCCAGGCACCACTTTTCCGGGCATTCGCCGGGCGCAAGCCCCAGCGCATGAAGCTGCGTGCCCATGCCGCCGTCGCAAATCAGAAGCTCAGTCTTCGCCCGTTCCTCAAGCCGTTGCATCGTCACCTCGTATTTTCACGTACCCAAACGTTGTTCCGCCGTTCTCCGGACCCCGAATGCGGTTCAGAACGGGGACATGATACCAAACACCCCGACGCGGGATAAAGCGCCAATAAAAAAGGGTGTCGCACAAACGTGCGGCACCCTCAAAAAGAGATCGCCGATCCAGCAATTACTTGCTGAGCACGGCATCTTTGGCGGCTTTCGCCAGACGGAACTTCGCGACCGTCTTCGCCGGGATCTTGATCGTCGCGCCCGTAGCCGGATTACGGCCAGTGCGTGCAGGACGCTTGACCTTGATCAGTTTGCCCAAACCGGGCAGCATGATGCCCTTCGGATCTTTCGCTCCAGCGTAAGCGACCGCGAGCAGCGTCTCATAAACCGTTCCAGCCTGCTTCTTGCTGATCTCAGCAGCCGCGGCCAGGGCGGCCATGATTTCGCTTTTCGTCTTCGGCGTTGCCTTTTTAGCCATAAGTTAACTCCTTTTTTTGCAGGGAAACAAACCCCACAACGATTCACAACATAGTCGTTTTTTCCTAAGAAGCAACACCAAAAATGAAAAAAGCCCAAGATTTTTTCATTCTTCCCGCTTGCGTTTTCCGAGGCAGGTCTCGCATTTTTCTGCTTTCGCGCTCAATGGCGCGGATGGAATTGCGCATGCGTGCGCGCCACGTGGCCCTCATCCACGTGTGTATAAATCTGTGTGGTGGCAATATCCGCGTGTCCCAGCATTTCTTGAATCGCGCGGATCTGCGCGCCGTGCGCCAGCAGGTGGCTGGCGAAGCAATGCCGCAGGACATGCGGGGAGAGCGAAACGCCGATGCGCGCGGCACGTGCGCGCTTCTCCAGCATGACGTACACGCCCTGGCGCGTGAACGGCGCGCCGTGCCGCGTCAGGAAAAGGCACGTCGCCGAGGTGTCGCCGCGCGCGAAACGGGGCCGCGCCTGTGCGAGGTAGCGCCGGATCCATTCCGCGGCCGCGCCGCCCAAGGGGATCACCCGCTGCTTGTCGCCTTTCCCGATACACCGCACGATGCCATCGTCCAGCCGCACGTCGCCGACGCGCAGGCTCGTCACCTCCGACACGCGCAGGCCGCAGGCGTAAAAGAGCTCCAGCATACAGCGGTCGCGCACGTCGTAAGCGGAAGCGCCCGCGACCGACCCGATGAGCCGGGCAACATCCGCCTCCGAAAGCGTGCGCGGCAACGCCCGGCCTTTTGCGGGCGACGCCATCACCTCCACGACGTTGCCGGGCACATGGCCTTCCGCACACAGGAACGCGAACAGGACCTTGATGGCGATCAGCCGACGCGCCCGCGTCGTGACGCGTTTCCCCTGCCGACGCTGGTCCTCCAGAAAAGCCGCAACGTGCTCGCGCGTGACTTGGCGGAAGGCGCTGACTCCGCATTTCGCCTCGAGAAACGCGACGAAGAAAAACAGGTCGGATTCATAGGCGGCGCGGGTGTTTTCAGAAAGCCCCCGCTCATAGGCGATGTGGTCGAGGAACTGTGCGACCTGCCCGCGCATAAGGTCACCGGCCTATTTCGCCGCGCCCTTATGAATCGCGGAGATCTTGTTCGCGTCATACCCGGCTTCGGCGATGGCGATCTCGATGTTTTTGTGCGCGATCTGCATGGAGTCGTAACGCACCTTGACGGTGTGGCTCGGCACATCGTAGACCGTCTTTTCCTTGTCCACTCCGCCGAGCGTCGCCAACGCCGCGCGGACCCGCTGCACGTCCGCATCGCTGGACATGGCCGGGACGTTGACCGTCATCTCGCGGACGTCGGAAACGCGGCAGCCGGCCACCAAAACGCCCATGAGCGCAAACAGTGAAAGCACGTATTTCATGCGGTTATGATAACGGAAGCGGCACGCGACCCGCAAACGGAAACTTCGCGGAATCGCCCCCTTGCCGGAAATCCGGGCAGGCTGTACACTGCTGTCATGTCGTTCTCGAAATCCGTCTTCCTGTTTCCCCGACCGCTCGGGATGCTCGCAGCCGCCTTCGCCGTTGCCAGCCTGTGCGGTTGTGCCGCGATGCGCTTCAAACCCATCCGCGAAAGCCAATTCATCAACATGGACGCGGAGCGCGTGCAGGTGGAATACGGCGAGGAGAAGCGCACGGAGACCATGCCCAACGGGCTGGTCTGCACCTTCGACGGCAAGGTGCGGGTGGTCCTGCCCGATGGCAAGCGGATCGTCCTCTATCAGGCGTTCACCGCAGCCGGCGTGCGTTACGTCTCGGAAGACAAGCGATACGAGTTCTACGAGAAGGGGCCCTATTGCATCGTGCGTCACCGCGGCGCCACGATCTTCGAGGGCGTCTTCTGTCACAAGTGAAGCGGCTTTCGCGCGGTCACCAGCCAATGCGGCATGGGCGGCGGAACGGGATGCGTCTCCCACGCCTCAAAACCCGCTTCGCGCAGCCACGCGTGCAGCTCTCCGTCTGAAAAAACCCAGCCGTTGTGCGTGGTCAACGCCATGTTCACCGCGAACAGCGCCGAGAACGCCGGCCGCGTGTGCGTCGCGTCGGTCATCATGTCCAAGACAAAAATCCGCCCGCCCGGCTTGAGCGCCGCGCCCGCGCGTTTGAGAATCGACACGATCATTTCCGGCGTTTCTTGATGCAATGCGCCGAAGATCGTCACCGCGTCATAGGCCTCCGCCTCATAGGTGTCGGCGTGGTAGTCGCCGGCGCGGCAGGTCACGCGGGAGGCCATGTCCGCCGCAGCCACCAGCTCGGAGGCCACCGCCGACACCGCCGGCAAATCGCAGGTGACGCACGTGAGCTCCGGATAGGCCTGCGCCATCAGCACCGCGTACGTTCCCGGACCGCCGGCCAGATCCAGCAGGCGCCCGCATCCGCGCAGGTCCAGCATCGGCACCACCGCTCTTCCGATCCCCAGCGCGCGCCCGTGCATCGCCAGCACGAAGCGGCGCGTGCGGCCGGCATCCTCGCCGAGATGCGTTTCCGGCGTCTCGACCGGCTTGCCGCTCTTGACCAGTTCGGCCAACCGCCCCCACGCCGGATACACGTCGCGGTTGTAGCGCACCGCGCGCGTCAGGTCGTGCGGCGCGCCGGACACCAAGGCCGCCGCGCCCGCCGCCGTGTTGGCGTACGTCTCGCGCTCTTTGCGCAAAAGCCCCGTGGCCACGCAGGCGTCCAGCAGCAGCCGCACGCCGCGCGAATCGAGCCCGGAGAGTTCCGCGAGCGTTTCCGCACCGCACCGGCCGCCTTCGCGCGCGATCAGCGAAAAAACGTCGGTCTCCAACGCCGCGAACAGCACCGCCGAACCGTAATAGGCACTGGCGAGTCCGACGATTCCCTGCAAAGAAAGCTCATTCTCCATTTCCATTTCCCCCGGCAGCCGTTCTGCCCTTCAAGCGCATCCATCCCAGGCACAGACCCGAAAGCGCCATCGAGGCCGCGAAAGCAGGAATGAACGAATCGGAAAGTCTTCCCCACGCGCCCACCGCCGCGTAGACCGCCGAAACGGCCACGTTGCCGACCGCGGTCACCGCCAACGTCTGCGGGAAAGATCGGCGCGAAAGCCCGCTGAAAACGACCGAGGCCTCAGCCAGCACGGGGACCGGGCGCAGCGCGAGCAGAAGCCAGGCGCCGTGCCGCTGCTGAAACGCCTGCAGCATGGCGACCTCGTTTTTTCCGATCAGCCGTTCGGCGGGCGAGGACGCATAGCGCCCGATCAGATAGCCGGCGACCGTCGAGATCGACATACCCGCAAACGAGGCGCCGGCGCCGCACGCGAAGCCGAGCGTCATGCCGCAGGCCGTGCTGACCAGGCTGGAAGGCACGGGGACGAGGATGTCCGACGCCAGCAACAGCGTGAGCAGCAGGCCGGTCACGAAGCGCCTCGTTTCAGCCTGCTCGATCAGGTGCCCCGTCCAGGCGTTGATCGTTTCGCCGAACATCAGGAAGGGGACGATGATGGCCAGCATCACGGCCAGCAGCAGCCCGATCGTCCGGCAGGGAATCTTGCGGTCCGCCCTCACACGCGTCTATCCCTTCGGTTCCCGGTGCGTTAAATAGTCGCTCAGGTTCTCGCGCGCCTTCTCGAGCATGGCCAGCCGTTCGCGGCGCACCATCCTGAACGGCAGGAACTCGCCGAGCGGCCGCAGCAGGTTGGCCATGCGGTCGCCGTTGATCTCGATCATCGCCGGACAGCCTCCGATCTTCTCGAAGATCCCCAGCAGCCGATCCGGGACCTGCGCCCACATCTGCGCGATTCCCTCCGTGGCCTGAAGCAGATCCCCGGCGATGATAAGTCCGCTCTGAGCATCGACCGCAAGCAGGACGTACGTCGTCTGCGGGCGCTGCCCGTCCGGGCGGACCGTCAACGGCGTAAACACCAAATCGAGCTGCACCGTCCGCGGCAGCAACGGCAGGGCCCGGATCGACTTCAGCCGCTTGGATTCGAGCCGGACCTCCACCTCTTCGTCCCCGACCTCTTTCACGGGAACCCAGGTGTCCTGCCACGCCCCCTGCAGATCCTGTTTGCGCATCAGAATCTCGCGGGGGAAGCGGTCTTTGAGCAGCATGCCATCCGACTCCACGCGCATCGCCATGCCGAACGCCTGATACAGGGCCGCCTCCAAAACGTCCCGTTCCCGCGCATCCGGCAGCCAGGGATGATACCCCGGAATGATCGAGCGGAAAACCGGCGTGCCGCACGCGTCGTCCGCCGTGCGCTGGAGCGACTCCAGAAAACGTTGCTCGTGCTCGAACAGCAGTTCCCTGCTGACATACAGCAGTTCGATCATGTGGATTTCCAGCAGCCACGTCGCGCCCTGCTTGGACGGATCGGCCAGCCGCGTCACCAGATCATAAAACGCCTTCCAGCCCAAAAGGAAGCGGACGCTCCTTTGCGCCTTGGGCTGTCCTCCGAAAACCACAAAACAGGGCTCCTCCATTCCGGGGAACATCATTCCGAAACAGTCGGCGACCCCCATCCACTGCCAGGGATCGAGCCGATCCAGACGCTCGGCCGTCGCATACAGCCGTTGCCACTGCGCCTTGTCTTGACGTGTCATTCGTTGAGAGGCCATACCATTATCCGGAATCACTAGCGGCGGCGCATGTTCACGTCTCCGCCGGAAATGCCGTTACAGTAGCGGATTGTCCGAAACGTCTCAAGTTCAAAGGGACGCCCTGTTCTTGCCGAACGCCTCCAAGGCCCAGACCAGCGGATACAGCCTCTCGTGATACCACAGCAGCGAGAAATACAACCCGATCGGCGCAGGCCTTTCCGCGCCCTCCGCCCAATGGGCCGCCAGCCAGCCGCAGCCGCGCCGTACCGCCGCCGCAGACGTTGCGCCGCCCCCCGTCAGCGCGATCACCGCGAGTCCCGTCTCTTCGGCGGTCGCCCCGCTTCCCATTCCCCAGCCGCCGTCCGCATGCTGCGCCGCAACCAGCCACTGCGCCCCTCGCGCCAGCGGCGCCCCGATCCCGAGCGCCCCGCCGCGAGCGCCCAACTCGCGCTGCGCGGCGCGCAGCGCATCCACCACCCGAGCCGTGCCGACCACAGAGTTCGTGCCGCCCGCCGCCTGCTGATGGCCGAACCACAGCGGCAACCAGCTTCCATCCGCCGCCTGCGTCCGCGACAGATAGCGCACCAGTTTATCGGCGGCGCCAAACACGCGCCCGGCATCCCCCGCTTCCGGCCCGCACCATGCCGCGAGCGCCGCAAGCGCGTGCGCGCTGATGTCCGGACAGCTCCGGTCGAACGGCAAGCGCCCCCATCCCCTGCAAAAAGTCGGCATCCCGCCGTCCGCATTCTGCAGCCCGAGCAGCCAGCGCACGCCAGTGCGAACCGCCCCCGACACATCCGTCACGCAGCCCGCTTCTTTCAAGCGCTTAAGCGCGATCAACGCGCCGGCGGTGTCGTCCGCGTCCGGCACTCCGCCCGGCAGGTCCGTCCAAGCCCAGCCGCCCGGCCGCGCCCCAGTAAACGGATGTTTCGACTTCGTTTGGTTTCTCACCAGCCACTCCGCGATCTTTCCGCGATCTTCAGCGCCAACGGCATCCGCGAGCCCCCGTACCGCAAGCGTCGTCACCCACGTCCGCAGGTTGGAGTCGATCGCCCAGCAGCCTTCAGGCCGCGCCGAGTTCCTCAGAAAAAGCAACGCCTTTTGCGTCACGGGATGGGCTCCATAGCCCGCCTGACGCAAGGCGAGGCTGACGAACGCCGTCAGCGGGATCGCATCCAGAAAGCCGCCGTGCGCAGGCTGCAGCCGCTCCAGGCGCCGCAGCAGCGGCCCGGCGAACAGACGCCCCCACGCCCGCCGACCGCGCGAACGCGCCGCGCAGACGTGCCGGCAAAGACCGATCGAAATCAGCGCCGGCAGCGCGTAACTCACCACTTGGAGCCTGAAGAAGCGGTACCAACGCTGCGGCAGCAGCGCCATGAGAAAAGGAAGCGGCGGCACGCTCCGCCATGCGGAAGCATCGTTCCCGCACATCGCCAGAAAGGCCAAGATCGGCACCGCGAAGGTGCGGTCCTTGCCGTAAACCCGCGTCAGGGCTCGCAAAACCGCCGCCGAGTCCAGCGAGCCGGCGCGTTCCGTGACCCAGCTTTCCGCGCGCCTCAGGGTCTCTCCCGCCCGGCACGTTCCGGGGTTCCGGTTTCCGATTTTTCTCAGCGCAGCCGCAGCGACCAGCGACGTGCTCAGGTTGGAGACGCTCTCCGTCGTGTCGCCCCACCCGCCGTCGTCGTTGACGTGCGCGGCCAGCCATGCCGCACCCGCCTCAGCCAGAGCCTGGTCCTGCGCCGCGCCGCCGTCGAGCGCGGTCACGGCCAACGCCGTCCCCAGCGCGCTGGCCGCAAGCTCACCCGTCCAGACGCCGGTCATCGGATCCCGCAACGCCAAGACCCGTTTCAGCACCTCCGCGTACGCCTCCATCACGATGTCCATGCGGTGAAGCTTACCCGATTGCCGGCCGCTCCAGAAAGCGCAATCTGAGGCAGACGGAGACCGCGCGCGCCCGCCGGCCCTCATCAGAACCGGCCCAGCCGGCGAAGAGGACGAGGCGGCACAAGCCTTGCCCCGGACGAAACGGAACAGGGGAGTATTTCGCGGGCTTGACGATTTTTGAGATTGAACTTTTCAAAAATTGGACTACTTTAAATGACAATACTCTTATCAATATGTCGATAGTTGCATGAAAGGTGGTCCTCATGAATGCTCATGCCCGCGCGCGTGGTTTCTGCCGTTTTGTTTTGCGCCATTCGCACCCCGCCCTACTCTGTTCGCTTATCACTATTCCCGCATTCTCCCTGCCCCCGCCCCTGCGCGTCATGCCGCTCGGCGACTCGATCACCTACGGAGCCAACAACGACGGCGTCGGCGGCGGCTACCGCTATCCTCTCTACGTCGCGTTGACCAACGCGGGCTACAACATTGATTTTATCGGCACCCAAACCTCCATCCCCCACGCCGGCCTCGGCGCGGAGATCAACCACGAGGGACACAGCGGCTGGCATGTCTCCGCCGCCAGCAACGGCCTCTACGAGAATATCCTCTCTTGGCTCTCGCAGATCGCCGACCCCGACGTGGTCCTCGTCCACATCGGCACGAACGACACCGGCGACGCCCCGAATTACCCCAACACCATCAACGAACTCGACGCGCTCATCTCCCGCATCGCCGCCGCCCGCCCCTATGCGCACATTATCGTCACCACGCTGCTGAAGCGCGGCGCGGACGACACGGACTCCCGGTACGTGCTGATCAACACCTACTTCAACCCGTACGTCGAGGACGTCGTCGATGCTCACAAAGCGGCCGGCCGCCGCGTCCACTTCCTCGACATGCACGCCTACCTTGAGCGGACGGACATGTACGACAACCTCCACCCGAACAATGCCGGCTACGGCAAGATGGCGGCCGCGTGGTTCCCCGCCGTCACCAACATCGTCACCCCCTACGGCGACCTCGTCCCGCCCGCCGTCGCGACCCTCAAAACCGCCTCGGCAAACACGCTCACCGTCACGTTCTCCAAACCCATCGACCTTGCCGCATCTGCTGCCGTCACCAATGCCGCCTCATGGAGTGTTTCCCCCGCCGGCGCCGTCACCGCCGTCTCCGCGCTCTCCTCTGACCAGCGCACCGTCACCCTCACCCTTTCGGGACTCGCCCCGGCAACCGTCTCCACGCTCGCCTTCACCGGAACCGTCACCGACCTCGTCCCCGCGACGCGCGGAGGCCCCTTCACAACCTCGCTGTCCGGCTCGGTCGGCACCTTCTACGCGTCCAACGTACGCGCCTGGACCGGCCTCGGTTTCGACGCCGCCTGGTCGAGCGTCTCAAACTGGACCGGCAACGCCACCCCGACCTCAGCGGACACCGCGCTGTTCACCGGCAACGGCAACAACCGAACCAACCTCACGCTCGGCAGCGGCGCGACCGCTGCCGGACTCACTTTCGTTTCAGATGCCGCCGCCTATACGGTCGGCCTCCCCAGCGAGACGTTGTCCCTCGCCGCCAACGCCGCGCTGACCCTCGCCGCCGGTTCGGCCAACAGCCAGAGCGTCGCCGCCAAACTCCTCGTCGGCGGCAACCTCAGCGTCTACAACAACGAGTCGACCAAGACCCTCACCCTCAACTATACTAACAACGCCAGCCGCAACATTTACATCTACGGCAACGGTCCCGTCACCTTCGACACGCTCCGCCGCCCGGCCGGAACAGAAACCAACGACACCAACTATATCTATGTCCATCTCCGTTCCCCCGCCCCCGTCACCTGCACCGGCCCCATTACGATCGGCCAGCTCTGGAAAGACAGTTCTTATCCGCCCAGCGAACTCATCTTGGCCCCGCACACCACCAACATCTTCTGCCGCAACGACTGGGAATTCGCCCTCTCAGGCGCCACCATCTCCGGCGGCGAAGGCACGGTCCTGCGCCTCCTCCACGCCCAGGCGAACACCCCGGCCGCCATCGCCCTGCAGACCGTCAACCCCGTCACCATCTCCGTGCGCCTCGAGTGCCCCACCGGCCTGGCCACCTTGAACAAGGGCGGCGGCGGATGGACCCGCGGCACCCTCATTCTGAGCTACCCCGACAACCAGATCGACAGCGCCATCACCATCGACCGCGGCAACTGTTTCCAAGTGCCCTTCCTCGCCCCCAACGGGACGCCGAACCCCCTCGGCTCCTGCGCGAACTTCAACTTCGCCAACCCGAGCGACGGCGGCGTCTACGCCCGACTGCGCGTCACCGGTTCCTCAGCCTCATCCACTGACAAAGCCTTCACCGTCGACAAAGACCGCGGCGTCATCGAGACCTCCGGAACCGGCACCCTCGCGCTCACAGGCCCCTTCACTGGCGCGGGCACGTTCGGCTTTGACGCCTATGGCGACATCACGCTTGCCGGCGTCCGCTCCGGCTCCGGCGGTCTCGCCAAGATGGGCGCAGGCACACTCACCCTGACCGCCGTCAACACCCACACCGGCACAAACTTCATCGAGGGCGGCACGCTCGTCCTTCCTGCAGGAGCCGCGCTCGGCTCAGGCCCGCTCGTGCTCAGCGGCGGCACGCTCTCCCTGAACCCCGGAGCATCCGACGGCTATTCCGCCGCCCTTTCCGCCACCCTGCTCACGGCCCCGTCCCGACTGCTTGTCCCCGCCGCGGCCACGGCATCATCGGTCACGCTCGCCTCGCTCGCCCTCAATGGCAACACGCTCTCCGTCAACGCCCCGTCGGCCGGTACCGCCGCAAACCGCATCTTCATCACCGGCCTCTCCGACGGCCCCGTGAGCGGGATCATCCTCAACGGCGGCCCCGCGCAATACAGCGCCGCAGGCGGCCTCGCGCCGCGCACGCTGCCCTCGGTTCCCGTGACGGGCGACACGTTGCCCGACTCCGCCGGCTCCGCCGCGACGGCCGATACCGCCCCCGCCGGCAACCTGTCCATCGCCGCGCCCCTGACCACGCTCGGACAGTTCAGCTACACGGCCGCTACCCCCGCCACGCTCGACCTCGGCGGCGGCATCCTCGCCCTCGATTACCTCAACGCCTCGCCGTCCGCACTCGCCGTCGTCAACGGCACCCTCACCGCACCAGGCGCAACCGCCAACATCGTCTACCCCGGTCTGCGCACCGTCAACATCGTCCCGCTCACCTCGGACGCGGCGACCGGCCTCTCCACCTCCAAGACCTACTCGCACCTCATCGATTTCGGCAACCAGGCGGCCGCCACCATCAACGGCGTGGCCTTCATCCAAGGCGCGGCCAACGGCACCGGCACCGGTTATTCCGGGTTCCCTAACGGCAACTGGTACGACGGCTTCAACGCCTGGACCAACACGCTGCCGCCGGAGACCTGCTCCGGCCTGCGGCAGCTTCTCCGCGACATGAACTACGCCGGAGACTGGACCGGCCAGCTCACCGGCCTCACCCCCGGGGCGATCTACGAGGTTACCCTCTATTTCCGCGCCTGGGACGCGCCGCCCTCGACCCAGGAACGCCGTTGCCTCTACCGGTTCTACTCGGCCTCCGCCGCGCTAGCGGACGCCGCCATCATTTACGCGAGCCAGCCCAACTCCGCCAACGCGATCGTCTACCGCTACATGGCCCCGTCCAGCGGCACCCTCAAAATAGCCGTGAACGCCGTGGCCACTTCCGGCAATGTTCAAAGCGGATGTTTCGGCCTGTCAAACGAGCGGCTCGCCGCCGCCTCGGGCACCCCGCCCACGTCCGGCTCCATCGCGCTCTCCGGCCCCCTCAGCATTTCCGCCGCCCTCGCCGACAACGGCGCGCCCACCGCGCTCGCCATCTCCGGCACCGACGCGATGACGCTCTCAGGCCCGGTCTCCCTGACCGGCCCCGCCCGCCTTGACGCGCCGCTCACGCTCGCGCCCGCCGCAACGGTCACGCAAGCCTTTAACGGCCCCGTCTCGGGCCCTGCGCCCCTGACCCAGCATGGCGCGGGGCGGGCCATCCTCAACACGGCCAATCCCGCCTTCACCGGCCCGGTGACCGTCTCCAACGGCGTCCTCGAAATCGGCCACTCCCAGTCGCTCGGGGCATCCACTAAACCAGACGTAACCGTCGCTGAGGGCGGCGCGCTCGCCGTCGGCCAGGTTCCCAACAACGCGATCACCCTGGCCAAGACCGTCACGATCGCCGGTAGCGGGCCGGACGGTCTCGGTGCCCTGCGCATGGATTACGATGCCCAACAGGTCAACGCCTTCAAATCCGTCGCGCTCACGGATAACGCCGCCGTCGGCGGCAGCGGCCCGACGCCGCTCCCTTACAGCGGTTCACGCGGCCGTTTCGACATCCGCAACGGCACGCTTGATTTCGGCGGGCACGTGCTCAGCAAAGTCGGCTCCAGTTCGTTCGTCATCACCTCTACCAAAGCCACAGGCGCGCCCCTCGGCACGGCCCTCAACATTCAAAGCGGCGTCCTGGGACTCGAAGGCAACACCGACCTCGGAGGTTCGTCCGCAAACACGGCGTCCGTCGCCGAAGGCGCGAGTCTCGACTTGTGCAACCTCGTTCTTCCCGTCAACTGGACCCTGGCGCTCACGAACGGAGCGCATCTCGCCGTACGCGCGGGCGGCACCAACCACAACGTCTGGGCCGGCCCCGTCACCCTCGCGGCAGGACAGGCCATCCTCGACGGGCAGAATTCGTACTCGCACCACACCCTCGCGGGCGAAATCTCCGGCCCCGGCGGGCTCCTCAAATCCCTCGGCGGCTACACCTACCTGCGCAACCCGGCCAACACCTACGCCGGCCTCACCACCGTCACCAACTCGCTGCTCCATGCCTACGCGCCCGGCTCCGTCCCGAACGTCTCCGACTCTCTGACGGTCTCAGGCAACGGCGAGTTTGCCGTCCGCCAGGCCGCCGACGGCTGGTCGCTCGCGCAGATTGAGGCGCTCGCCTCGTCGGGCGCCTTCACGTCCCGCACGACCTATCTCGGCATCGACACCGCCGAAGCCGACCTCACCTACACCGCCGACTGGCCCGCCACCGGCCTCGCCAAGCTCGGGTCCTGCGCCCTCACGCTCACGGGCACGTGGCCTTCCCCCTCCGGCCTCCGCGTCCATGACGGCACGCTCGACCTCAATGGCTTCAACGGCGGGAGCCTCGATCTCGGCACCTACGGCGTGCAGGTCGGCTTCGACAACTGGGCCGCCTCCTGCGGCCTCCTCCCGCTCTCCGGCAACACCTCGATCACGACCCTCGACTCCGGCTACTACCGCGGCCAGCCCAGCATCGGCGTCGGCACCCTCGGCTCCTCGCGCGGCGTCCTGAGGCTGAGCGACAGCGCCTTCATCAAAGGCCGCCTGCACGTCGGACGCGACGGCGGTTCCGCCGGCGCGGTCTACCAGACCGGCGGCGTCTTCCTCAACACCGGCGGGGCCGCCGCCGACGGACGCATCGGCGAGTCCGGCTTCGGCTACTACGAGATCTCCGGCGGCGCGCTCACCAACAAGGGCTACACCCAGCTCTCGCACAACACCTCCGCCTTCGGCACCCTCCGCGTCAAGGGCGACGGCCATGTCGTCTTCAATTCCGGCTCCGTGGCGGCCCAAGGCACGGGCGGCGACAACCCCGCGGCCTACTACAACGGCACCCTCGGAACCCGCGCCGGCTTCGGCCACTTCCACGCCTCCGGAAACGGGACCGTCGACACCGGGTCGACCACGCTCAACCTCGGCGAGTGGACCGACGTCAACTCGTATAACAACGGATACGGATTCCTCACCCTCGAGGAGAACGCCCGCGTCTCGGCCAACACCGTGACCCTCGCCAACCGCAACAGCGCCCCGCTGGCGGTCGTCACCCTCAAGGGCGGCGTCCTCGACACCAAATATCTCCAGAAGGGCGGCAACAACGCGGCCGGCAACACCGCCCAGGCCGCAGTCAACTTCGACGGCGGCACGCTTTCCGTGCGCGAATCCGGTTCTGCCGTCCGCACCGGCGCAAACAACGCGCCCGCCATCCTGACCGTCCATTCCGGCGGCGCGGTCATCGACACCCCCGTCGGCGTCGGCGCCTCCCTTGATCTCCCGCTGGTCCCTGCGAAAACCGGCGTGGGCTTCATCGAGCTCAGTTCGCAAGGCGCCGGCCACATCGCACCGCCGGCCGTCCTCATCACCGGCGGCGGCGGCACCGGCGCGGTCGCCGAAGCGGTCCTCAACAACGGCATGGTGACCGGCATCCGCATGCTCTCCCCCGGCACAGGCTACACCTCCACTCCGTCCGTCAGCCTGAACGGAGGAGGCCCGCTCTCCGCCACCGCCCTCCGCAGCACCACCCTCAGCGCCCCCGCAGCGCTGGACGGCGGCCTCACCAAGACCGGCCCCGGCACCCTCACCCTCACCGCCACCAACACCTACCGCGGCCCCACCACCGTCGCGGGCGGCATTCTCGCGCCCGTCATCGCCGGGGCGTTGCCAGCCGGTTCTGACCTCATCCTCTCAGGCGGAATCCTGGCCCTCAACGGCAGGGCCCACACCAACCGCTCCACGTGCGTCTCCGGTTCCGGCGCCCTCATCAGCGGTTCGCTCGTCACGTCGGCCTTCGTGAAGGACGGCGACGGCGTGCTCGATCTCTCCACCCGCGTCACCCCGCGCGCCGACGAACTGGATGCTGCGATCCGCGCCGCCAAAGTTCCCGGCCTACGCGAGTACCGCCTGAACGGCTCGTACACCAACACCAACGGCGTCGACACCGCCGCCTACGGCCCCGTCGTCCAGCTCTCCACCCGCGCGCTCCTCGGCAATGCTGCCTCCGCGAACGGCGGCGCGACGCTCAACGGCGCCTGGTGGCCCGACAACTCCGTCTACGTCTACACCGGTTACCTCTGGAACCGCGAGACGACGAACGTCACCTGGACGTTCATGCAGAACATGGACGACTCCTTCCTTCTGCGGCTCGACGGAGCGGTCATTCTTAACACGGGCTTCACCACCATCCTGCCCTACCGCATCACCGGCAACGCCGGCACCCACTGCACCGTCACCCTCTCGCCCGGTCCCCACGCCATCGAGATCCGCGCCGGACAGGGCGGCGGCGGCGTCGGCGGCTACTGGGCCAAGGCCGACGGTTCCCGCCCCGCCTGGGGCATCGACCGCCTCGCCCGCAACGCGGCCAACACCAACTACTGCGAGTTCATCACCGACCCGGGCGACGGCTCTGTCTTCACCGTCAACAACCCCTACGACGACCTCGGCGTCGCCTTCGCACCGGTTTCCACGGTCATCCCCACCCTCCCCGCCGACGTAGCGGCCGGCGTGGGCGACCTCGCCACGGGCTTCTCGCTCGTCTACGCGGGTTCGGTCCCCACGGTCTCCGACACGATTCTGAACGACTCCTTCTGGAGCGTCAAGAACCTCAGCAGTTCCAACCGGTTCGACCGCGTGGCCTACGTCATGGCCCTCGAACACCCCACCTACGGACGCCAGTGGGTCTGGGCCTCCTTCGAGCCGCCTTTCACCGACCGCACGAAGCTCGCCGTCCCGATCACTTCCAAACGGATGTGCTTCCAGCGCCGCGTCAGCCATCTCACGGTCCGCGCCAGCGCCAACGCCAACGTCACATCCGTGGACGACGTAGACACCGGCAACATCGAGTGGTACCCCAACAACTACAACAACGCCCTGCCCACCGCCAACGCCTTCGACCGCGGCTACGTCGGCGATAACACCAAATACGACTTCGACGATGTGAACAACGGTACCGACAACACCTTCTTCGGTAACACCGCGGGCTACGGCTGCTTCCAGGTCCACAACTTCGGATTGAACCAGACCCTCTTCGCGATCAACCACTTCGGCACAACCGGGTTCAAGCCCTGCATCGGCATCGGCAACAAACCCGGCGACGCCACCAACCTCGACTGGACCTTTACCGAGAACGCCACCGATTACACCGTCCGAGAGCTCTACATCCTCACCCGCGATGTCGCGCCCGTGACGGACGACACGCCCGCCGTGGAGGTCAACGAAGGCACCCTGCGAGTCGTCGACGCCGTCGGCACGATGCCCGTGCCCGCCGACATCCGCGCCAAGGTCGGCACCCTCGCCGACGGTTACGACACCGTTTACTATTCCCCTGTCCAGACCACCGCCGCCGCCGCCTACAACGGCACGGCCTACGCCATCGACAACTCCGCCGCGACCACGTCATTCGACCGCGTGGCCTACTTCTACGAGCTCAGAAAGCCCGGCGAAGCCACGTCCACCTGGGTCTGGGTCTCCTTCAACGCCCACACCCAGGACCGGACCAAACTCGGCTACCCCAACCGCAACGGCGCCGCATTCATGTGGCAGCGGAAAGTCTACGGCATGGACGTGCGCTCCAACTCTCCGCGCATCACCGAAGCCACCGGCGTGGACACCGGCAACCTGGAAATCTGGCCCTCCAATTACGGAACAGGCGGCACACTCGGCTTGAGCGGAAACGACGGCGCCTTCGATTTCGATGACAACGGAGGCAACACCAACAGCATCGGCCACGGCTGCTTCCAGATCCACAACTGGGGTGCGAAAGAGACCCTCGTCGCCATCTCCCACTGCGGCGGTTCGGGCAACGTCCTCGGCTTGGGCATCGGCAACAATACCGACTTCAGCAAGAGCGCCACGCCCTACCCGGACTGGACCTTCTCCGATAATGCCGCCCAGTACGACGTCCGCGACCTCTACGTCTTCGTCCGGCCGACGGCCGTGCCGCCGGAGAGAGGCCAACTCCTCGCCAATGCGGACGTCATCCTCGCGGCTGGCACGCTGCTCGACCTCGGCGGCGCGACCCAGGCCGTCCATTCGGTCACCGGCTCGGGCACGGTCTCCAACGGCGTCCTCGCCGCCGGAATGGTGCTCAGCCCGGCCGGCGACGGCGCGGTCGGCACGATCGCCTTCGCGAACGTGCAGCTCGCGTCCGGCACGCGCTATCACGCCGATCTGGGCGACCTGCTGGACGTCGCTGGCCCGCTCGACGTGTCCGGCCTGACCGTGCAGATCAACAACCCCGGGGCGCTGGAGCGCTCTCAGACCTACATCCTGATCCAGACCACGGCGGGCGTCACCGGTGCTCCGACGCTCGAAACCGAGCTGCCCTCCGGCTGGAAGCTGGTCCGCCGCGACAACGCGCTCATGCTCATCTCGGAAGGCGGAACGGTCCTCTTTCTGAGGTGACCGGACAAAACGGCGACGGAGGGAAAAACCCGCAAAACGGCTTTCTCCCTGAATGCGCCGCGCTTCTTTTCAACAGAAGCGCGGCGCGTTTGGTTGTTCTTCATTGTTGTCTTTTCCCTTCCCAAGCCAGCCTGAAACAAATAAACTACGTCAGCAATTAACCCGCCGCCGAGAACGTTTGAGCCCTGACCATTTTTCGGCAGGGGTTATCAGACCAGAAAGCGCCAACCTTCCTAGCCTGAAAAAGGATTATTCCATGCAGCACAAATGGATCGCGATTCTCGATTTCGGTTCACAGTACACCCAGCTCATCGCCCGCCGCGTGCGCGAACAACAGGTCTACTCAGAGATCCTCCGCTTCGACACCACCGCAGCCCAGCTGCGCGAGCGGATGCCCGCTGGCATCATCCTGTCGGGCGGCCCCAACAGCGTCTTTGAAGAGGGCGCCCCGCTCTGCGACCCCGCCATCTTCGAGCTCGGCATCCCCGTGCTCGGCATTTGTTACGGCATGCAGCTCACCGCCAAAACGCTCGGCGGCACCGTCAAACCCGGCGACCACCGCGAATACGGCCACACGCGCGTCGAAGTCGTCTCCGGAAGCCACCTCTTCGCCGGCCTGCCGAGCGAGTTCGACGTCTGGATGAGCCACGGCGACCAGGTGTCCGTCCTGCCGGCAGGCTTCGCAACTTCCGCGCGCTCCCTCTCCTGCCCCAACGCCGCCATGCGCAACGAGGCCCGCAAGTTCTTCGCGCTCCAGTTCCACCCCGAGGTGGTCCACACCCAGCACGGCACCAAGATCCTGCACAACTTCCTTTTCTCCGTGTGCGGCTGCACCGGCGACTGGCAGCTCTCCTCCTGGGTCGACGAGACCGTCGAGAAGCTGAAAAAGCAGGTCGGCGGCGAGCACGTCGTGCTCGGCCTCAGCGGCGGCGTGGATTCCTCCGTAGTGGCCGTGCTCCTGCACAAGGCCATCGGCGACCGCCTGCACTGCATTTTCGTGGACAACGGCCTGCTCCGTTACGGCGAGGACAAACAGGTCGAAACCATGTTCAAGTCGAAGCTCGGCATGGACCTGCACGTGATCGACGCCAAGGCGCGCTTCTACGCCGCACTCAAGGGCGTCGAGGAACCGGAGAAGAAACGTAAGATCATCGGCCGCGAATTCATCGAGGTCTTCGCCGAACAGGCCCGCAGGTTCAAGGACTGCAAGTTCCTCGGCCAGGGCACGATCTATCCCGACGTGATCGAGAGCGTCAGCCCGCTCAAGGGGCCGAGCCAGACCATCAAGAGCCACCACAACGTGGGCGGCCTGCCGCCGGACCTGAAGTTCGAACTCGTTGAGCCGCTGCGCGAGCTCTTCAAGGACGAGGTCCGCGCCGTGGGTCGCGTGATGGGCATGGATGCCGAACTGCTCGACCGCCAGCCTTTCCCCGGCCCCGGCATGGGCGTGCGCATCCTGGGCGAGGTCAACGCCGAGCGCGTGGCCCTGCTCCAGCAGGCCGACCTGCGCGTGCAGGAAGAGATGCGGAAGTTGCCGAACTATAAATCGATCTGGCAGTCCTTCGCCGTGCTCCTGCCCGTCAAGTCGGTCGGCGTCATGGGCGACCAGCGCACCTACGAGAACGTCTGCGCCCTGCGCGCCGTGGACAGCATCGACGCGATGACCGCGGACTGGACGCGCGTGCCCTACGACACGCTGGCCCGCATCTCGAACCGCATCATCAACGAGGTGCGCGGCATCAACCGCGTGGTCTTCGACATCAGCTCCAAGCCGCCCGCCACCATCGAGTGGGAATAAGGGACGCCCAACGCCGAACGCTCAACTCTCAACGCTGAAGTTCGGCCCTTCTTAAGAGTTGCGCGTTGAACGTAGAACGTTTCGGCGAAGAGGCTCATGGCCACAGCCGCATTACGGGGTGCTTTGCCTTGCCGCCGCCTCCACGGCGTTCGGCTCAGGCCGGCACTCCCGTTCCAGGCAGCCGCGCAGATACCGGCGCTTCAGCGTCACGCCGCGCCAATCGCCCAGCCGCGCATCCAGCGTTTTCGACAGCCTGTCGATGACCGGGCGGACCTTCCGGGCCAACGGCTGGTCTTGCACCTCGCGCTCCAGCCGGACCAGCGCGGGCAACGCGTCATACCCCAAGCGTGAAAGATACCGCAGATCGATGGGCTGCGCGGTCGGATGTCCCGTCTCCCGGCAGTGCCTGACATTGAACTCTGCGATAAACATGTTGGGCGTCCATAAGCCGTAGGCCGTCAGCACCGTCAGCGCCGTGACCACATTGGCTTTGATCAGCCAGAGATTCGGGCGTCGCGCAAAGATCCTCGCGAAAATCCACACCAGTCCGCAGGCCACGAGGAACATCCAGACGCCGGCGGCCAAACGCAATCGGCTTAACGAAAAGACCGAGACATACAGCCCGAGCCGCCAGCCCGCCGAGGCCACCAGAAAGACATTCTGGATGAGCCACGCGTACACGAGGCAGCGTGTGACTCGGATTTCCGCTGCGGCAGATCCTTCGCGGAAGGTCACCAGCACGAAGGCCCCTGCGAGCAGCGCCGTGACGACCAGCGGATAGGCCCCGCGGTGTGCGTACTCGGCGTACGTCATTCCCTGCGGCAGCGCGCCTCCGCCCCAAAGATACCAGAGGTCCGACATCGTCTGGAACGCGAACAGCGCGTTGAACACGACCAACGCGTTGCGGATGACCTCGGGTGTGAGCACGCGGCCGCACGCCGGCAGAGGAGGCGGCACCGGCCCGGCAGCGGAGCCCTCGCCGCCGCGAGACGTGTGCCGGAGCAGCGTCCAAAGCCACGCGCCGAACGTCAGCCACAAGAAAATACGCGGCAGCGAGACGAGCGCCGGCAACTGATCGCAAAGCCATTCGAAGCCCTCGCCAACCGATTTCAGCGCACGCGAAAGGACGGGATTGGCGAGCGCGAAGAGGCCGAGGAACACGAGACCGAGCATCAGGGGAATCAGCCAGGCGCGCAGGCGCCTCACCTTCAGCAGCGCCAGCAGCGGAGCGAGCGGCAGCAGCGTCAGAACGCCGGCCGCGCTAAAATACGCCTTGACCAGCCCCCAAAAAAACAACGCCCCCCTGCCGAGCCAACATGTCAGGCTCCATGACCATCCCCCGCGCAGCGTCAGCGTGAAAGCGACCCACGCGGCGAGGCCCAGAAAAATCACCAGCGGATCAGGGTCAAACACCGCGCGCAGACACAGAGCAAAGAAACACGCCCCCAGCAGAACCGAGGGCAGGGCGCGGTAGCGCGCCTCTCCCAGCCAAGCGATCCCCGCGCCCGACACAGCGCCGAACGCGCCGAGAGTCCAGCCGACCGGATGGTCATAGAACAGCCAATCCGCCAAACCCACGCACGCAACCACAAGCAGGATCTGCGCTAGGGTGTTCCCCTTCACATACGAACCGAGTATCGGCTCGGTTTCACCCTCAATGTGATCCGTCATATTTCACCTCTATTCCCTTGAACGACAGGCCCGTCCAAAACAATAAACATCAAACACGAAACGGAACTCTGCAGAGCGATTCACTCTTTCAACGTGTTATGCTTTACGTTGTTGCTTCGAGTGAGGAGAGCCGCATTGTCTGTGGCTTTTTCTCAGCCTTCATCGCGGCCTTTGCTTGCTTCAGCACATCGGTCAGCGCATCCAGATAGGTCTGGAAACGTTTGGAACCCGAAGCCGTCAGGGCGACCGTCGTACGCGGCTTACCGTTCACGAAGGCCTTCGTGCAACGCACGATCCCCTCCTCTTCAAGCGTCTTGACGTGCCGGTTGAGGTTTCCGTCCGTGAGCCCGCAGCAGTCGCGCAGCTCCGTGAAGGGCAGCCCCGCCGGCGCGTTGCAGAGCACCGACAGGATCGACATCCGGTTCGGCTCATGAAAGACCCGGTCGAGCGCCTCGAAACGGTTTGTTTTCGCTGTCATATCATGATTCCCTGATTGCGCAGCCCGCGCGTCAGCATCAAACGCCGGGCGCAGACCGCTCAGTCGGCGTTCCGGCACCCTGCCGCCCGTTTCCCTGATGCCTGAGCAGCACCCAGCCGCCGAACAGCTCGCCGAGGCCGAAGACGAGCCCCATGGGGCGCGGGTCGGTGAAGGAGACGCCGGGCCACAGCAGAAAGAAGATCCCCGCGGCCAGATACGCGAGCCCCCCGCAATAGATCGGGAACGGCAGGCTGCGGCGATGCGCCATATGAGAGGCGCCGTAGAGCGCCATCCAGACACCGAACAGCAAGTCGAGCTGGCCGGTCCGGATCAGCGCAAACGTGAGTGCCGCGCCCGCGGATAAAGTCGGAAACACCTCCAGCACCGGCCACAGCTCGGCGAGACGCAACCCGCGCCTGTTCCTGAAAAGCCACCAGAAAAGTGCCGCGAAATTGACCGCCAGTCCGACGGCCAGCACCATCCCCCAGCCGACAAGGTGGTGCCGGGGCTCGGCGGGAACGGCATGCCTCAGGATCACCGCACCCAGCAGGGCGGCAGCGCCTCCGGCCATGCGGGCCATACCGGAAAAGCCCTTGAACCGCTGGCGGTCCAGCACCAGCGCCTGCATCTGGCGCACCTGGCCCAGCGCCTGATCGATGTCGTGTTCATCCATGCGGACCTCCGCTCCTCTTTTGATGAGGCGAAAGATATCACATTTGCAAAGTACTTTGCAATGCAAAGTTATTGGCGCCGACCACGGCCTGAAACACCGCTCGAAGGGCGCACGTACGACCTCTGTGCGTGCGCCCCTTTCCCTCTCGGCTCATTTTTTCTTTGTGCCCTGAATTGAAAAGATCTTATACTGGCGTCACTTTAAGGTGTTTGTTTCTGACCGTCGCGTCACGGCGTAGCGTTTTGATTAAATGCCCACCGTCGATTAAAACCGAACGGCCTTGAACAACTCGGCGAGAGGTCCTTCAGATGACAACCGAACAGACTGAAAAACCTGCAGCTGGCAACTGGTCCGTAACCGTCAACCGGGAGCCGCCCGCTGTTTCCAAACAGCCCGAAAAACCGGCCCGCGGCAGCTGGTCTGTGACCGTCAACCGGGAGCCGCCCGTCAAGTCCCCCGAAAAAACATCCGGCGGCAGCGCGCCACAAATGATCAAGCGCGATCACGTTGTGGTGAAGCATGCGCGACTCGCCAAAAAAGAAAATAAAGCGGCGGACGGCGGGCAACCCGTGGCCGTTAAGGGCGATTCAGATGTCACGCATGAACAGCCCGTCCCGGCAGTCGCCAAGCCAGCCGCCGACGGCAGTTGGTCCGTGACCGTCGACCATGAGCCGCCCGCAAAGCACAAGATCCCGGTCAAGATGCGCCACGCCCCCGCATCGCCTCCGGCGCCTGAGGTGATAGCACCGGCGAGATCAACTCCGGCCAAGGTCAAATTTGTTCCCGTCGTGGTCTGCATGGTTGTCGTGATTGCGGCGTGTATTCTTGCCGTGCGCCAGCGGGCGAAGCGGGAGGCCGCCCAGCAGTTGGCCGCACAAACCTACGCCACGGTTACCGGATTCATCGCCCGCATGGAGGATCTGAAAAAACAGGCCCCCGTCTGCCAGCGGCAACTGGACGACCCGATCCGCGAGTTGCAGCCTCTCGTCAACACATCGTCGCCGAACAAGGATTTTCAGAAGTGCGTGGAAAACGCCGTCTTGACGGTCAAGGCCGTTGAGAAAAAGGTGCTGGACGTCGAAACCGGCGAAGAACAGGCCAAGCAGGCCCTGGCGGCCCTTCAGCAGCATCCCGAATATCAGGCTCTTACGCTCAAGGTGTCTGCGGAATGCACAGAGTACAAAAACCTGCAACAAAGCGTCGAAACCAAGTGCCAGACGCTCCGGTCGCTGATCATGGCCGCAAACCAGCGGATGCCTTCACCCGGCAAGAAATCGAAATAATAAGGAACCACGCCGGACACCGATGCGGGGGACAGCTCCGGGCCCGTCCGGCCCGGGGCACTATTTGGAGGGCGCCATGTCAGTCTTGCCCACCTTATCCGAGTCGCCGGCGTAGGTGTAGGTGAAAAGCTGGGGGGTATCGGCACAGGCCAGCGCAGGCGGCGCGCCCTCCACTCCGGTCTGGCGCGGCAGATATTGCACCGCGCAGGCCTTCACCGGACGGTTCAGCTTGTCCGTCGCCAGCACCTTGTGCCCCTTGTACGTGAAGCGCTCCGGCTGCCCGCCGCTGCGCGTGCGGTACCACCCCAACAGGTGACCCTGCGCATCGTACTCGTACAGGTCCTTCCACCCCTTCTGCATCGTCAGCACGGGATCGGCGTAGCGATGCGCCGCGTTGGTATAGTCCACCGAGAGAATCTGGCCGTCGTCGCGGTAGGCGCGGTCCTCGTTCGGCAGATAGTAGAACGAGACGAACGACGGCGCGGAATAATGCGCGCCGGCCTTCACGAAGCACCCGATGTCCACGCGGCTGCTCTGGATCGGCGACGGCTGCCCATCCGCACCCTGGGGGCGGTACACGCCGTGATACGCCACCGTGATCTCCACCTGTGAAGCGTTGGGGGTCAGTGGCCTGATGACGACCTTTTTGGCGTCGCCCTGCAACACGACCCACAGGTAATCCACCTCGATCGGCTTTGCGGAGGCGGCGGCCTCCAGCGTCATGCTCCGCTGGCGCGATATCCCGCGCACCACCCGCGCGATGCTGAACGGCGTGTCAAACAAACCCTCGGGACGCAAATCGAAAAAGTCGGTTCCCATTTCCGGCTGCGCGTCTTTCAACGTCCGCAGCGCCACCAGCGGCGGGATATCCTCAGGCGCGAGACCGTGCGCCATCTTCGCCATCGCCTCGGCATCCAGTTGCGCGGCGTCAAACACCGCCGGATGCGCGGCGCCGGTGAGATAGTCTTCCGGTTTCCGGACCGTTTTCAGCGTGGCGCGAAAAACCATCTGCAGGGTCGGGGCCAACATCCCGCGCGCGACCAGCGCCCGTTTGGTGGCGGGGCGGAGCGCCGCCATCGCCGACGCGAAAGCCGCCAGGAACGGCTGGTCGCTGAACGAGGACCCTTGGCTGACCACATAGTACGGCGTGTTGGCGGGAAACAGGTCACCCGTCTCAGGGTCATAGTCCCGGTGCTCGGGATAAAACCAGCACTGGTTGCCGACGTAGAAACGGAACGCCGCGAGTGGCTGGTACGGGTCGGACACGACCGCGCGCGCCAAGCTGCGCCAGAGGGGGCCGTTCACCATCGACATGGACGAGTTGCCCAGGACCGGATAGTCGAACAGCGTGTTGGGCATGCTCAGGTGCACCCGCTGCGCGCGCGCCTCCCCGGCATACGATACGGGGGTCAGCCCGGGAAAGTTCGTCACGGCCAGAGTGGAGTGGCCGTCGTCGCGGTTCACGTACAGGTCGCCGAAATTGCCGGAGGCCGACTCCTCTTTCATCCAGCCGCGGATCGACTCGGCGGCCGGCCCGCGATAGTCGGACGCATACGCGGAAACCGGTTTGAGGTCGGCGTTCTTGAGCGCGAACAGGGTTTTGAAACAGCCGACATCGAAGTCCCACACCGTATTGGATGCGGTCATCTCCGCAGGCAAGCCCATGAACGCGGTCGCCGGCCGCACAGCCACGGCGCCGGCCACCGGCCGTCCCGCCAGCGCCTCCGCCTTCTTCACCAACAGCGTGAACGTCGGCGACGCGGCCAACGGCTTGAGGTCGTTGTCGCTCCGGATCGCCCGCGCGTCGCGAAAGCCCAGATCGATGGCCCGGTCCAACGCCGCAAGCGCCTCAGCCTTGTCCGCCCGGTAGGCCAGCGCGCACGCCAGATTGTACTGCCAGGTGGCGTCCTGCGGCAAAAGCTCAACCCCCGCGCGGCAGACCCGTTCCATCTCATCGGTCTTGCCGGCCCGCAGCGCCTGGATCAACTGCTGTCGCAACTGGAGGTGCTTCGGGTAGACCGACGGCATCTCGAAAACGCCCGTCGCAGCCCTTGCGCCCAGCGCGGAGACCAGCAGCCCCAGCAAAAGCCACACTTTCATTGCGTTCTCCCTTCCAGCGCGTAGAAAAGGCCGGCACCGGCTCGAAAAAAATGCGGTCACTGTAAGGGTGCGAATAAGCCGGATTCTGTTCACCGCCCGAAAGCGGCTCCGATCATTCATCTGAGCAATCTACCCGGAACCCTATCCGGCTTGCGCCGGAACGACACGGGCCGCGTCTCGAGTTCCCTATTTGATCTTGCTCCAGAGGGGGTTTGCCGTGCGGCGGCGCTCTCACGCCTGCCCGGCGGTCTCTTACACCGCCTTTTCACCCTTGCCCGGCGCGAACGCCGGGCGGTCTGTTTTCTGTGGCACTTTCCGTCGGCGCCGATATGGCGGCGCCTCTCCGGCCTTAACGGCCGGACCTCTTGCCCTGCGGAGTCCGGACTTTCCTCCCCTGCCAAAGCAGGAGCGACCGGTCGCTCCCCTTACAGTCACCGCAAAACAAAATCGTTTTAAATCCAATCGCCCACTAAAAAAGGCACCCTGCCGAGAGGGTGCCTTCTACTGAGCCATGTAGAGGATACGGCCGCACATCTGGCAAGCCACAATCCCCTGATTGCGCCGCACCATCTGTCCGACAGACGGCGGCTGCACCAGATGGCATCCGTTGCAGACACAATCGGGCTGAAGGCTCACCACCACGGGCCAGCGCTTGGTGCGCAGACGCTCATAGTAGAGCATGAACTGGGGCGTCACATGCTTGGCGGCCTCGGCGCGCAGGGTCTCGGTCTCGGCCAACTCCGCCTTCACGGCGGCCAGGCGCGCGTCCAGCTCGGCCACGTAGCCGTCCACCACGGTCTGATCTTCCTTCAGCTTCGACTCGGCTTCCGCCACGCGGTGTTTAACAGGGATCACGTCGTCCATCGCCGCCAGCTGGCGGGCTTCAAAACTCTCGATCTCGCCCTCGATCTTGGCGATCTCGAGATTGAACATCTGGAATTCTTTGTTCGTCTTGAGCGAGACCTGATTCTGCTTGATCGCCTGGATCTTGTCACGACGGGCTTTGACTTCCAACTCCGCCTCGTTGACTCTCAACTGGGCGTTCCTCAATTCCGCCTGCGCGTGGGCCAAGGTTTCACGGGCACCGTTCAGGCGCTCCTGCTCTTGGGCTTTACGCTGCGGAATGTCACGGATTTCTTGCTGCAGGCTACGGATGCGACCATCGATTTCCTGCAGGTCGAGCAACGGTTGAACGACACTCACTGCTGCACTTCCTTCCAATACAACTGATAAAGATCACGTATGGACATGAGAGTTTACCCAACCCCCCCTCCAGAGTCAAACCCCGATATGCAAAAAAGGCCCGGAGCATCAGCCCCGGGCCTTTTCGATTCATCGCGGCACGCGCTTACTTCGCGGCGCCGAGCGCCTTCTCGATCTCGGCCAGCTTGGCCTTGAGCGCGAAGGGCATGCGGCTGCCGAACTTCTCGTACGACTCGGCGACCGTGGCGATCTCCTTCTTCCAGCCCTCAGCGTCCACGGAGAGCAGCGCCTCCATCGTCGCCTTCATGCAGGCCGCGTCGCGGTTCTTGTCGACGTAGCCGGTCATGTCGATGGCGTCCGGCGTCGGGAGGAAGCCGATGGCCGTCTCCTTGGCCTTGCCCTTGCCCTCGATGCGCTCGCAGACCCACTTGAGCACGCGGGCGTTGTCGCCGAAGCCGTTCCACATGAAGCCTTTTTCGTCTTTGCGGAACCAGTTCGTGAAGAACACCTTCGGGAGCTTGGTCGCGTCCGTGCGCAGCGGCATGGTCAGCCAGTGCAGCAGGTAGTCGGCGGCGTTGTAGCCGAAGAACGGCAGCATCGCCATCGGGTCGCGGCGGACCACGCCGACCGCGCCAAGGTTGGCCGCGGTCGTCTCGGAGCCGGCTGCGGAGCCCATGAACACCGCGTGCGTCCAGTCCTTGGCCTGGTTCACCAGCGGGATCACGGACGGGCGGCGGCCGCCGAACAGGAAGGCGTCGATCGGCACGCCGGCGGGATCTTCCCACTCGGCCGCGATCACCGGGCACTGCGAAGCCGGCGCCGTGAAACGGGCGTTCGGGTGCGCGGCCTTGACCTTCTTGCCGTCCTTGTCGAGCATGTCCGGGGTCCAGTCATTGCCCTTCCAGTCGATCGCGTGCTTCGGAGCCTCTCCGTCCATGCCCTCCCACCAGATGTCGCCATCGTCGGTGAGGGCGCAGTTCGTGAAGATCGTGTTCTTCGTGATCGTGCGCATCGCGTTGGGGTTGCTGTCCATCGAGGTGCCCGGTGCCACGCCGAAGAAGCCCGCTTCCGGGTTGATGGCGTAGAGGCGGCCGTCGGCGCCGATCTTCATCCAGGCGATATCGTCGCCGATGGTCTCGACCGTCCAGCCGGGTAGCTTGGGCTCCATCATGGCGAGGTTGGTCTTGCCGCAGGCGCTCGGGAACGCGGCCGAGATGTAATAGACTTTCTTCTCGGGCGAAGTGAGCTTGAGGATCAGCATGTGCTCGGCCAGCCAGCCTTCTTTGCGGGCGAGGCTCGACGCGATGCGCAGCGCCAGACACTTCTTGCCCAGCAGCGCGTTGCCGCCGTAGCCCGAGCCGAACGACCAGATCTCGTTGGTCTCAGGGAAGTGGGCGATGTACTTCTTCTCGATCGGGGCGCAGGGCCAGGTGGAGTCCTTCTGACCGGCCTTGAGCGGCGAGCCGATCGAGTGCAGGCACTTGATGTATTCGCCGTCCTTGCCCAACTGCTTCAGCACCTTGGTGCCGACGCGGGTCATGATGTGCATGTTGACCACGACGTACGGCGAGTCGGTGAGCTCGATGCCGATCTTCGCGATCGGCGAGCCGATCGGGCCCATCGAGAAGGGAATCACGTAGAGCGTGCGGCCCTTCATGCAGCCCTTGTAAAGACCGGTCATGGTCGCCTTCAGCTCGGCCGGAGCGACCCAGTTGTTCGTCGGGCCCGCATCCTCTTTCTTCTCCGTCGAGATGTAGGTGCGGTCCTCGACGCGCGCCACGTCCGACCAGTGCGAGCGGGCCAGGTAGCAGCCCGGGCGCTTCTTGGGGTTCAGCTTGGTGAAGACCCCGTTCGAGACCATCAGGTCGCAAAGGTCCTTGTACTCTTTCTTGGAACCGTCGCACCACACCACATTCTTCGGCTGGGCGAGCTTCGCGAAATCCTTGACCCACGCGATCAGTTCTTCGTGCTGCGTGGGAAGCTTGGCGGAAACAGCCTTCTTGGCTGTCGGTTTAGGGGACGCCTTACAGGCGCATTTGGCTGTTTTCTTGCAGGCCATCTTGGAGTCTCCATGCTTGTCGGGTTGTACTTTTCGTCATCAACGCCATGCTCCGGGCATGACGGCGGGAAAGTTGACGCAATATGATACAGGTTTTCCGACACCGGGGCAAGCGAAAGACACGCCTCCTCCAAAAAACGGGCGCATCCCCGTTTCACTTGCTTGCTGGTCCGCGTCGGGCCGTCCGGGTCGGCGCGGGGATGTTCACTTCCGCTTATAACGTAACTGTGACGCCTCCAGAGACAGTTCGGTGACCTCCTCGACGA
>Ga0209099_1000411_pt1 | contig 50788 bp, 42 predicted proteins | sample AD_JPNHW2_MetaG_FD_184430 | JGI IMG/M metagenome (GOLD analysis project Ga0209099, IMG submission 184430) | Active sludge microbial communities of municipal wastewater-treating anaerobic digesters from Japan - AD_JPNHW2_MetaG (SPAdes) (version 2) | ecosystem: Engineered > Bioreactor > Anaerobic...
GGAAGTCATGATTAGACAATTAGTGGAATAATCATCTAATTTATTGATTTCCAATGGTTTAACCTAATTTATTTTCATTTATTTTGCTGAATATCAAACATTTATTTCACTTTTTAACGGAGTATTGATTAAATTGATTCTTTTCTTTTACTCATATATTAGATTAGATGAATGATCCGGAATCTATTCTATGGAATTGGTTGGTACAGTGCATCATTTTTTTGGATTTGGATACATAATAAATTCCCAATTCTTGTCTTCTATAGTGCCATAATTTTCAGGTAGAAAACTAAAAAAATACTCTTTACTTGTGAAAAAACCATATTTTCTGTTGTATGTCAGAAATACAATTAGGGGTCTATGGTCAACCATTCTCTTGGATGAATCATATAATTTCTTTAAAATTTCGTTTTTTTCGTTTTTGTGAAAAATCTGTATACCGGAAATGTTATCGAGTATTTCGTTCAATGAGATATTATTTAATTTAATTAATAAATAACTTTTTCCTTCTTTAGATATATACTGGAAATCAGCATTAAATACCTCATAATCTATTATTACTCTTTTAAATTCAATAATGATAGTATCATCGCTTACCTTGTTCAAACTCATTATAACAATCATTTCTGAAGTGTCATTTGGTCTATTTCTAAATTTATTTACGTTCTCAATATACTCATTTACCTCACTAGTAAGTTCATGATAATCAATTTTGGTTTGCGCAAAAGCAAACGATAAGATGATAAGGTTATTAATAATGATTAGAATCAGCTTTTTCATGGCATTAATGTATTTTTCGGGTTTACCGGCGGGCACTAAATTACTTAATTGTTTGCTGAAAAGGAGCCTTGTTTTTTAGCTAAGTACGTATGCCCGGAACAGATTTGCCAGAGGCAGGCCTTTAGCCCAGTCAAAATTCCGGGATGAACCCAAAAAATGGCGGGCCATATATCCTTAAAGATTCTGCAGTCCATAAAAAAGAAAAAGGCTGCCTTTTCTGGCAGCCTTCATCCTGATCAAAGATTTAAGTCGCTAACGATAAGTTATTTAAACTATCCGGAGGCAGGCGTTATCTTTGAACCTAAATCATATTACCGGATCGTAACCTTCCTTGTCGAGATTTTTCCATTGCCGGTGACCTGTAAAATGTACATTCCCGGTTTGAAATCCCCGGTTGCGATTTTAAGGCTGTTGCCGGCCACCTTGTTCCGGTAGATTTCTTTACCCACCAGGTTCATGATTTTTACCTGGCTGATATTCTCCGGCGACTCTACCATAATATATCCCGTAGCTGGGTTGGGATAAACGCGAAGAGCATTGCCTGCCGGTTCTTCCGTGCTTACAACGATCCATGCAATGGTGCAAACGGGTTCCGATTTGCCGAGATCGTAAACGGCTGTAACGCAATAGTTCTGCGGGCCATTGGCAACATTCAGGTCTTCATATTCTGTCTGGCCTGAAGGTGCTGTCCCGATCAGGGTATCGTTCCGGTAAATATTATAATTCAACAGGTTGCCGGTACCCGAAGGGGCTGTCCACGAAAGGCTGACGATGTTTCCGTAAACCAGGGCTGTTACATTAGTGACCGTAGCAAGAACGGTACCAGCAGGGGTCAGTATGCCAACATATTTGAACATGCCTCCTTCGGTGGTGCTGGTATTAAATCCTCCTGCCCATCCGCAACTATTGCTGGCAAAATCGCAGGCAAGGAATTGTGACTGATCAGTGCCTTCGAATAGTGTCCACGAGTGACCGCCATCTTCGCTGAATGAAGCGCCGTAAGCGCCTTCGGCGGCTCCGGTCGAAACATAAGTATTTTCGGTTCCGGGAACAAAGCTGATGTCATTGGTGAAGAAAGGCCCCGTTGGTGTGACGGTCTGCCAGGTAGCCCCGCCGTCGGAGGTCTCCTTCACGACAACCGTGGTAGCGGTTTGGGCCACGAGCCCGTGCATTTTATCCTTGAATGCAATGACATTGATCCCGCCGTTGGTGCTGGGTGTTATACCGGTAGCCGAAATGGTCCAGGTATAGCCGCGGTCATGCGAGATATACAGTTTGGCCTTGTTCGATCCGAACATAATGGTGCTGTCGCCTGTGGCTTCAATCACGGAAGTCCAGCCGCCTTCACCGGAAGCCGGGTTGGCGCCTCCCCCGATATTTGCTTTCGGCACACGCGTCCAGGTGGCTCCCCCGTCACTGGTTGTGTAGATCTCGAAATAATTATCTCTTGTATCGCCATGACACATGCCTTCATTTTCGTTCCAGAAGTAAACATTATCGGCAAAAGATGCGGACCCCTGGAGAGCGCCGGTCAGGTGAGTCCAGGTCGATCCCCCGTCCATTGTTTTATAAATACCGCAGTTGTTATCCTGGTTGCCTGCGCCATTATATACTGCGGCAAAGGCTGTATCGCCGTTAAGGGCGCAAATATTTCCTATCCCATAAGTGCTTCCGCCAAGAATGTCACCGGGAACCCAGGTAGTACCGCCGTCCACCGTTTTTGTGAAGTCGTTTGTGGTAGCGCTTCCTCCTGAACCGTCATAGCCAACAGCCCATGCAACCAGGCTGTCAACGGCATGAAGATAAAAGATGCCCCTCGATTGTGTTTCAAAGCCACTGGCTTGTGGAATCCACTCGCTTAGTCCGACGGATACCTGGTGATAGACCGTGTCCGTTTCGTTCAATGCGACTACTTTAACGGTGTGACTTCCGAGTGCATAGGCAGCCGTTGGCCATGAATAGACAAACGATGCCTGTGCTGAGGTATAGACAATATTATCGTCAATGTACAGGTTAACGGTTGTTGCAGTTCCTTTTTCAACTGAGCAGTTAATGTCAAAAGCCGATCGGTAAGGTACTATCTGTTGAGGTCCCATGTTTGTAATACGAACGATGAGATCGGGATTGTAAGGTTGAATTCCGATTACAGCATGATTATTTTGATTAGGAGAATACCCTGGAGGATTCAGGGCGCCGATAGTAAAATACCCGTTGCCGGAACCTGACCATCCCCAGTTCATGTGAAACTTGCTATCGCTTGACCTGTAACCGTCGCACACCCAGGCATGACCGGATGATCCGTCATCGCCGGCATAGTAGATAGGCCTGCTGGCTGTAAGATCTTCAATCAGAATGTTTTTCCATTCTGTAAGAGAGTAATCGGCTTTGTATACCAGCGAAATGGTTGAAGGATCATAATTAAAATAGGTGTTTAATGCCCATGGGACGTCTGAACTTTGAGCGCCGGAACCATCGATACCATAGTTCATATCAACAGCTACGCCATTATGGTAAAGTAAAGTGGCTATAGATTGGTAGTTACTGCTTGTGGCCTGGGTTGGCATCTGCGCCCAATTATAGGTCGTAGCTCCAAAGTTTGCTGTCTGTTGTCCATAAGTGGGGTGAGTATAAGAATGAGAGAGGACACCCTGTTCCGGGAAGTTATGAAATTTCATAATTTGTCCCATGGCAGTTGCAACGCAACCTGCCCAAACATGGCCTCCCTGGCCTCCTGATGCAGCCGGGCAGTAATAATTATACCAAGCGCCCTGATCCCACGAAGTGGTAACAAGAGGATCAACATCGTTGGTGCCACGGTCAAAATTATTATTCAACAACTTATTCCATGAACCGATGGTATATTCGTTGCTAAGGCGTGAATCTACTGCGCCTTTTATTTCCTGATTATATCCATCAAACCAATACTTAAGGTTTGGCTGTGAGAATTCCGCAGGGAAATTTCCGGTATTGGACTGTGCCAGCACGGGAACAGCAGCGTCGTCAGCCGACACAACCACAAAGCCGCCTCCTTCATAATTGAATATGAAACACGTTATAGTGCCTTTATATTCGATGACGGAACTTTCTTTGAGCGTGAGTTCGGATTTGCCTGAATAATGCCTGAAATAATTGTCGGCAACAAGACGGGCCTTTTCGATAGTAACCGGATTTGCAGTTGCAAATACCACAAGCAATAATGAGATTGCCAGTGTAGATAGTTTTTTCATTTTCAGAGGATTGATTTGACGGAGATGATTTTTTCGGGTGAAATTTTGGGAAAAATTGATGGTTGTTTTCATTACAAAAATAGCATTATTTGGATAGTAAAGCCTGACGGGCAGATTTTTATGTCCGGAAGGAGAGTTGCCCGATTGTTTCTGATATTTCCCGGACGGAGGATATTTATGTCTTTTTGCCGCCGGAATGAGTATGAGCATCGGCGCGTATCGACTAACCTTATAAATTCGTGCGGAAATTCGCGTTCAGATGATTAAAGCCCGAAAATTCCTTGTGCCTTCTTCCGGATTTGGTGACGCATACAGGGATAGCTTGTCGGTAGGTTTATCGCTGCTGATTACAGCCATTACTTTTCCTTCGTTTTCATTGATTACGGGAACAGGCATCGATCCGCCTTTGTCCTGGATCTTTAATTACTTTGCCGACGGAAACTGGCAGGCGGGGAAGGATATCATCTTTCCGCACGGCCCCCTGGCATTTCTCATGTATCCTTTGCCCGGCAATCTTTTTCAGGCTGTTGTCTTTTATTCTTTTATCCGTTTCATCTTCTCCTGGCTCATTTTTAAACTCTTTTTCTTTACCGGACATAAAGGATTCATCATTCCCGCAGTAACATCTTTTATTTTGCTGGGATTGTCCGATATATTGCTGGTCATGATAGGGATTGTAATGATCGCCGGCCAGATGTATTTCTTCGAAAGGAAGTTCAGGTGGCTGTTTCTTGCTTTTGCCGTAACGGTGACAGCCGTTTATATCAAAGCTTTTGCGGGAATCGTCTGCCTGTCGGTAACACTTGCCGTGATCTTCATTCTTGTTGCCGAAATACTGCTGAAACGGGAAGAACCCGTTGTGCTGGTTTACCCTCTGTTGTTTCTTTTGATGCTGCCTCTTCCCTGGATAGCGATCTACCATACCCCGGATGGTTTTATCCGGTTTATTAACGGCAATATTTTGCTGGCAGGCGACAACTCGGCAGCGGCCGCGATGTTCCCTTATAACAACTGGTTTTTCCTGGGCGGCGGTCTTGTTTTAATGGCCGTATTGACAGGCCTGCACCTGGGCGATATCCGCATGCGCTATTTCCTGTTTTCGGCAGCGCCGGCCGTATTTGCCGTGTGGCGATACGGCATCGCACGTCAGGATTACCTCCATGTAGGAACATGGTTTTTATTCGTTGTGATGATAGCTGCTATATTCGTATTCCTGGTCAACCGGAAAAAACTGGTTTCCTGCATAATTCTGGCCGCCGGATTGGTGCTTTTTTATCTGAATTCCCGGAATGCTTACTATTATGAATCCTATCCGTTTTCGGTCAAAGGAATTACTTTTCTGAACAAAGCGGTTTTTAATTATGATAAGCTGGCTGATTCTTGCAGGGTAGTTTCCGATACGGCGATACGGCACAACAGGCTGGATGCTTTGACGCGGGAAGATATCGGGGGCGCTTCGGTGGACGTATATCCCTGGGATTACAGTTTTATCCCGGCCAACGGACTGAACTGGCAGCCGAGGCCTGTACTCCAGAGTTACGCGTCGTATGTTCCCGGTCTTGATCGGTTGAATGAACTTCATTTCAGATCGGAGAAGGCGCCGGCATTCCTCATCTGGGAACTGGATAAGACTACCAATGACCTGTTTGACGGCGATATGGAAAGCATTGATGGACGGTACCTCCTGAACGATGAACCGCATACGCTGATAGCCCTGATGGAACGATATGATTTTGCAGGAATCAGGAAGGCCGAACGTCCGGTCATGCTTCTTAAAAAGAGGCAAACACCTGCCAAAGCCCGCATCCGGATTGATAAACCGGAACAGACCGGTTGGGAAAGGTGGCTGGATATTCCCGGGATGAAAGGCGATCTGCTGCTTGCCAGGATCGGAATGCACCGAAGCCTTGCCGGTGATTTCCGAAGTTATATTTACAAGGATCAGCCGTATTATGTATATTATCAGCTCGATAACGGCGAGGTCAGGTTCTACCGGATGGTTCCCGCCAATGCCGCCGACGGTATCTGGATTAACCCGTTGATCATGAATCCGGGGATGGTTTCCGGGAGTTCAGGGGTTAAGCGTATTATGTTTAAATGTCCGGACAAACGGCTTGTTGAACCGGAAATAAAGGTGGAATGGGAACATGTCTCTTTCAGCGATACCCCTTTTGTATTAAAATCGCTGCCGGAAAATAAAATTGCGGATTCTTCGCACTTATATGTACTTGAATCATTTTTCGATGCGGAAACAATGCCGGCAGGGTGGAAAGTATCCGGAAATGACGACAAATCTCCGCTGTGTCATTCAGGGAAACAGGCTGTAACCGTGTTGCCGGGGTCCTATTCGCCGGTCTTTGAGATAAATACGTCGGACATTTCTGTTGATGATAGCGACAGTATGCTGGTTATCAGGGCTGCCGTCTGGACGAATACACAGGCGCGTGTCGAAGCCGACCTTGTGATATCGGTGGACGCTGACGGCAAGCCGTTGTTGTGGAAAGGAGTCCCGGTTGATAACTTCCAGATTGGCCGTCGGACCTGGAACTATGTTTATAATTTTGCCCGGATCGATAAAACGATGTTAAAGACAAAAGACGCTGTGCTGAAGGTTTACCTGTGGAATACGGGAAATGGGCCTTTTCTTGCCGACGATATGATGGTGCGGATCGGAAAACTTAAATAGGGCCCATACAGCCTGTTTCGCCGGTTAGCGGATAAATCGTACTTTTGTATCCTGAATCATAGAACGAATTATTTTTACGATGTTTGAAAGTTTAAGCGACAGGCTCGACAGGGCCTTTAAACTCCTCAAGGGACAGGGATATATTACCGAAATCAATGTTGCCGAAACGCTGAAGGATGTTCGCAAGGCGCTCCTCGATGCCGACGTAAGCTATAAGGTAGCCAAGGAGTTTACCGACCAGGTGAAAGTCAAAGCCATGGGGCAGAATGTGCTGACTTCGGTATCGCCGGGACAGTTGATGGTGAAGATTGTCCACGACGAACTGGCATCGCTGATGGGCGGCGAGAAAGTCGACCTGAACCTTAAAGGCAATCCCTCGGTGATCCTGATGGCAGGCTTACAGGGCTCCGGTAAGACTACCTTCTCGGCAAAACTGGCTCACTTCCTGCATACCAAACGCGGTAAAAGCCCGATGCTCGTGGCCTGCGATATATACCGCCCTGCAGCTATCGAACAGTTAAAGGTGCTGGGTGAACAGATAGGCGTCGAAGTATATTCCGAACCCGATACCAAAGATCCGGTCAAAATAGCGAAGAATGCCCTGAACCATGCCCGTGATCATGGTTTCAATGTAATGATCATCGATACGGCCGGACGTCTGGCTATTGATGAACAGATGATGAATGAAATAGCAGCGGTGAAATCGGCGGTGAATCCTCATGAAACCCTTTTCGTTGTCGATTCAATGACAGGTCAGGATGCCGTGAACACGGCAAAAGCTTTCAACGATCGTCTGGATTATGAAGGCGTTATCCTTACCAAACTCGATGGAGATACCCGGGGCGGCGCCGCTTTGACAGTCCGCGCCGTAGTGAACAAGCCCATCAAGTTTGTGGGTATCGGCGAAAAGATGGATGCCATCGATGTCTTTTACCCCGATCGTATGGCCGACCGCATCCTGGGAATGGGTGACATTGTGTCGCTGGTTGAACGCGCACAGGAGCAGTATGATGAGGAAGAAGCAAGGAAACTCCAGAAGAAACTGGCTAAAGACCAGTTTAATTTCAATGATTTCCTTTCCCAGATCAAGCAGATTAAGAAGATGGGGAATGTGAAGGACCTGATGGGAATGATTCCCGGCATGGGCAAGGCATTGAAGGATGTTGAGATTGATGACAATGCTTTTAAGGGTATCGAAGCCGTCATCCATTCCATGACGCCGCAGGAGCGTGAGAGTCCGGCCATCATCAACGGTAGCCGGCGTAAACGTATTGCCCGTGGCGCCGGCGTCGATATACAGGAAGTAAACAGGCTGATAAAGCAGTTTGACGATACCCGGAAAATGATGAAAACAATTACAACAGGAGGGGCGCGACAGATGGCGCAAAGGATGAAGGCCAAAGGGAAAAGGTAAATGGCGAGGAGCGAGGAGAACGGAGAACGGAGAACTGCTCTGACAAAGGCTTAAATCCAAACCCTAAGACTCTGAAACCCTGCCGCCTCCCACAGCCCAGCGCAAGGCAGGCAGGCCTGCCACCTGACGCACAGCCTTCCCGGGCAGGCAGGCCTGAAACACTGAAAGCCCACGAACAACGAATCACAAAACACAAAACACAAAACACAAAACGCAAAACACAAAACGGAGAACGCAGAACGGAGAACGCAGAACGGAGAACGGAGAACTGCTCTGACAAAGGCTTAAATCCAAACCCTAAGACTCTGAAACCCTGCCGCCTCCCACAGCCCAGCACAAGGCAGGCAGGCCTGCCACCGGACGCACAGCCTTCCCAGGCAGGCAGGTCTGAAACGCTAAAACTCTGAAACCCTGCCGCCTCACTCACAATCCTCTGCAGGCAGGCAGGTCTGAAACGCTGAAACGCTGAAACCCTCATCTACCATCTTCTGCTGCAAAGGCAAAACGCAAAACGCTGAACACAAACGCAAAACACAGAACTTAGAACTCAAAACGCTAACAGTTTACCTGCCCGGGCAGGATTGTGCATGAGTTGGCAGGCTAAACGCCAACGGCTAAAAGCTAATGGTGAACAACCGATAGCTATCAGCCAGATGAAAACGAAAACCAGAAACTTCAAACTTTAAACTCAGGAATCAAGATGCAAATTATTGACGGAAAGAAACTAGCCATCGAGATAAAACAGGAACTCGCCAGGCAAACTGCTAAAATCATTGATTCGGGCAGGAGAGCCCCGCATCTTGCGGCTATCCTTGTCGGCGATGATCCGGCCAGCGATTCATACGTTAAAGGCAAAGAGAAGGCATGTCGGGAGATTGGGTTCACCTCTTCGGTATACAGGCTGGCAGCCGATACTACGGTACAAAAGTTGATGGAAATTGTCGATTTCCTGAACAACGACGACGATGTAGACGGGTTTATAGTTCAACTTCCAATGCCGGGGCATATTCCTGTGGATAAAGTGATAAGCCGCATTAAGCCGGAAAAGGATGTTGACGGTTTTCACCCGGTAAATATCGGGCGGATGGTTCTGGGCAGCCCTGCTTTTATTTCTGCAACGCCGTTGGGGATTATCACGATGCTCGACCGTTACGGCATCGAAACAGAAGGAAAACATTGCGTTGTACTGGGACGCAGCAATATCGTCGGTACGCCGATCAGTATCCTGCTTTCGCGAAAAGCAAAGCCGGGAAACTGCACTGTGACGCTTTGCCATACCAAAACAGTCAATATTAAAGAAATAGCGGCCACCGCCGATATCCTGATCTCGGCAATCGGAAAGCCGGAATATGTTACGGCTGATATGGTGAAAGAAGGCGCTGTAGTAATTGATGTGGGTATTCACCGTATTCCTGATCCTGCCAAAGAGAAGGGATACCATATGACCGGCGATGTTAAATACGATGAGGTAGCCCCGAAATGCAGCTACATAACTCCCGTACCGGGTGGTGTTGGCCTTATGACGGTCGTTTCACTGCTGATGAACACGATGAAAGCTTATAACAAGGAAATCTGAACCTGACCGGGGGCTGAACAGAATAGCCATTTCCGCGGGGAAAATCATTAATTAAAAACATACTGAGGTGAATACCAACAATTCCGGTGGACAATTGCTTCCCCTGATGGAGGATTTTTATACCATTCAGGGTGAAGGATATCATTCCGGCAAGGCAGCCTATTTTTTAAGGATAGGCGGTTGCGATGTGGGTTGTTACTGGTGTGATGTGAAGGAATCGTGGAATCCTAAAATTCATCCTCCCACTCCGGTGGAAGAAATCGTGAAACGCACGCTGGACAATCCTTCAAAAACGGTAGTGCTTACCGGCGGCGAACCGCTTTTATACAACCTCGACCTGCTTTGCGGAATGTTGCACAGACATGGTCAGAAAGTTCATCTTGAAACATCGGGTTCGCACCCTTTGAGCGGGTCATTTGACTGGATCTGCCTGTCACCCAAAAAGAAAAGTCCCCCGTTGCAGGAAATCTGTTCCGTGGCCGACGAACTGAAAGTGATCATCTCTGATGAAACGGATTTTGAATGGGCCGAAAAAAATGCCCGTCTCGTCAGACCGGGGTGTTTCTTGTGCCTGCAGCCCGAATGGAGCCGCATCTCCGTTATGATGCCTCCGATTGTGGACTATATCCTGCAACACCCAAAGTGGAACGTTTCACTGCAAACCCACAAATACATGCACATTCCGTAAGTCGGAATTTCCGTAATATTTTCAGGAATTATAATATTCACCTTGACAATCCGTTGTAATGTTGGTGAATGTCGGATTATTATTTATCTTCGCTTATATTTAATTCATGATGAAACGCTTTCTCCCATATTTTACCTGCATTTTACTGTGTTTTCTGCCATTATGGTTATTGGCCCAGCATTCCTCGAATTCAAAGGCTATTCGCTTGTATGATAAGGCTTTACAACTGTATAAACAACGCGAGTACCTGCCTACCATGAAACAGTTGGATGAAGTGCTCAAAGCTGATTCCTTATTTGCTGAAGCTTATCTTCTGAAAGGCGACCTGTTCAGCGACCTGAAACAACCCGAAAAAGCCATCAAAGAATATAATAATGCTCTTGCTATTGATACGGCAGTCTTTCCGCCGGCCTATTATATTATTGCCAATCTTCAGTTTGGAATGGAGCAATATGCCGAGGCGAGGAAGAATTATTTTAAGTACCTGGCATTTCACCCCAAAAATCAGGTTGAACTTGAAAAGGTATCGCGGAACCTGCCGTTATGTGAGTTCAGGATGAAACTGATGGCAAATCCGGTTTCTTTCAATCCCGTGAACCTCGGGGAAGCTGTGAATTCATTCGGGTATGAATACATCAATTCCGTGAGCGTTGACGAGGAACAGATGTATTTTACCCGGCGTGGCGCCGACCGGCGTGATAACGAAAGCTTCTTTGAATCGCATAAGGAAAACGGCCAATGGTGCCCCGCCACGGAGTTGGGAGAACCTATCAATACCAGCGGTAACGAAGGTGCGCTCTGCCTTTCACCTGACCGGATGTCGTTTTACCTGACCTGTTGCAGCCGTTTCGATTCCTATGGCTCCTGCGATCTTTACACTTCGCAGCGTTATGGTAACCAGTGGACAGAACCAATGAATCTTGGGAAAACCGTGAATTCAACTGCCTGGGACTCGCAACCATGCCTGGCGTCGGACGGGCGGACCCTTTATTTTGTCAGCAGCCGCAAGGGTACAAAAGGAGGTTCTGATATTTTCTGCACCGTAAAACAGGCCGACGGAACCTGGAGCCAGCCTGTAAACCTGGGCGATTCCATCAATACACCGGCCGATGAAATGGCGCCGTTTATTCATGCTGACGGGCGGACCCTGTATTTTTCTTCCGAAGGCCATCCCGGCATGGGCGGCGCCGACCTCTTTGTTTCGCGCATGGACATTAACGGCAACTGGACTAAAGCCGTGAATATCGGGTATCCGGTAAATACGAAAGGCGACGAGATCAACCTGGTGATCAATGCAGGCGGGGATGCCGCCTACATTTCAAGCGACAAGGAAGGCGGCTTCGGCAATGTGGATATCTATCGGTTTGAGTTACCGAAGGAAGCGCGTCCGCAACCGGTTTCCTATGTTGAAGGACGGGTTTTCGATAAAAAAGATCGGCATCCGCTTGGCGCAAGTTTTGAATTGATAGACCTTGCTACCAGCCAGATCATTGTTCGATCAACCTCCGATGCAGCCACCGGGGAGTTCCTGCTTTGTCTTCCCGTTGATCACGATTTTGCCCTGAATGTTACCTGCCAGGGATATCTGTTCTACTCTAAAAATTTCAGCCTTTCCGATAAGTCAGGAAAAGAAAGCCCTAAGCAACTCGATATCCCCATGCAGCCGGTAAGCATTGGCGAAACGGTGATCCTGCATAATATTTTCTTCGAAACAGATAAGTTCGAACTAAAGCCGGAATCGAAAGCCGAACTTGATAAACTGGTGGAATTCATGCTGAACAATACCAGCATGACGATTGAAATCAGCGGGCATACCGACAATACCGGCGCCGAACAGCACAACCTGGACCTTTCGGAACAAAGGGCGCTGGCGGTATATAACTACCTGGTGGCTAATGGCATTGCAAAAGAACGGCTATCCTATAAAGGTTATGGTAAAAGCAAACCCATCGATATCAACGACACGCCCGAAGGCCGCGCCAATAACCGCCGGACTGAATTCAGCGTTGTTTCGATGTGACCATGTCATTCACATCTTATGCCATTCCTGTCTTTAAAGTTGCGACTCAAATAAGTTGCGACTCAAAACACAAGGATGTTTGCCCAGTTTGAATAATGGGAACGTTTGTTATTGAAATGATAAGTAAGAGAGTAGCTTATCATCGTCATATTTGTTAAAGGGAAAGGCTGGATTACGGAATGGAAAACAAAGTCATTGTAGTTAGCCGGTTCATCGCAATAGATGAATTTGATTCCGAAATCAAATTTTCTTAATCTATACAAAATATCGGCTTTGTATTCCTTGAATCGAAAATTATCATTAAGCAATCCAAACGATGCTGAGAGCAGAAATTTAGTTTTTGAATACGAACACCCTAATCGTCGGTAGGAAACATAATGTTCTTCTATTGAATAAATACGGGGAAATCTATCCCCCGATTGGATAAATAACCCTGTTTCAGAATTCAAGAATTTCTTTTTCAGTGCTATATGAATAAAAAGGTTCGAAAAAGAAATACCGAATTTTCTATCTGCTGGGAGCCATGATGTGGCTTCAGAAGCCTTGTAGTCAGGTCTGTTTATTCCAATATAACTTAATCCGGCATTAATTTTATTATTGAATATTGCTATAGATGCGGAATAACGAAACCGGCAATCTTCTTCATTGACTTTATATATTGGCTCAGTTGTTGAATAAAGTGCTACCAAACTTAAAAAAGTTACTCCTACTCCTATTGAAGGTTTGATAAAGGTTGCATTCCTCCCTCTATTAATTTTATAAGTGCTGGTTATATCAATTTTGGTTGATAATGGCCTGAACAGATGACAGCCTGTTTCATAATCAAACATTCGTATATAACCTGTCATGCCATATCTTGACTGTTTGAAATGTGTTGAACCACATAAATCAGCATAAAAACCTTTGTTATAGCAAGTTATGCTTGAAAATGATACATTTAGTCTGGAAGAAGAATCAATATCTGTAGAAGCTGGATTAGCTGAGAATATGGAGACATAGCTATGCAATACATCCTGAGCAAATAACCTTGATGTAATGACCAAGAAAAATAACATCAATGAGTTCTTCATGTATCAAAACATATAAGGAAGCCCCGTTAAAAATAGTCATATTTTCAACCGGGCTTCCAAAATTACCAGGTAGGACAATCACATGAACTTGGATGCCAAGATTCCATAGTTAAAAATGGCGTGGATTTAGTATTACTACCAATTGTTAGATCGCATTTGACTTTTCCTTTATGGTATTGTAATCCTCTCATTGAAGAATAGAGAGTCTGATCAAACCTATAAATAAACAACTCATTGGTTTTTTGATATGTTTTGCAACTCTTACATCTTGGATCCAATGTGGCATAATATTCATTAAGTTTCATTGAAAAAGGTGATGCAGGCAATAGTGTATAGGTTCCACCAGATGCCAATGATTGAAATCCTCCATTATAATAACAACCAAATGTTCCATAGATGATATACTTATGTGAAAGTCCAAAACATGAAGTATTATATTTCAGTTTTAATTCAAAACCATATTGGTATGAATTTGAATTATTTGCAGTTGCTGTTATCAGATAAAAAGTATCTTTTACTGTCTGATCGCTTCTGTTAGTTTCATTGCAGTCCTCGTTGTCGAGGCCGGTTTCGAACCAAACATCTTGGTTCTCAGAAACTTTAATCACAGATTCATCAGTCCAACAACCTTCGGAGTCTTCATTATATAGATAATCATAAACAGCATACACCGTATCACCATCCAACTTTAAAACCCAATGTTCAACCTGAAATATGCTGTGTGAATTAAAAATGGTTCCTAGTACTTTGTCTTCCTCTGGTAAAAAGCTATCATCATAATTAACAGATTCACGTAATGAGGTATAGTTATATTCGCCCTCAATAACTCTCAATGATGAATCATTTAAGGTTCCAATGTCATTGAGAAATAAATTGTATTCAGCCAGCGAAGTAAAAACTAATCTTCCGTCAGAAGCATAAACGCTATCGATTAGTTCTTCATCTTTTAGAGTATAATTAAGAGGATTATTTGGTGCCAGCTCAGATAATGTATTTTTTTTACATGCCAAATTAAGGGTTAAGAGGATACCTGTCAGAGGCAGCAAAGCGAATAGCAGCCCTGAATGTTCGAAAGTGAATTTTGTTTTCATTTTCATAACTATTTTAGTGATATAATATGTGAATTGGAACGGTGATCTTTTAATCTTACTATTTCATGGTAATATACCATATTGCCCTTTCAAATATAATGAATATATATTGGCATTTGTAATATGTGATCATTTTTTTCTGAACTTAAGTAGATACAGATAAACAGGCTGTCTCTCAATTCTTTTCTTTCTGTCGCTCTGTAAACATTTCTTTTCGGGAAATTGTTAATTTTCCTACCTTTGTACCCTTAAAATTTTGCCGTGAATACCATGATAAACGTCACATTACCCGATAATTCCGTTAGGCAGTACCCCAAAGGCACCACATCGCTGGAAGTTGCATTAAGCATCAGCGAGGGGCTTGCCCGTAACGTGCTGGCCGCCAAAGTAAACGGTGAAGTGTGGGATGCCACCCGTCCGCTTACTTCCGATGCAAGGCTGCAACTGCTTACCTGGAATGATACGGAAGGAAAAGCAACCCTGTGGCATTCGTCGGCGCACCTCATGGCCGAAGCCATCGAACAGCTTTATCCGGGTGTGAAGTTCGGGATTGGGCCCGATATTGAAAACGGCTTTTACTACGACATGGATTTCGGCGAACGCCAGCTTACTCCCGAAGACCTGCCGGCCATCGAAGCCAAAATGCTGGAACTGGCGCGTGAAAAACAAACATTCAGGCGTCGCGAGGTGTCAAAAGCTGAAGCATTGGATTACTTCACCAAAAAGAATGACGAATATAAACTGGAATTGATCAATGACCTGGAAGATGGGCATATCACGTTCTATGAAACCGGGAGTTTCACTGATCTGTGCCGCGGCCCTCATTTGCCTGATACTTCTTCCATCAAGGCGGTGAAGTTGCTGAATATTGCCGGCGCTTACTGGCGCGGCGATGAAAAACGGAAGATGCTGACACGTGTTTACGGCATCACTTTCCCCAAGCAGAAAGAACTTGACGAGTACCTGGTGATGATCGAAGAGGCTAAAAAACGCGACCATCGTAAACTGGGGCGTGAGCTGGAGCTTTTCACGTTTTCGCAGAAGGTAGGGCAGGGGTTGCCGTTGTGGCTTCCCAAAGGCGCCATGTTGCGTGAACGCCTCGAACGTTTTCTGAAAAACGTTCAGCAGGAAGCAGGCTACCAGCCGGTAATTACACCGCATATCGGGAACGTTGAATTGTATAAGACTTCCGGACATTTTCAGAAATACGGGAAGGACTCCTTCCAGCCCATCAATACGCCCATCGAAGGCGAACAGTTCATGCTGAAGCCGATGAACTGTCCGCACCATTGCGAAATATATAACAGCAAGCCCAGGTCGTATAAAGATCTGCCCCTTCGTTTTGCTGAATTCGGAACGGTTTATCGCTATGAGCAAAGCGGTGAACTGCACGGCCTGACAAGGGTTCGCGGGTTCACGCAGGACGATGCCCACCTCTTCTGTCGTCCCGACCAGTTGCTGGATGAATTCAAGGGGGTGATCGACATCGTATTGCATATCTTCAGGGTCCTTGATTTCAAGGAATATATCGCCCAGGTTTCGCTCCGCGATCCCAACAACAAGGAAAAATATATCGGCACCGATGAGAACTGGGAGAAAGCCGAAAGCGCCATCATCGAAGCGGCGAAAGAAAAAGGGCTGAAAACCATTGTGGAGATCGGGGAGGCAGCGTTTTACGGGCCCAAGCTTGATTTTATGGTGAAAGACGCGCTCGGCCGCAAGTGGCAACTCGGCACCATCCAGGTGGACTACAATCTGCCGGAGCGTTTTGAACTGGAATACACGGGAAGCGACAACCAGAAGCACCGTCCGGTGATGATCCACCGTGCGCCTTTCGGCTCCATGGAGCGTTTCGTGGCTGTTTTGCTGGAGAATGGCGGCGGAAATTTCCCGCTTTGGCTCACTCCCGACCAGGTTACCATTCTTACGATAAGTGAGAAATATCTCGATTATGCAAATAAAGTTGCAGGAATCCTAAAAAAATCCGAAATTCGCGCCCTCGTTGATGAACGCAATGAAAAGACAGGCAAGAAGATACGGGATGCCGAATTATTGAAGGTTCCGTATATGCTGATCGTTGGCGAAAAAGAAGAACAAAACGGTACCGTATCGGTGCGCAAACATGGCCAGGGCGACTTGGGTACGATGAGCATCGATGAATTTATCGTTTTAATTAACCAGGAAATAAAACAAATGCTTGACTGAGAGATTAATCGTAAATGGATATAAAATTGTATAAATCAGATTTTTATCTAAGTTAAAATTCTGAACTCCGAATTTCCATTTACGATTAACCATAAACCAATATGAGTACAAACCAACAGAAAGGAGTAACCGTATAGCAACAATTGGTAACAACCCGATGGATCGGCGGTATCCGCGCAAACAGGAAGAGGAACTGCATAAGATCAACGAGCGCATAAAAGCCCCCGTTGTAAGGGTGGTGGGCGAAAACATAACACCGGGCATATACAACATCAAGGAAGCCCTGATGATAGCCGAAGGCCTCGAAATGGACCTTGTTGAAATCTCACCCACGGCAAACCCTCCGGTATGCAAGGTGATTGACTACAAGAAGTTTCTTTATGAACTGAAAAAGAAACAAAAAGAAATTAAGGCCAAGACCGCTAAAATTGTTGTTAAAGAAATCCGTCTCGGTCCGCAGACCGATGACCATGATTTTAACTTCAAGCTGAAACACGCCCAGAAATTTTTACAGGAAGGGTGTAAGGTTAAAGTTGAAGTTTTTTTCAGGGGAAGGTCCATCGTTTATAAAGAGCAGGGTGAAATCATCATGCTGAAATTTGCCCAGGAACTGATGGAGTACGGAAAACTTGAAAAACTCCCCATGCTGGAAGGAAAGCGGATGATTATGATCATTTCGCCGAAAAAGTAATCGGATGATAGTGAACGGGAAACGGTGATTTGTTTTCCAGAAAATAATGATTCCTGCCATCCCCGGAATTATCCAGGGTACAGTCATGACAAGCAGACAACGAACAACGAATCACGAACAACGAATAACTACTAAAAGAGAATTCCCTTAAATAATTAATAAACCCTAGTATCATGCCAAAAATGAAGAGTAAAGCCAGTGCCAAAAAAAGGTTCACCACAACCGGCACGGGCAAGCTGAAACGGAGACATGCTTACAAGAGCCACATCCTTACCAAGAAATCGACAAAACGCAAACGTAACCTCGGTTATGTGGCTATCGTTGACAAGGCCGATGTGAAAGCCGTAAAGGACATGCTCCAGTGCTAAACAAAACAAATGTTTAACCTTACTTTCAGCCCCGAAAGTTCTCTGTCGAAAGCAGAGACGCTGAAGTAAAAAAAATCGAAAAAAATGCCAAGATCAGTAAATGCAGTCGCCTCAAGAGCCCGCAGGAAGAAAGTCCTGAAAGCCGTTAAGGGCCAGTTTGGAAGGCGTAAAAATGTCTGGACGGTTGCCAAAAATGCATACGAAAAGGGCGGCCAGTATGCATACCGCGACAGGCGCACCAAAAAGCGCAATTTCCGCGCCCTGTGGATTACCCGTATCAATGCCGGCGTAAGGGAATACGGCATGTCGTATTCGGTATTCATGGGCAAACTTCATGAAAAGAACATTGAGCTCGACCGTAAGGTTCTTGCCGACCTGGCCATGAACAACCCCGAAGCCTTCAAAGCTATCGTGGAGCTTGTGAAATAGCCTGTTAGTTCTAAAATTAAAAAAGCCATCTGCTGACAGCGGATGGCTTTTTTAATTTATGATAATGCCTCGAAAGGTGTATATAAAGGACTATTTCTGTTTATTCATCTTTCTTCCTTGCACCTTCCCGTTTTTTGATCAGGTCGCCCATTTGTTCCGAAAGGAGAAACTTGGCCAGTATCTTCTTGTTTTCGTCGAGCAGGTACATGACTGGCGTGCTGTGAATGTCATAAATGTCATGGTAATTGCCTTTCAGGCTCAGGTATCCGTTTACGCTGATCCATGGCATGTTGTTGCTGCGGATGTATTCTTTCCACTTTACCATGGAAGTATCGCCGCTCACGCCATATATTTCAAGACCGTAGTCCTTGTGAAATTCTTCATAAAACTTAAGCACATTCGGCATTTCCTGTTTGCAATGCCCGCAGGTGCTTTCCCAGAAAAACAGAAGGGTATAGGGCGCTTTTACCGAATACAGGGAATGCGGAAGATTTAAGGTGTCGAGCAGAATCAGATCCGGGGCTTGTTTGCCAAGAAGAAGCGGTTCGAGCGTGCCGGCACGTTTTGTTACCCGGTCTTTCACTTCCGGGTAATACCATTCTATTTTCCCGGGTTCAAGATATTTTTTCACGATGTAAACAAACAGCGCATCGTGCCCCATGATCTCAGAAGTTTCGTATTTCACTGCCAGATACCATGCCAGGTACTTTTGTGTCTCTTTGTCGGCGGAAGCCAATGACAGAAGATGATCGATTGCTGTTTGCAGCGAATCAGCCGTCGGTACGACCAGGGATTGCAGATAGCGGTCGATGCGGGCAGTGAAAACGGGTGTATATATCAAACGAGGATCGCCGAACGTAAAATTATCGAAGAAGTGCTGTTTGTACACCGGGTACAGCCGGGTTGAATCAACTTTGCCATTCTGATCTTTCAGGAAAGGAGTTATGTCCGGTTCGTTATTGGCTTTTACAAATTTTACAGAAAGGAGGCCGGTGTATTTCGAGAACAGGTTGCTCATGTAAGCCTTGACCTCTTTATCGGTTTCTTCAATCTGTTTGTTGATTAAAACTGCCGAATCGCTGCCGGGCTTCAGGCTTTTTAGTTGCCTGTTCAGCGGTTCGATTTCTTTCTGCTTTTCGGCAAGGTATCGGATATACTCATTGAAAACTTTGTTTTCCTCCGAGCCTTTCACTTTCATTGTACCGGTGACATCGTTGGGATCGCAGTCCAACTCAAACTGCTGCGGGCCTGAAATGAAGAAATCGAAATAACGGCTTTTATTCTGACCGGCAACAATATACATCCCTTCTTTCAGCGGCTCATCTCCTTCAAAGATATATGTGCCCTGTTTGCCGACAAAAGCGGTATCGTCGAGGTATTGCTTGTCGCCGAAATAGTGGGCCATAAGCAGCACTGTATCGGTGCTGTTATGCAGTTTCACGATGATCCTGTATCCTTTGGGCGCAGCGTGTATAATGCCGGCAGTGAGAAGCAGAATTGTGAGGATGAGTATTCGCTTAGCATTCATGGGTTTATCTTCAGCAACGTTGTTCATTATCAATTAATAGACCAGAATGTCTTTTGTTGCATTCAGGCCGAACCATTGTTTGTCAACAGAAATGATATCGACCTGCAGTTGCAGTTTCCCTTTAACCGAAGGAACAGCTACGAGCATATCCTGGGTAAGGGAATGGACGATATCAGATTCTACCGGTGTCTGGATGTTGGTCCAGTTGAGTACATCCCCGTCTTTTTTCCAGAAGTAGGAGAGGAATATTTTATTTTTCGAACCGGTATGCAGGATATCGGTTCCTGTGTTTGTAATGTGGACTTTCATCCAGACGGTATCCAGTGAATTGTAATAATTCCTTGTTTCGATCGCGATACGGAAGTTTCTGGCCATATACTCCAGGTCGTCGTTGGGCGACTGATCGTTCATGGTGCGGTACAGCCCGGGGTCCAGGTGAAAGTACCGGCTGTTTAACCAGGACTTGTCCTTGATTTCCCAGCGACGGAACAGGAAATCGTTGGCGCCCATTTTCCGGATATTGTCTTGGAACTCCAGGTCATCGAAAGGTGCAATAGTCACGCTATAATTGTTTCCGCGTATAGAGCTGAGTATCAGTGTTTCGAGCGGATATGACCAATTGAACTGGGTATAGCCGCGGTCGATATTTTGCGGGTAAACATAAAATTTACTGCCGCCCATTTGCCTGGCTGATGAAATAAGGCTTTCCATCTGCCTGGTGCGTTGAACAAAAATATGGCTGCCTTCGTAGATTATGAAGAGCCTGTATGCTATCAGGGCGCCGATCAGGAAAACAGAGATGTTCTTTATGCCAGGCCTCGGCTCTTTCGGGAAACTGTAAATCAGCGGAATGAAAACAATCGGAACCACGGGAAACATGACCTGTTCCATATACCGTGACTGGGATACGGCATAAGCCGAATTTACCAGGAACAGGTACGAAGCCAGGAATCCATATGTTAACAGCAAACGAAACCATTGCCGCTGTTTTAGCAGCGTTATGGTCACTACCAGAAGCGCTGCAATCACTTCCCAGTAATATTTTAAAAAGAACAGGGCCATGGTGTTATAATAGGCCGGATCAAGCAACTGGAGATAAGTCTTGTTTTCGGTAAAATTGAATTGCCAGGCCAGTTTGCCGGTTTCATATTCACACATGGTAAATCCCTTGTAGATGACAACACCCACGTAAACCAGGGCTACCAGGATATACAGGTAAAGCGGCTTCCTGCTTTCCCTTCTTTCAGGGATGTCGTAGAGCAATAGAAATACAAAAAGAATGAAAGCTACAGGATGGCTCAGGAGAAGCAGGATTTCAAGGATGATGAGAATTAAGGTGATGAAAGGCCTGTCGAGCTCGAGCCGCCAGAAGGCATAAAAGGTTATGAGCAACGGAACACCATAGTACAGCTCGAACATGGGAGTGAAGAAGCTGTACATAATTCCGACGGTTTGGGAAAGAATGATGAGCAACCCCGACCGGCGGTCGCGCATTCCGTAGTAAACGAAGATGAACAGGAAATAAAAGAACGCCACATGGCTCAGCGAGTAAAGCAGGAGCACATATTGCAGCGGGATGCCGGCCCATACGCCTGCCAGCGGGATGATCTGCGAAAAGGCCAGTACAATGCGCTGACATTCTATCCAGAAAGTCTTGTTATTGACAAACTGGCTGAAATAAAACCCGGAATCGGCGAAAATTCTTTCTTTGTATAGGTATGCGGCAAGCCAAAAGAGGATGATCCAGGCTACGTGCGGAACAATCCGGTTAACCGTCGCATGAGGATATTTCGGCCTTCGCAGGAAATTTCTGAAATGCCTTAACGACCGGTAGGTTTCAAACTCAACTGAACTGCTTTTTGATGCCAAGTTCTTAAAAGGTAATGGGTTACTTTATAATCAGTGAAATTTCTTCTCGCCTGCCTTTATTTTTGTTTCCAGGTTGTTCTTATCGGGCGGAACAGGGCAGGAGTACTTATGATTGTAAGCGCAATACGGGTTATAAGCGCGGTTAAAATCAATGATCAACGTGTCTCCTTCCGGGATGCGGGCATCTATAAAACGGCCTCCGCCGTATGTTGCTCTTCCGTTGGTCCTGTCGTTAAACGGGATGAAAAGGTAATCGGCATAGCCGGGTTTTTTCGAAAGCTCAACATTCTGATAAACTTCAAGTACCCAGGGCTCCCCTTTAAGTGTAAAAGAAGCTTCGCCAAAAAGCCGGTATTCAGGCAGGCGATCCGTCGTCGTTTTCATGCTGAACGTTATAGGATCATCGAAACGTTTCAGGATAGCTTTAACCTGATATTCCGGACTTCCTCCGAAATAATTCAGCCCCCGGAATCCGGCTTTTGCATCCGCAGGCAAAGGCGATTTCTCTGCCGTGCGCATTTCTTCATCCTTTTGCTTCCTTTCCCCGTCCAGCTCTTTGATATAAGCAGTCCGCTGACTATGGCTCATTCCTGGTTGAGCATATAAACCAGGAGAAAAAATGGCTGATACAGCAAGGATGCAGAGGATATTTCGGAAGCCATTCAGCATAAGTACTGTAATTAGTGAAAGGGTTTAGCCAGCCGGCGTTATTAACGTTGCGAATTTATCAAAATTAACGCGATAAACAAACAGCCAATACCAGGAGGGGCAGATTGTACAAAGCGGTAGTTTATTTATACATCGGGGGAATTTTTCTGGCATTTTCCTGATAACCAGATATGAACCAAGGATGACCCCGCTTTTCCCCGGATTGCCGGACCTGCCGGTTCTGTCCGGACTAATCATCAGGGCAGGCAGGTTTTCGGATAATTCATTCTTTTACTGATGTTCCGGCCTCAGCAAATCGTTGATTGTTTTTACCGGGTTAAAGGTACTGACGGGCACTTCGACGAATACGGTAATCCAGTCCGACATGGCGCCATTCCATAAACCCGGCAGTTCCTGTGCTTTCAGCGATTTGCCGTCTTTCGACTTTATGGAAATAAAGCCGGTAGATGGATTCACGTAGTTGCGAAGGTCAAAATTGCGTTCTTTATAGTCGCGGACGCCGCAGACGAGATCTACGGGGTTAAAATGTGTGGATTGGTTCAGTATGGCTTTCTGTTTTTCGTCATTGAGGTCGATTTGCGAAGATTCAACGATTTGAAGGGAAATTTCGCCATTCGCTTCTTTCACCCAGAAAGGACCGCCGCCGGGTTCGCCCTCGTTTTTCACCATGCCGCAAATACGGATCGGGCGGTTCAGTTTCCGGTGCAGATACTCAACCTTGTCTTCCTTGCGCCATGCTGAAAAATCGGGATCAATGGCGAAACCTAGTTTTGTTTTGATGAACCTCAGGATGGTGCGGATGTCTTCATCGTCGGGCTTGTCTTCGAGTATTTCGATGAATTCGAAAATAGAATCCTGGAGGTTGAAGAGATATCCGCCCAATACTTTTTTGTAAAGGAATGTGTCCTCTTTTGGATGATTGGGAACAACATTATCAATGTTTTTGATGAAAACGATCTCGCTTTCGCGATCGTTCAGGTTTTCGATCAAAGCCCCGTGTCCGCCGGGCCTGAAGACGAGTTTTCCGTTAGCGTCGCGGAAAGGCTTGTTGTTAAGATCGACGGCAATGGTGTCGGTCGAAGTTTTCTGAAGAGAGAAAGTCAGTTCATAGGTTACATCGTAAAGCTCTTCATATTTTTCCTTTACCCGGTTAATTTCGTCCAGGAACCGGTCGGCATGTTCCGGCGAAACGGTGAAGTGGATACCGGCGCGTTTTTCCTTATCCTTGCAATAATTGGCGCCTTCAACAAGGTGTTCTTCAATGGCCATACGCGGTTCATCCGGGTAATTATGGAACAGCAGGACGCCCTTCGGCAGATTGGCATAACCAAGACCTTTTTCAGTCAACAGGTAATCGATAATCGGTTTGTAATCGTTCCGGGCAAGGCAGTCGTCCAGGTCAAAGTCATCCTTGCGCATCGCTTTTGACAGGGCTTTGGCAAATGCAAATTCTTTGATGTGGTCGAAAAATTGTTTTACAGGCAGTAATTGGTTATCGTTTAATAGTCCGGTGATGTCTTTCTCAGTCCCGTTGTATGTTTCGGAAAACTCAAACAAGTGTTTGAACATACGGCTGGCGGCGCCGGATGCGGGAACAAACTTCAGGATTTCGTATTTTTTTGAATTGGAATCATAGAAATAGGAGAGTTTTTTGGCCTCTTTTGCGTTGAAAGCCTTTATGCCGTCGCCGACAATGGCGGGGCGGTCGAGGTTGATGTATGGGAATCCTTTGACGAAATTATTGATCTGCAACTCGGCGGTTTTAGGATCAATGCCGTGCGACTGTAACTGCTTTAGGTCGTCTTTGGTGAACATATTTTTCACTTCCTTGGTTTGAAACACAAATATAGTCGATTATCGGCTATGAAAGTTTCCAATTGGCAGCAGGGATCTTAATCCGGAGGAAATTTTCCGAAAATGAAATCAATAGTTTGCTCATTTCAAAAAAATAGTATCTTTGCACCCGCTTTGCCCAGGTGGTGAAATTGGTAGACACGCCAGCTTGAGGGGCTGGTGTCCTTAAGGACGTGCAAGTTCGAGTCTTGTCCTGGGCACAAAGAGTTCTTTAAAATATAGTGTTCCGGCATGAGGGGCTGGTGTCCGCCTGAGGCGGATGTGCAAGTTCGAGTCTTGTCCTGGGCACAAAAACAAAATCCATCCGCCCGGATGGTGAAATTGGTAGACACGCTGGTTTCAGGGACCAGTGGCCTTACGGCTGTGCAGGTTCGAGTCCTGTTCCGGGCACAAAAAAAGCACCGTTTTGCGGTGCTTTTTTTGTGCAGGCCTTTCGCTTGCCGGTTCTATCAAATATTTTGTAATCTGTATACAAGATTAGGGGACCCAGCCCCCCGTAATTTGTCATCATAATAGTATGGACCCTCAGGCTGATAAATCATATCCTTTTAATCCATATCCGTTAGCTGTCAATTTGATTTTGTAAAAGTTGGGGCAGTGAAGTATTCCGGTGGATGACATAAGCGTAAATAATCGGTCTGTAATTATCTTCCTGCAAAAAGGCCCCTCAATCCATGTATAACAATGCATCCGAAACATTGGGCTTTAATCCGTGTCTTAAATAATTCATTTGTGTTTAATTCGGATATGTTGTAATTTTAAATATTCTGTTTCCGGTTAATAAGGCTTCCATTTGTGTAAATAATACAATACTGCTTGTTAACTGGTATTCTCCCTTTTGCAGCTTTCGGGAATCCTTATATGGACCGGGTATAAACCCATTAATCCCGGAACCCCATGAAAAAGTTTTTACTCCTTATAGTAGTCTGTACCGGAATGCTGAAACTTTCCGATGCAAAAGAAGTTGACACTGAAACGGCCCGGCTTGTTGCAAAAAACCTTTATCAACAGGTTGTGAAGGAGCAAGGTGGCATTTATCTGGAACTTGCCGGCACAAGCGTTTATAAATTCAATACACATTTGAATACTCCCGACTCGGTTCCTTTGTTTTATGTTTTTAATGAAGTGAATCATCATGGCTTTGTCATCGTGTCGGGTGATGATAATGCAATCCCTGTTTTGGGCTACTCTGCCTCCGGGAGCTTTGATGAATCAAAACTGCCGCCAAACTTCAGGAAATGGCTCGAAGGTTACAAAAACCAGCTCAGGGAAATCATAACAAAAAAGATGGATGCAACTGGGGAGATCCGATCCGAGTGGCAGCGGCTAAAAACCGGTCAGCCTCTGAATGAGAACCGGAATATTACCGCCGTCACTCCCCTGCTGACGACAACGTGGGACCAAAGCCCTTACTATAATGATCTTTGTCCTTATGATGATACCTATAATGCACTGACGGTTACTGGTTGCCCGGCTACGGCCATGGCCAGATCATGAAATATTGGAATTACCCGGCACAGGGAACAGGTTTCCATTCCTATAATCATCCTACTTACGGCACTTTATCGGCAAATTTCGCTGCAACCACTTACGATTGGGGCGCCATGCCGAACAGCCTGACGGGGCCCAATCTGGCGATAGCCACGCTCATGTATCATTGCGGGGTAGCCGTTGAGATGGATTACGGCGTTGATGGCAGCGGGTCCTACGTCATCATTGCGGCTTCACCAACCCCGGAACAATGTTGTGAATATGCCTACAAAACATATTTCGGATACGACCCGTCGACCTTGCAGGGGCTGAAGAGGGCAAATTATTCGGATAATGAATGGAAGCAATTGATAAAGAATGATCTGGACCAGGGACGGCCGGTTCAATATGCCGGGTTCGGAGCCGGGGGACATACTTTCGTTTGCGACGGATATGACGTAAACGGTTATTTCCATATAAACTGGGGCTGGAGCGGTATAGCCGACGGTTATTTCCTGCTCGATGCATTGAATCCCGGCGCCGGTATGGGAACCTATAACAGCGGTCAGCAGGCCGTTATTGGAATCAAACCCCTTACAGGCGGCACAACATACAATATCTCCTTGTATGACAATGTTATAGCGAGTCCAAATCCGGTTGGATACAACCAGAGCTTTACCATACATACGGATATTGCTAATTATAGCACCAGTACATTTGAAGGAGATTTTTGTGCTGCCGTTTTCGATGAAAATGTAGACTTCGTTTCATTTGTCGAAATTCTGTCAGGATGTAGTTTGCCGGGGAATTCGCATTATACCAATGGCCTTGATTTTACCAGCTCCGGTTCATTGTCGCTGCTGCCGGGGGCCTATTATATCGGCATCTTTTTCAGGCCTGCCGGCGGAGACTGGATCATGGTTGACGATGGTTCATATTCCAACATGATCTCATTTGCCGTGAATAATTCGAACGATATCGAATTGTACCAGGAAATGGTCCTTAGTTGCGGCGACAATATCATTCAGGAACAGCCTTTTACCGTGACGCTTGATGTTGCGAATTACGGTACCGCCACTTTTAACGGGATGTTTGATGTTTCTTTGTACAACGCTGACAGCGTCGGAAGTTTCGCGGAAAATATCGCCACCTTAACCGGCGCCTCGCTGGAACCCGGCTATTTTTACGATGACCTGCAATTTTCTACCGACGGTGTGAGCGTTTCACCCGGGACATACCTCCTGGCCCTTACTCACAAAGAGGAGGGAGGAAACTGGCAACTGACAGGCTCAACCTATCACCCTAATCCGATCACGGTCATCGTTCAGGAGCCGGGTATAATTCCGGATAGTTATGAAAATAACGATTCCCTGGCTGCCGCTTATGCTTTGACCCTGAATGCATACCATGTGTTGCATATAACGGCAACTACGACGGGGTCGAATATCCACAAAGGATCCGACCGTGATTATTATAAAATCGTGCTTCCTTCGGGATTTGATTATTCGGTCACGGCCAGGGCTCAGGATAGCTATAGCAGCAATAACGGCTATATTTATTCCTGTGACGTAGTATGGTTATATTTGGCAGGGAGCACATGGTCCGACGCTTTTGACGATGTGATGTCGGGGAGCATTAATGTGACAGACGGAGGAACCGTTTACTTCCAGGTGGTTCCCTATTTTGCAGGAGAAACGGGTTCCTATTTATTGGATATTGACATCAGCAAATCGGCAGGCGGAGGGATAAAAGAAGCTGCCTCGTCCGGATTTTTGTCCGTTTTTCCGAATCCTGCCGACGATGTCCTGTACATTAGAACAGAAAAGGATATAAATATCAGTAATCTGAAAATCTTTGATGCCCTCGGACGGCTGGTTGCGGAGGTGAATAATCCGGCAGGCCAGAATCATTGCATTGCTGTCCCGGTCAGTAATCTGGCAACCGGTGCTTATGTGTTGCTGTTACAGACAGATGGATCAGTCTGGCAGCAGAAATTTGTAAAAACAGCTCCGTGATTCCGAACCGTTGGCTGAGGTAAAGGATGATATGAAAACCGGAGTTCAGGGTAGTCGCTGACCCGGGTGTACACATATGAAGAGATGGTTTTTGATACAAAGCAGTAATATTCAAGGAACTCTGTTTTCAGGAAATATGGGAATAACCGTTCTGGCGGGTGCTGAATCCTTCTGATTATCAATCCGGAGCTCTGTATATACAGATTCCGAAAGGATAGTGAGGATAGTGTTGTAAAAAATTCTGATTAAAAATTCATTATTTACACTATTAAAATATAAAAAGTGTATTTTTGCCTCCCCGATGAATATCGAAATGGCTGATAATATCAGATTGAGAAAGGGCTCTGGTCTGAGCTATTAAAATGAAATCAAACGAAATACATCAATGACAGGAAACAGAAAAGCCAAATATGCCGAAAAGGCACTGGAAACATTCAAGCAGGATGGACTCCGACTGTCGCTGGACGAAATTTCCGAAAAAATCGGGGTTACCAAAAAAACGCTTTACAACCATTTTGACTCGAAAGAGGAGTTGCTGAGCGAATGCATTCACACTTTTGTTCTGGATTTAAAGCAGAGAATGAGCATCATGACCTCTGCTGATGTTAATGCCGTTGACGGGTTGAAATGCGGGGTTGATGAAATAGCCGGTTTTTTCAGGACGCTGAGTCCGGTATTTCTTTCCGATATAAAAAAGATGTACCCTGAGATCGCCAACACTGAGCATACTACCGGCTTTGCATTTTTTCTTGAAGGGGTTAAACTGAATCTGTTGAAAGGCATTGAAGAACAACTCTTCAGGAATGACCTCAATGTTGAATTGATAAGCCAGTATTTTACCTTTTCGCTGGTCAGCTTTTTTATAAGCCGGGTAGCGAACAGTTCGGCTTTTCTGGCGGGAGATTATTTCAACAGTATCCTTGATTACCACCTGCAGGCGATAGTAACCGAACAGGGGCGGAAACTTCTGAATTCGACAAGTCGTTAATAGGATCTTAATTCTTTAAATGTATATGGGAAACAGAAAGAAACTAATGTTGTGCTTCCTGTTGTTTGCCTGCTCGAACCTTATGGGACAAAAGGCATACAACCTCCAAAGCTGCATCAGGTATGCCCTGGAAAACAACAACAACATCCGCAAGACGCACCTGGATGTTGAAAAGAGCGCCCAGGCGCGCCGCGAAGTGACGGGCGCCCTGCTTCCCCAAATCAGCGGATCGGGAAGCCTGAACGACAACTTCCAGAAGGCAAAGTTTATCATGCCGAATTTTATGAAGGAATTCCTCCCGCCGAGTATGCTGGACCCCAATGCATCGGATTACATGACCATCGAAATGGGCTTAAATTATTCCACTGCCATAGGCGCCGGCCTGAACCAGCAAATTCTGAATTTCTCACTTTTTAATGCCCTGGATATTGCCAAAACGGCTGAAAGCTTATCTGCACTGGCTGTTGACGCCAAAGAGGAAGATGTAATCGCGCAGACCGCTAATCTGTTCTATGCCGTGCAGGTAACCGGTTATGCCGTGGAGATGTTTGGCAGGAGTATCAATATTATCGACTCAATGCTGACAACCATGGAGGTGAGTTATGCGAACGGGCTTGTTAAAAAGGTTGACCTTGACAGGCTCAAAGTAACCAAAACCAACCTGATGACGCAGAGAACCGCGATGCAGAGCGCCATCGGGGTTCAGAAGAACCTGCTCAAACTTCAGATGGGACTGGATGTGAACAAGCCCGTCGAAATTGAGAAAATTAACCTTGAAATATTTGAGAACCAGTTGAAATCTCCCTACGAGCAGGCTTTTTCACTCAACAGCCAAACCGCCTATAAAATTCTGGAGAAGCAGGCTGGTTTAACGCAGCTAAAGCGAAAATCTGCCGTTTATGAATCATATCCCGTTCTGACGGCCATGGCCAGCTATAATTATAATGGTGTGTCGAATAAATTTTTCACCGGTGAAACCACATACTGGTATCCCACTTCAATGGTCGGCTTGTCGCTTCGGGTGCCCATTTTCGGAGGTCTTTCGCGGAGCGCAAAGATAAAACAGGCCGATATCGAGATACAAAAAGTTGGTGAAGATGTTGTTTCGCTTGGTCAGACGCTTAACATGGCCTTCAACAATGCCCTGCTCAAACTGGAAGATAATCGCAGGACCATACAGGTTCAGCGCGATAATATGGCGCTGGCCGAAGATGTGTATCGCATCTCCGAAAGTAATTTCTCGCAGGGATTGGCATCAATGACCGATGTGCTCAACGCCAGCAATTCGCTCATCCAGTCGCAGATGAATTATGCCGATGCCCTTGGCAATTTCATGAAATCGTGGATTGAACTGCAAAAATCCAACGGGACGATCCGTTCGTTGGTGGAGTAACCGAAGGCGCTCCGGATAATAGAAAAGAAGCAAAATAATTCATTAATCAAGCTGGAACTGAATCCCCGATAGCAAAAGGATTCTGTCAGCAATAATACCCCAACAATATGAAAAGGTTTATTTCCATCATTTCAGTAGTTGCAGTAATCGCAGGTATTGCAATGATCCTGGTGCTGAATAAGAAATCCACCAGTGAAAAGACCAGCCTGGCTTCCCAGGTATCCACGGCTGTTCCGGTTAAGGCGGACGTTGTCAGGGATGAAGCTTTTAACCAGAGTTTCACATCCAACGGGTCCCTGGAGCCGGAAAGGGAGCTTTCGTTTGTTTCGGATGTGGCAGGGCGTGTGTTGAATGTTTATGCCGATGAAGGAACTGTAATCTCGGGCGGACAGGTTCTGGTACAGGTTGATGATGAAATGCTCAGGGCCGATTTTATGGCCAGCGAGGCCAGTTACAATGCCTTGAAATCCGACCTGGAACGTTTTACCAATGCCAATAAGCAAGGCGGCGTCACCGATCAGCAGCTTGAAACCATACGCACGCAGTGTATAGCAGCCGAAAGCCGTTATATCAGCAGCAAGCGTCGTCTTTCCGACGCCAGGATCAAAGCCCCGATCAGGGGAATCATCAACAAGCGGTATGTGGAGGTGGGTACATTCCTGAATCCCGGCGCTCGCCTGTTCGATATTATCGACGATTCAAAACTGCATGTGTGGTGCAACGTTACCGAACGCCAGGTGCTATTGATAAAAAAGGGACAGAAGGTAAGAATCCTGTGCAGCACTTTTCCTGAAGATTCTTTTTCGGGAACCATTACATTCATCGGGGAAAAGGCAGACAGGGCGCTCAGCTATCCGGTAGAAATCACCCTCAACCGGGAAGGGAAGAGTTTGCTGAAAGCCGGTATGTATGTCACGGCCTGTTTCGATATGCAATCGGAAAAGCAGGGTATTGTGATCCCGAGAAGCGCCATAACCGGCAGCGTGAAAAACGCCAGGGTCTATGTTGTGGAAAACGGAACTGCCACAGGACGCGATGTTGTTGTGGGAATGATGATGGATAAAGATGTTGAAATCCTGAAAGGTTTACAGGCTGGCGACAGCATCGTAGTAGCCGGTTTGATCAATGTGTCGGATGGCGCTAAAGTCCGGAATATTAAGTAACAGTTCAAACCAGGAACCGGAGAATCAAATGCGCAGGCCTTAAAACCCGGCGTTCAGACTTCCTCAAAAGAAAGAAAAATGAAAATTACAGAAATATCCATCAAGCGTCCAATATATGTAATTGTACTCTTCTCGGTGCTCACCATCCTCGGCTATCTGGGATACAGAAGCCTGAGCGCCGAACTGATGCCGAAGTTCACGCCCCCGATGATTAACGTTCAGATTATTTATCCGGGCGCTTCTCCATCGGAAGTTGAGAATTCGCTGACGCGTAAAGTGGAAGATGCGCTTTCGGGCATGCCGGGGATCGACAGGATTCAATCCTATTCATATGAAGGCATGTCGATGCTTATCGTTTCATTTACCTATGGAACCGACATCGATAAATCCATTACGGATGCCCAGAACCTCATCAGTTCGAAAATGTCGCAACTCCCGCGCGAAATTTTAACGCCTATCATCAATAAACTAACGGTCGACGACAAAGCCATCATCACCTTATCGGCCACTTCCAAACTTGAAGCCACGCAGTTTTACGACCTGATGGATAAGCGCATCATCCCCGAACTGTCGGGGATCAGGGGAACCGCGAAGATTACCATGGCCGGCGGTCAGCAGCGTGAGATTCAGGTCAATCTGGATGCACAGCGTATGCGGGCATACGGTGTTTCACCGGCCCAGGTGCAGGGCGTTATCCGTGCAGCCAACCTCGATTTTCCGACTGGGAGTATCCGCAACGAAGAAACTAATACCGCCGTCCGGCTCTCGGGGAAATTTAAAAGCGTGGAGGAAATCCGCAACCTGGTGGTTTTTACAACCCCTTCCGGTTCACAAATTCGTCTGCAGGACATTGCCGAGATCACCGACGCCGTAAAGGATCCGAAAAACCTGGCCCGGGTGAACGGCGAAGAAGCCATCCTTGTGAATATTCTGAAACAGGGAGATGCCAACGCTGTGCAGGTGAGCGACCAGGTTAGGAAGAAAATTGTTGAACTGGAAGATGAATATAGTGCTCAGGGATTATCCATCGATATCGCCCAGGATTCCACCACTTTTACGAGGGAGTCGATTTCGTCGGTATTGAACGACTTGTTGCTGGCGGTGTTGCTGGTCTCTGTGGTCATGCTTCTCTTCCTGCATAACTTCCGCAATGCCCTTATGGTGATGGTCGTGGTACCGGTATCGCTGGTGGCGACCTTTATCGGGATGAACCTGCTCAATTTTTCGCTTAACCTGATGTCGCTTCTCGGCCTTTCCCTTGTGATTGGCGTGCTGGTCGACGATGCCATTGTGGTCATCGAGAACGTTTACCGGCACATGGAAATGGGCAAAAACCGGGTAAGGGCATCCTGGGATGCCATTAAAGAAATCGGCTTTACAGTGCTTTCCATAACCATAGTCATCGTAATCGTTTTCCTTCCCATTGCACTCACCAATACGCTGGTTTCCGACATTTTGCGGCAATTCTGTCTGGTGATTGTCATATCCACGCTGCTGAGCCTTCTGGCTGCATTGACACTGGTACCCTTGCTGACATCGCGGTTTGGGACGATCCACGTCCTGACGGGGAAAAACTTATTTCAGAAAATATTAATGGGCTTTGAAACAGGCGTTACTGCTTTCAGCAACTGGATTATGAAGCTGATGCACTGGTCGCTTTCGCATAAACGCTGGGTGGGACTGATCATCCTGGCTATTACAGTGGCCGTTTTCTCCCTGTTCCCGTTGGGATTTATAGGATTTGAGTTCCTGCCCGACGTCGACAGGGGCGAATTCATCGTACAGATGGAAATGCCGAAGGATATTTCGCTCGAAGAATCCAATGCAATGGTCCGGAAGGCCGAAAACTGGTTCCGCACCCGTCCGGAAGTGAAGAGCGTTGTGACCATGGTCGGCCTTACCAGCGACAATACGCAAAGTTCGCAGGGGCTGCCTTACGTTGCCGAACTGAATGTAAAACTGGTGCCCCGCGATCAGCGCAACGAGGATACAAAACTTTACATAACAAAAATCAAAGCGCCATTGACTGATTATCTGGTGGATGCCAGGGTTAAAATATTCAGCGTAAGCCTGACCGGAACAGCGGCCAAGGCAGCCGTGGAATACGTGATCACCGGCACCAATTCCGATTCGGTGATGGTTTTTGCTGAGAAAGCATTGCAAGTGATGCGTTCCATCCCGGGTACAATGCAACAGGAGCTGTCGGTTGAAAGCGGCACTCCGGAAATCAACGTGGCGGTAGACCGCGATAAGATGTCGGCTCTCGGCCTGACGCTCGACAACGTCGGCTTTACCATGCAGATGACTTACCAGGGGAATAATACGCTGAAATATACCGAGGGTAACTACGAATACGATATCAACATCAGGGCCGACAAAGCATACCGCCGGCAGGTTGAAGATGTTGAGGACCTTACATTTACCAATTCAAGGGGCGAAACAGTGCGGCTTTCGCAGTTTGCCGATATCAAACTCGGTACCGGTCCCAACAGGCTTGAAAGGTACAATCGCAACAGCTCCGTAACCATCCGTTCGCAGGTTCTTGGGGTCTCAGCCGGCGCCGTATCAAAGGAATTTACCAACAGGCTGAGTAAAATGGATATGCCCCGGGGGGTAAAGCTTGTCGTTACAGGAGATATGAAGAACATGGGCGAATCGATGGGGGTGCTTACCGGCGCGTTACTGCTGTCGCTGCTATTGGTATACCTGGCTATGGTGGTGCTTTATAACAACTGGACCGATCCGTTCGTGGTCATGTTTTCCATTCCCCTTTCGGTCATCGGGGCAATCCTGGCCCTGGCGCTGACCAATACCGCTCTAAGTATTTACGGCATGCTCGGACTGGTGATGCTTATCGGGCTGGTGGCGAAGAATGCCATCCTGCTGGTCGACTTTGCCAACGATGCCATTGGTGAGGGGAAATCTATCAACGATGCCCTGACGCAGGCGGTCAGGATTCGTACCCGTCCCATCCTGATGACTTCGCTTTCCGTTATTATCGGAATGCTGCCGGTAGCGCTTTCAAGGGGAGCAGGAGCTGAGTTGAGGAATGGCCTGGCATGGGTGATCATAGGCGGGATGCTTGTGTCGACCTTCCTGACGTTGGTTGTGGTTCCGGTGATGTATAAGATCATGCATTCTTTACGGCGGAGTGTGAAAGACAGACCTGATATTGAAAAGCTGATGCGGGAAGAAGTTCGCTCTAATTGAGATTCAGCCCCTTCGGGGCTGTATAGGTACATGCATCTTATTATTGAGATTCAGCCCCTTCGGGGTTGTATAGGTACATGTATCTTATTGATATTCAGCCCCTTCGGGGTTGTATAGGTACATGTATCTTATTGAGATTTAGCCCCTTCGGGGCTGTATAGGTACATGCATCTTATTATTGAGATTTAGCCCCTTCGGGGCTGTATAGGTACATGCATCTTATTATTGAGATTCAGCCCCTTCGGGGCTGTATAGGTACATGTATCTTATTGAGATTTAGCCCCTTCGGGGCTACAAGGTACAGGCTTTTTGTGGATATTCAGCCCCTTCGGGGCTGCCCTGACCCTGGCAAACAAACCTTTCTGATCATCCCTGCCGGACTCGCCGGATTCCTGGTTCCGACCGGAATACCCGGCTTCCGTTTTCAGTGTAAAGCAAATCATGGCTCTGCAGGTGCTGGCATATGTCGTTCGCCTTTTATAAATAACGCCGTTTTACCGTTTCCGGCTTGCCTTCCTTGATCTTAAAAAATCAGGACAGCCGGGCATGATGAAAGAATAAAACTTTATCTTTACCCAAGCAGCGTATCAGGCGCCGGAAGAATAATTCCGATGCGGTTGCCTTGTTCATGGCAACGTTGACTGCTGCATACTGATCCGGACTGTATCATGGGAGAGTTACCTGAACTGATAATCGATTTAGCCCTTATTCTGAGTGTTGCCGCACTGGTTACGCTGATCTTTAAAAAATTAAAGCAGCCGGTGGTGCTGGGGTATATCATCGCCGGGCTCCTTGTCGGGCCCAATTTCAGGCTGTTCCCTACGGTCATCGAAATGGACAGCATCAAGACCTGGGCCGATATCGGCGTTATCTTCCTGCTGTTCGGCCTCGGCCTTGAGTTTAGTTTTAAGAAACTGTTAAAGGTAGGCGGGGTAGCGGTCATAACGGCGATCACCGAAGTATCGCTGACCATGCTCCTGGGTTACGCCGCCGGAAGGCTGCTGGGATGGAATTTCGTCAACAGTCTTTTCCTGGGCGGGATATTGGCCATAGCATCTACTACTATTATCGTCAGGGCGTTTGATGAACTGGGCGTGAAGAACCAAAAATTTGCCGGTATCGTGACCGGCGTGCTGGTTATCGAAGACCTGGTCGCTGTTTTGCTGATGGTACTGCTTTCAACCGTTGCCGTGAGCCAGACATTTGCCGGGGGCGAAATGATCAAAGCAGTGATGGAACTGGCTTTTTTTCTGGTACTGTGGTTCGTCTCCGGCATCTTCTTCATTCCTACATTCTTCAGGAAAACACGGTCGTTGCTGAACGAAGAAACGTTGCTGATCATCTCCCTGGCTTTTTGCTTTCTGATGGTGGTGCTGGCCACGTACGCCGGCTTTTCATCGGCGCTCGGCGCATTTGTCATGGGTTCCATCCTTGCCGAGACCACCAAAGCCGAGAAGATAGAACATCTTACCAAATCGGTTAAACTGCTTTTCGGGGCAATCTTTTTTGTCTCGGTCGGTATGATGATCGATCCGCACATGTTAATAAAACATGCTCTGCCGATTGTTGCGGCCACCCTTGTGCTGCTGTTGGGAAAACCGCTGTTTGTAACACTGGGAGCCATGTTGGCCGGGCAGCCCCTGAATATTGCAGTCAGGTCGGGAATGAGCCTTTCCCAGATCGGCGAGTTTTCGTTCATCATCGCTACCCTGGGTCTCAGCCTGAAGGTGACCGGCGAATTCCTTTATCCGGTAGCCGTGGCTGTATCGGTGCTTACCACTTTCACCACCCCTTACATGATCCGCTTTTCCGAATCTGTCAGCAAGGGCCTGGAATCCGTTTTGCCGGAGAAGTGGAAAAAGATTTTTGCCGCCTACAACGCAGAAGCGCAGCATATTACCGAAACCAGCGCCTGGAAAAAAGTGCTGAAATCAGATCTTGTGAATGTTGCCATTTTTTCCGTGGTCATCATAAGCCTGATTATCGTCAGCACACAATTCCTGGTTCCTTTCTTTTCGGCAAACGGCTGGAACAAAATCATAGCCGTAATAGTATCGCTGGCGTTACTGGCGCCTTTTCTCTGGGCGCTTGCCTTTCGCAGGACGGCACCCCGTTACTATGCGAGCGTTTGGCTGCAATCTTTTCACCGCAAGCCGTTGATCGTCCTTGAAGTGTCGAGGATAGTGCTGGCGGTTTTTTTTATAGGTTTTCTTTTCAACCAGTTGTACTCGCCGGTGGCGGCGCTGACAGGTGCCGCTGTTACCTGCGCGGTGTTGCTTCTTTTCTCGGGAAGGATCAAAGCGTTTTACGGAAAAATAGAATCCCGCTTCATCGAAAACTATAATGAGCGGGAATCGGGAAAGATGCAGCATGAGGAGATACTCACGCCATGGGATACTCATATTTCGAGGTTCGAACTGAATGCGCGGTTCCCGTTCTATGGGATAACGCTTTCGGAATTAAAACTGAGGGAGCGGTTCGGGGTAAACATCGTCGTGATAGGACGCGGCGATGATGTGATCAACGTCCCCACGCGCGACGAGCGCCTGTATCCTTCGGATGTGCTGTCGGTAATAGGCACCGACGACCAGTTGAACAGATTCGAGGCATTTCTTGAATTGTCATCGGGCTTTGCAAACCAGACCGACAAAAAGCAAAACGTATCACTGCATCATTTTATCGTAAGCAAAAATTCTCCGTTTGCCGGGAAAAGCATCCGGAAATCCGGCATCAGGGAACAGTCCCGCGGACTGGTAGTGGGGGTGGAGAGGAACGGGGAGCGTATCATCAATCCCGAATCGGATTTTGTTTTCGAAGCGGGGGATATCCTCTGGATCGTCGGCAATGAAATGCGAATCCAGGTGATCATGAAAGAAGCGGCGGCGCTGGCGGAAACGGCGCCGGTATAGAAACTTTAAAGTTTTTACGTAATGAGTTAACGTGATACCAAATGGATATGAAAACAAGCCGGAATATTCGTCACGGATCAGATAACGACGCAGGCTAGGGGGCGAGGGCGCCGAAACCGGAAACAACGACATTTTATCCCGCCAACACCCCGTCAAATCATTTCAGGAAAACACCAAATTCCGGCTTTAAGTGCATCAATATAACTATTTGCGACCCGGTTGTCCCAATTATCATTTAATACTCAAGAATATTTTCGAAGTCTTTTTCAGCAAGGGGACCAAACTACATGCTTAGGCATGAGAATATTTTTTACGGTATTTCTTCACTATTGCTGAATGAGGAATGCCTTTTCCTGATTCAATCTCCCCGATGGCATCCAAAATGCCCTGTTTTTGATTTTCCGGTAAGTTTTCCCATTCAGCGAGGTCTTTCTTGCCATTTATAAAGTTGGCAACTACTCTATACAATTCTTCCAGTCTGCTGTTATCAAGAGAATCCAGCATGCGTAACAACTGAAGCTTCATATCTGAGGTTGTCATCGTTTTATTTTTTACAATGTTACAAGATATATACAAAAGCAGGCTGTAAACAAACCTTTGAAAGATTGAGTGCAGCAACAACAAGGGATTATTCCGCTTCGCTGTTGCGTGCGATTTCCTGTCAGGAATACGGAAAGTACAAGCGTGTTACTACCATCTTATACATCTGAAACCCTTATTGGCTATACTGCATCTGGCGTTATGATTCTATTCTTTACCAGTTCATAAAATTCATTCTTATTGGATATCATTGCCGGATGTTTCCCTTTTTCAAACATATGAATTTCAAGTTTATCGTTTTTTATTTTCAATGCTTCATATATTTTATCCAACGAATCACAATATTCATCTTGTTTACTTCCCGTCAGTAAAGATGGAACTGTTAGTTCTGCAAATGACTTATGAAAAAATGATTCGCCTCGTTTAGAAAAACTGATCAGCATCTCTGTATCCAGGTCCACTATTTTTTTCCAATCAAAACCATGATTCAAAAACCAGAACATTTTTGCAAATATGTTCTTCTTTCCCTTTTCTCTGTCGCTTTCCAATGAGTCAATATAAGAATTCAAAGGATATTCCCCTTCAAAACTATCTGCGATTAAATATTTTATTCTTTCCGGATGCTCTAAACTTAAATTAATTGCGACTAAGGCGCCTCCGCTGGTCCCAATCACTGAAACTTTATCGAGCCTTAGAAAATCCAATAACTGATAGCACACTCTTGCGTTATAATACCAAAAATCAACCTCAAATTTTTCAACTCTGTCCGATTTTCCATGCCCCGGGAAATCAATCAGAATCACTTTGAAATCTTTAGAGTACTTGCCGGTTACGGATTTAAACATCTTTGAAGAAGCCGTATTTCCTGCTAATAATAATAACGGCTCCCCTGATCCGATCTGTTTATAATAGACTTTCTTGTCTTCAAATGTAAAAAATGCCATATGCCTTCTTTTTTAGGTACCCCATAACGGTGATGGTGTGAAACATGGCCGATTGCGTGGTTGCGAACCTATCACCCGTTACGAACCTTGACGGCGGGAACTGAGCTTGCAAATCGCACCGAAACCGCTATGTTTTATGACTGCTTTATCGGGCGCAGTGTTTTTTTCTTTTCTTATCATCATCACGGTTTCAATACCAGCAGGGTTTCTTCCGGCATCTTTAAAGTCTGCAAATCCATTGCTTTCATAAATTTTCCTGGCATTTTTTCCTATATTCACTTTCCCTGAAAAAGTCTGAACGTAGATATCTCCATTGCTTTCCAATTCCTCAATTGCCTTTTTTACTAACTTTTCTCCATAATTATTCCCGCGGTGTTTCTTTGCTACTGCTAACCACATGATCTCATTATTTGCTCTGTCTATAGCAACAATTCCTGTCAAATTGCCTTTTTCATTCTCGAGACCAAATGCGTTCTTATTTAGTATACAATCTTTTATTCCATTTTGAAATTCTTTTGAATCTGTCATGGGTCCGAATAAAGGCTCAACTTCTTCGGCAAGTTCTATCCAGGCATCATAATCCTGCAAATCGAGTAACCTAATCATATTGTTTATTCCTTTTTAATTTATCAATTTCGGCCGGAACGCGGTTAAAAAAAACAGCGCCGGCCTCGTCAGGATGCGGTTCAGCCGGGAACAGCCGCCTGACTGCCGATGGACGGGATGCGTCGTTCATATGCTTTTTATCAGGTGCAGGCTTATTTATTCGTGATGGGTACCCAAAACTCTTCCTCGGAATCAGGATGTTCGCCTTTGTATTTTTCTCCCATAAGAGCGAAATAGGGCCTGTCGTCCATATCATATTCAGAACCAGGGAGCCAGATGCCATAAATATACTGAAGTGCCTTTTGTGCATCACTGGGTTTCCCCCGGTAGGGAAATACGGCGTACGAACCTTTTGGGAGGATCAGTTTGTCCATTTCTTCCGGGACTGAATCAAAGTTTTTTACAGCAATGGCAGCCCACTTCTCAAATTCCTTTGCCGGATCGAAATGGTTAAAAAAGTGAGTATCATTATAAATATCAACAGAATACAACTCATTTCCTGCCGGATTCTTAATTTCTCTGAGTCGTGGCGAAAAACTTCTCCATAGTTCGACGGTTTTGTTATCTGAAAATGACATGATCGCCTTTTTCCCGATTAACAGGGTTTCACTTAGCATCTCAATCCTTGGCTCCATAATGTGAATTTCCGGTTAAGTTATTTTTTTGCGTATAACGGTTTGCCGCTACCCGAAAGGCGGGACTTTTACCACAAAACTTGATTTGAAAAACTAATGTTTGTTTTTCCACAAAACTGTTTTTGGAACATGAAACCCCGCCTTTTGGGTAGGTGCTGTTAGCTGCTGCCCTGCTATCCGTCCGGATTCCGTCTTGTCGGGTTTTGCAATCAGTTTCAAAGAGGATTGTCATCATTGTTGTTTGCGTTTTTTTCACGAATATCTATTTCCATTACAATTTCCTCCATTGATATATTTGGATTGTCGGCTACAACCTCCATCAGTTTATCCATATCAATATTGCCTATTGATTCAAATTGCTTATTCAATTCTGCTTGTGCTTCTGGCTTGCTTATTTCACTAACAAACTGCTCATATGTTGGGGCATTGTTCGGATTGATTGCAACTATCAGTTCGTAATATTCCAAAAGTAATTCGTCTTTAATTTTCTCTGTGTTCTTTTCAAAATGTCTTTGAAGTTTGTCAAGGGCTTTAGATAAAGTTTCGTTGCTAAGTCCTTCGGCAATAGTTTCAATGTATTCTTCAAGTTCGTCAATCATCAGCTTAAGATATTTTTCTGCAACTACTCTATTAAAATTTGCTGTTGACTTAGATTTAATTAATGGGAGTATAAAGTTTTTTCTAAGAAACTCTAACCGCCTCCCAATACCCTCTAATTCATAGAAACTTATTGGGTCGTATTTTTTCAAACTTAAAATAGAATCATCAAGTTCGTTAAAACATTTGTCGTTTAAAGTTCCTGACTTCAAAGTCAGAGATGAAATATAATCCTTCGGTATCGGCAGAGCAATTTTGTCGTCATACTTCAGTTTGCAGGTGTCTTCAATTTTTGTGAGGTAATGCCAAACAATAAGCAAATTAGAGAGAACTGTATTTAGCTCATTCCTTCTTGCAATATCTGAGTCCTTTAGTTTACCTCTAATTGCAAACCAATAAGTCAGAAACGAAGCTATGAAAGGAGCTGCAAGAGTTGCCGCTATTTTTAAACCTTCAATGAAGTCGTTGTGCGATGCTCCTCCTGTCTGTGCAGCTTGTGTAAGTATGTATGTTGTGTCGGTCATTTTTTGCAGTTAGTTTCGGGTTTGCTGTGTCGCCATAGGGTTGCAGCTAACTAAATATATCCACACAAACTTACCACTTTTCATGGATTCTTTCACGGCCGGGACACGATTAAAACGATGCCGGTCACGCCGGAATGCGTTCCAACAGGGAACCGAGGACGAAGGACGGGCTCAGCGTAAGCTAATAAACGCCGGGTAGCATGTGCCGCTCATATTCCTGTTTATTAGCTGCCGGGTATTATATCTTTTTTGTCCTTTCAATTACTTTATTGACTCTATCCAGGTCGTTAATGAAATTTATCAAAACCGGATCAATCCACTTTAATAAATTAATAATGGAATTATAAGCATCAATAGTCTGAGAAAAATCGATTTTGTTGTTGACAAAACAAACAGGTTCATTGTGATTAATCCTATTCCTAAAACATCTGACTTTTTCGAGCTCGTCGTTTACTTCTTTACGACCAAAACCAGATGGTAATGAACCAAATATCTTAATCGGTTTACCTTTTAAAAGTTTATAGTGATGAACTTCAAATAAATCAGTCCAGAAACCAAATGTTTGCTCGGCAATCACTTTACCACTCGTGATGGCAGTACCGGATTTTCGTAATCTTTTTTCAACCTTTAAAATTTCTCTTTTTAAAAAGTCATTCGTTATCCTTTGTCCAGTCTTTTTATGTGTATAAGAGAGAGAGGGATCGGACATAAATCCTCCTTTTTGATGGATGATCCAATCAGGATCGGTAAAATGAGCAGTCAAAATATCATTTATCCGATTTCTTAGAACAACTTCAAATACTCCTAGCAGAGGATGAAATGATTGTGTCATTCTTAAGTTGGCTTTGTAGAGTTTTACTGCACGTTTTGAGGAATTTCCAGTAGCCAATAAATATCTGTTTATTCTTGCTGTCGAAAAATAATATCGAAAGTCCTTAAATTTCATTTTTTTTATTGCTTCTTGAAACGAAAATAACTAATTTTGTTCCGTTATGCTTGGTCAAGCCTCTTATCTTCGGATAACGTAACCAAGTTTCAGAATAAAAACCTGTCTTCATCGGCAGGTTTTTATTTTTTTACCTTGCCGCAAAAAAAATTCCACACAAACTTACCGCTTTTCATGTATTCTTTCACGGCCGGGACACGATTAAAAACGATGCCGGCCACGCCGGAATGCGGTTCAACCAGGAACAGCCTCCTGACTGCCGATGGACGGGATGTGGCTTGCACGCCGTTTATATTTCTGTTTATCGGCAGCAGGTAATCGGATTGTTGCTAAGATGAATAAGCAAGCCGGCCGTTTCTTTAAATTCCGGAATCCGGAAATTTGAGTTACAAAAAGTCTCTCTAAGAGATCAGGGGAATTTGTAACCATACGAAAAGTCGAGACCAATAGGAAAGATCTTTATTTTTTTTCCTGTCTGCGGCTTTTCGAAAAAATAGGCAAGCCAAATCCGGCTCTGGACATTTTGATACGTATTGTCCCACCGGAACTGCACACCGGGCATAAGCGAAAGAATAGAAATGCCGGTGGGATCGTCGGCGGATTTGTGCCTTCTGGGCGAAATGAGATAAGAGTACTGAAGTCCGATTTCCGGACGCCATTTATTACTGAAAAAGCAGGCGCTGTAACCCGCATTCACTGCAAACGGGACGACCAGTTCTCCTTCATAAGCGGCAAGAATACTCGTAGTTAATGCATTGTGGTCGTCAATCCAATAGGTGTAATAAGGCCCGAACATTAAAGCCCCGCTAAGGACTACTCTTACACCTACCTCAGAATGCTGGGCTAAAGCTTTATGTTGCGGCAACAGCACTGCCGAAAGAAAAATTAGCGACATCAGAATCGGTCTGAAAGAACTCATGTGCTTTTGTTTAGAACTCGTTTTATTGATATTTCTTTTTCTGGTTTTTCTAAAGGTCTGTTTCCAGATATAGTTGCGCAGGATGCTTTTTTACGCAAAACGTTATCGTTCCTGCCTTATGCAGTGTTGCACGCCGCTCATATTCCTGTTTGTTAGTGTGCGTAATTTATTTTAGTCTGTATTTTAAATTAAAAATCAACATTGGGAACCATTTATCCATCGAACCACTGTACCCCATCCCTGGAATAAAGTTAGTATAACTGTATAAATCATAATATTTATCAGTCGGAAATGACAATTGAAAATCAACATTAGATTTTAATCTGTTTGTTATTTTAAATTCGTATCCTAGAGAGGTGCTAAATCCAAACAAATAAACCGTATGTTCAATATTGTCCGCAAACGAATATGGTCTCGGGTCAAACGGGGATAAATACAATGCTTTCTCATAAACAATAGAATTTGTTATAAATAATCCGAGATGAAAGAAATTTTGTTTATCAAAGTTGTTGCGTAGATTTAAAAATCCACCAATTTTAACGTATCCGCCAGATTGTTTTTCAATCGTGTAACCATCATATGTATCATTGTGGGGTGTTAAATTATAGCCAATCAAATCGTATTTATCATTGTAATTAAATGCGTATCCAATATCAACTATTGGTGTCAGAAACGGTTTATAATCAATCGAATAATTTAAATTAATCGTTGAAGTCGGTAATTGCAAAATATTCAATCCAATAAATTGATTTTCATCAACTTGTCCGTATGATTTTATTCCAGTCAGAATTATAAATATTATTAATGCTCTTTTTCTCATGGCTGCTGTCTTTATTTTTATGCCTGTCAACGTTCCGCGACTAGAAAAAGGCAGGGTTTACCTGCCACAAAACTCCCTTTGAAAAACCACACTATAAATATACACTTTTCTGCCTGCCGAAGCAAGAAACCCCTGCTTTTTGGTAGGCGCTGTTGAACTAAATCCCCGCTTACGCGGGATAGCTCATTCAAAAATACCCGATTCTTTCCTGTAATTAAGAATGATTCACCTCAAAAAAATCTTATCCGTTGAATGAAATCTCCTCAGGGAAACATTAAAAACAGGCTTTAATTATCTTGTCAGCCATTCGGTTAAATCGTTCAACTCAACCTTATTTTGCCACCTTACACTAACCTGTCGGATTAAAATACCGGAGGATTATTTATTCAAACTCGGTGCGGGAATAAATTGTGCCGGGGAACGTTACTTGATGGAGGAAATATTGTTGTGTATATGGTGAGTATGGCAATGCACAACCAATATGCGCGCGAGCCAAGGTAACAATGTTATCTGAAAGCTTCTCCGGCAATAAACGTGTCAAAAAACTCTTGAAACTTCACTATTTTGTGCTACTTAAATAGTGCGAAATGGACAAAGTCCGATTCATATTCTTTGCCGGTTGATTTTGCCCTGCATTTCATATATCCTACAACCGCCACAGAGTCGTTATCTGCTAAGAATCGTTTGGGCTCCAACACCAATATATCCTCCGCATTTTTCCCAATATTTACCCATTCCAAAAATCCGGCATGTCCCTTCTTTGTTCCACCTGCCGGATTATATGGATTTTCAGGTTCGCCCCATTCTGCATCTTCATGTAAGAGACTTAAAATGGTTTGTATGTTCCTTGCTGAAAAAGCCTGATAAAGCTGTTTTACTAATTCAATATTTTCTTTCATTTTGAAAATAATATTAATTAATAAATAATTCTGAAACCTGTACCTCTTTATTTCGATATTGACGGGGATTATCGTCGAAATTGTTGTGTCTTATAGCAAATTTCGGGCACCATTGAATGCAGGCATGACATAGTTCGCAATTATGCCTGAATATCGGGCCATTAGTTGTCAGTTCAATATTGTTACGCGGACAAATTTTTGCACAGGTTCCGCATTGAGTACAATCGCTGTTAATCGTAAACTGGGCATCCATGGTTTTAAATGCGTTTATTCCCATTTTGTGAAACATCGACCCAAAGACATTGGCTGCCCAATTGCTTGTTTCGGGCGATTTATTTACTCTGGCCTTGATGCTTGCTGCCAATTCCGGTAACCGTTCGCCGAAAAATTTGATTTTGGCTCTTCTCGTATCTAAGCGCATAATCATTCTGTCGAGCGAATTCAGTTTCATCAGGCTCGAACGGCCTGCTTTCGTAACAAATCCGGTTTTTAATTGAATCCCTTTTGTTTGCAATAATTTCTTCAAATCGTTCAGCGTATTGCCAGGAATAGCCACACAGGTAACGATGGCAAACACATAGCAATCGTTCGCGATTTGAATCTTCTGAATGAACTCTTCCACGATACGGGGCATTCCCCAGGCATAAACAGGAAAGATAAAACCGACTTTCGCTGAATTGATTTTCACACCATCATTTTGGATTGCTTTGGCAATCGATACAATTTCGCAATGGCCCAATTCATTTGCCAGATTGCTTGCCAGACTTAACGAGTTGCCTGTTGCTGAAAAATAAAAAATGGTTGTTTCCATACTTTTTTTGCTTTCAAATTTTAGGCAAAGTAACAGCATGGCAAAATGGTACGATTTGCCAAATGGCAAATAATCGAAATCGGTGAAAAATTATTCCATTTGCCGGCGGATACGGCTTAACGAACTTTGGGTAATTCGCAAATAGGAGGCAATATACTTTAACGGCACTTGCTTTGCGAGTAATGGAAAGTGCGTTACAAAGTGGTGGTATTGCCCGGATGAATCACCAATATGCAGGAATTCTTGTTTTCTGACCATGTCGCTCATTGCATTCAACGCTCCGGCTTTCATCAAATAATCCCATTGGGGAAGTCTTTTTACCAAGTCGTCGGCATCTGGTTTTGAAAGGGTCAGCAGGGTACAATCGGTAACCGCACTTACATTGATCAGGGAGTTTTGGTTCTTATCAATGCTCTCGATGTCGGCAAAAAAACAGTTCGGTTCAATAAAGTTCTTTACAACTTCTTCTCCGTTGTGGTCAATAACGAAAAGCCTCAGAATACCTTCTACAACGAAAACAATCTTTTTATACTTACTCCCGGCAACCAATAGTTGGGTTTCTTTCGTTAAGAATTCTTGTTGAAAGTGACTACATATCAATTCAATCTCTTCGCATTTTAAGGAGGAGCGTTTTTTAATATATTCAGTAAATATATTCTTAGAATCCATACTAATCGATGTTTATAATTTCGTTAAAACTTGCAAAGTTGTGGTTAAAACTTACACCAAACGTTTCCTTGGTTTAGACGGTTGTGGAGTTAACCGCAGCACAATTATCCGCCGTAAAAAATAAAATTTCAGGTACTGATAATTCTGCAATTGAAGTATCAGCCACAGTTGGCTAAACCACCTGATGAACTAAATCTCCGTTTACGCAGGATAGTTCTTCAAAAATACCCGATTCTTCCTATACCCGGGAATTATTAATAAAATCTTTTTCAGGCAATAGAAATCTTTTCAGGAAAACATAAAAACCGGCTTTAATTCCATAGCCCGGCAGGAGGATGTCCGCCAGAGGTCGGATAAATAGTTCAACCGGGAACCGAGGACGAAGGACGGGCTCAGCGTAAGCTAATCATCGCCGGGCTCCCGAAAACGGGACAGGGATTGCACGCCGCTCATATTCCTATTTATTGTGGCCAGTTTATTTTTAATTATCAGTCACTTAATCATGAAATCCATGCAAGCATAGATTCTTTAACAATCCATTTGTTATCTGCTTTCTCAAGAATCAAATAAAATCCAGCTCCACCTAATCCGTCAACAGAACTACTGTAATAAATAAAAGCTTTTGTCCTGTCATTATTTAATCCAGGTCTGGATATTTTTATTAGTGGTTTAAATCCAAATGTTTTATGATAGTTATCCCAACCACCTTGTTTAAAAATACTTTCTATTTCTTGTCGTGTGATATATACTATTGTCCCATTAAAATCTTGAATCAAATCAATTTGAATCTTAGATTTATTTTTATCCTGAAAATCGATATAAGAATCTTTGTCAAGCGATGGCAATCCATTCGTCTCATTTTTAAATCTGCCCAATGAATCAACTTTTGGGTCAAATAGTAATGTCTCGGTCTCATTGACTAATATTACATCAGGGTCTTTGTGTTTTTTTATCTTTTTAATCTGTCCTTTTCGAGTGAAGACGGTGTCATTTGGTGAAGATTTAATCTCACTTTTAATCAAAGCGGAAATGATATCGTTTTCAATATCATTTTGTCCAAATCCAATTGTACTTATCAAAGTCAGACCTAAAATTATCAATATTTTCAAGTGTCTCATGGTTTTTTTAAATTGGCCACAACGTAGAAAGCTACACGCAGGGGCGGACTGCGGGCGATTTCCTGTCAAGCCGAAAAGCAGCCCAAGCGGAAAGATGCCCACCGAAAACCACTGCTGCCGGACTTGCCGGGTAGCTGATGTTGCACTAAATCCCGCCCCGAAAAAGGGGCGGGATAGTGGCATAATTCATAATTTCAAAGTATTAACCCCTTAATCCTTTGAATTATGGAAGCACTACCAAAATTAAGAAAAAAGACATTCACACTTGTTGATCAGGCCATTCATCAGGTACATGGATTTCGTAGTCTGTACCAGGAGTTGGACGATAAAGTGCGTTTATCCGGTCAATCACCCGGCACGTTGAACAATTATGCCCGTAAACTGGCACAGTTAAGCCTTCATTTCGGTAAACTACCGCAACACATCAGTGAGAAAGAGTTGAACCGATATCTTGCCCAATTAGCAAGGCAAAGTAAGACGCCGTCGCTGAGCAGGTGATTGAATACCTGGGGCGTTATACGCACAAGGTGGCCATCAGCAATCACCGGTTGATAAATGTTGATGATAGCGGCGTTACATTCCGCTGGCGCGATTACCGTGATAACCGTGAGAAGGTGATGACTTTGCAGGGCGTTGAGTTTCTGCGGCGTTTCTGCCGGCATATCCTTCCCCGCCGGTTTGTGAGGATACGTCATTATGGATTGCTGTCCACCAGTCGCCGACCGGAATTGCGCAACCTGCAAAAGACCTTTGGTATGAAACCTGTGCTTCAAAAGTTGAAGAAACACTGGAAAGAACTTTGCCGGCAATACCTGGGTTATGACCCTGATTTGTTCCCCTGCTGTGGTAAAGGGCTGATGATAACGATTGAATGGTTTGAGGCTGGAAGGCCGCCGCCGGTGATGCCAGAAAGCCAAAAAAGAAATACCGTTAACGCTGAATGATGAAACTGCCCTTAACCGGGGCATGTATGTATATTGCCTGCAATGTTGCAAACACGAATTGTACAATTTAAAATGAAATGATTATCTGCTTTTTAGTATTCAATTCCGGCTATAACCGAGTATGACAGACTCACAGATCTGATGCAGAAATCACTTAAAATAATTGAAACTCCATAAGGAAACAGCGTTGCGGGATTCCCCCGCCAGGGCGGGGCAGGCAGTGCAACACGGCTTCATAGCCTGCCCCGGTTTATCGGGGTTGGATCTTGTGCCTCGACCACACGAAGCCTTATTTATTGACGTTTCGTTGTTTTCTTTTTTGTCGCTTTCTTAGTCATTTTCTTCGTAGTAGTATGAGTAGTCAATCCCTTTCATAAACGTTTCTCTGTCATTAATTCTGGATGTAAGGGCATTATTCAAAAGCGTTTTTAGAATACTACTTTTAGTTGGACTTAGTATCATTGCATTCATATAGTCTCGCTTGCTTATTTTACTCCAATCCACGCATTTTTTGATGTTTTTTTTTAGCATCAAATCCAACCATATTCTGGCACTTCTGCCATTGCCTTCCATAAAAGGGTGTGCAATGTTCATTTCTACATATTTGTTTACAATTTCGTCAAATGTAGTTTCAGGCATTGCGTCTATTTGCTTTAATGTGTCGTCTAAAAAACGTGATACGGCAAATTGAAAGCCTCCTTTTGAAATATTCTTTTGTCTGATTTGCCCGGCAAAATCATACAATCCACCAAATAAATAAGCGTGTATTTGTTGCAAGCCTTTGGTTGTACCAACTTCTATGCTATTGATAAAAGAACTCTCAAACAAGGCATATGCTTTAGTTTTACTTTTTCCGTCAATACTTTCATTGCTGTATGTAAACCATTCTATAAATCGGTTTGCCTTTTTTCCAGGAAATTCTTTGCCCAATGCAATAATTCCGTTATAATCAAGCATATCAGCCAAACGCTTTTTGCTGTCCGGGGCAATAAGTCTCAACTGGGTAGTGACACTAACCACTTGACTGTCTTCTTTCTTCAACTTAGCTTTAAGATATTTCCAATAGTTGCGGGTTTTGGTGTAGTCGTCCTGGTCGGTAAGCACAGCTACTATATCCAACACACTAAACCACCACTTAGAGTTTTGCTCGTCCCAAACGGCTCGTACCTCACGGTCATCAAAAAAGCGTATGGATATTTTTGCATTACTCATAATATTGATGTCATCTACTTTGTCTCTATATAAATATCTGTGTAAAGTTATGATAATTTTGTCATGTAGTTGCTGTCTACAGTGGCACTCACAACGGTTTATGGTATGGTGTCGTGCGGGATTACGAGGCGATTTCCTATCAGTTTACACCGACCTTTTTTACGAGCCAAAAACGCCCGCAAACCACTGAAACCCGCATGCACTATACCATGTGTTGAACTAAATCCCGCTTCCGCGGGATAGCTCATTCAAAAATACCCGATTCTTCCTATCATCAATAAATATTAACCATATAAATTTCTTAACAGGCAGAAGAAATCTCTTCAGGAAAACCTAAAAACCGACTTTAAGTACATAGTCCGCCGGTAGGCGGAATTGTAGTTCAACCGGGAACCGAGGACGAAGGACGAGCTCAGCGTAAGCTAATAATCGCTGGGCTCCCGAAAACGGGACAAGGATTGCACGCCGCTCATATTCCTATTTATTGGGCGCTGGTTATTTTTTAATTCTTCAAAAGATATAAATTAATCACAATTATTGATAAGTTACAATGTTATTCAATCGTTGAATATCCTTTAGGCTTAAATCCAATCGTTTTAATATTTTATATTGATCCTTTATTGAATTCCAATTATATTTCAACAAAGTATCCTCGCTTAAGAAGAAAATCTCAATTGTATCCTTAGGTAAAACTTTATCCCAGCTATCCTTACTTTCTATTTTCGTGCATGAATGAGGTGTTATCAACTGAAGTAACGGCTTATCAACACTTAATGCAGTATCAGGATAATTGAAACTTGCAAAACATCTTATTGAAGCGTTTGAGCTATTTTGAACCTCAATAAAATAAGCATGGTCTACAAGTGGCTCACAGCTGACTATTGAAATCAAAAGAAACAATAATCCTATTAGTTTTATTCTCATACTTTTTAAAATTATTCAATTTATCTATCTGCCGGCAGTTTTTTTAACTCGCGCACAACGGTTGAGGCTATGTGCAGTAAGGGATTGCGGGCTACTTCCTTGTCCACCTGCACCGAAGTTTGAGCGTGGCAGAATGCTTGAATTACCTCTGAAACCCTTATTGCATATAGCCTTTGTTGAACTAAATCCCGCTTCCGCGGGATAGCTCATTCAAAAATACCCGATTCTTCCTATAATTAGGGATTAATAACTTAAAAAAATTCTGATTATGAGAAAGAAATCGGGTTTTACCATTGTGGAACAGGCCATAGCGCTTGTTCCTGAATTCGCAAGCGTTGTCCATAAACTGGAACAACAGGTTACTTTG
>Ga0209099_1000414_pt1 | contig 50733 bp, 55 predicted proteins | sample AD_JPNHW2_MetaG_FD_184430 | JGI IMG/M metagenome (GOLD analysis project Ga0209099, IMG submission 184430) | Active sludge microbial communities of municipal wastewater-treating anaerobic digesters from Japan - AD_JPNHW2_MetaG (SPAdes) (version 2) | ecosystem: Engineered > Bioreactor > Anaerobic...
ATTTTCTGTTTGACAATGTAAGACATAGCTAAGAGTAATAACCATAATAATATATAAACCCTTTGGTCAAAGACGGACGCGATAGGGCTGCTCTTAAAAATGGTTACTGCAAGAGGCGGAGTTTAGGATATAAACATAAGTCCGTTTGTGGCCTCTGCATATCTTCTTTGGCTCGACCAAAAGCTCCATCAACCCCCAGCATTATTCTTCCACTCATGTCTATTCACCCTATTGAATTCAGATACGGCACCAAAGAGATGAAGGATATCTGGGAAGAGGATTTCCGGCTGCGCTGTCTGTTTCGCGTGGAAGCTGCCCTTTCCCAGGCAGAGGAAGAGCTTGGCATGATCCCCAAGGGTGCAGCTGCGGAAATAGCAGCTGCCGCTGAGGCTACCCTTCCGGAAAGGGCCAAGCAGATTGAGGACGAGATCGGCCACGACATGATGGCCACCGTCCTTGCCATGGCAGAGTGCGCCCCGAAGTTCGGGGAGTGGATTCACCTGGGTGCTACCTCCAACGACATCCTGGATACCGCCACCGGCCTGCAGATCAAGGCCTCTATGGATGTCTTGCAGTCCAAGCTGAAGAGCCTCCTGGCGCTGCTTGTAGACCTGGCCATGAAGAACAAGGACCTGGTGTGCGCCGGAAGAACTCACGGTCAGATCGCTGTGCCCACCACCTACGGCCTGCGGTTTGCCATTTGGGCCTCGGAGATTGGCCGCCATATTGAGCGATTGCTGCAGATCCTGCCCCGCGCTGCTGTCGGCAAGATGAGCGGAGCGGTGGGCACTCAGGCCGCCTACGGGCAAAATGGAATGGAGATTCAAAGACTGGTCATGCTGCACCTGGGGCTACATGAAGTGGATGTCTCCAATCAGGTAGTGCAGCGCGACAGGCATGCAGAGATGATCTGCTGGATGGCGCTCGTGTCCTCCACCCTAGACAAGATCTTCGTGGAGATGCGCAGCTTGCAGCGCACTGAGATTGCAGAGGTGGAGGAGGGTTTCGGCAAGAAGCAGGTGGGATCCTCGACCATGCCTCACAAGAGAAATCCGATCAAGTCTGAACAGATCTGCGGCCTGTCCAGAATTGTCCGGGCGCAGATCCTGCCAGCCTTCGAGAACATTCCCCTCTGGGATGAGCGAGATCTAACCAACAGCAGCTGCGAGCGGGTCGTCTTTCCGGAGGCTTTCATTTTCACAGACCACCTGATCACCCTGGCTACGCGAACGCTCAGCCGGCTGCGGCTGCGCCCTGAGAATATCGAGCGCAATTTGACTATGCTGCACGGACTGAATATGGCAGAGAACGTTATGGTCGAGCTGGCCAAGAAGGGAGTAGGCCGCCAGCAGGCTCACGAGATCATGCGCAGAAGTTCCATGACTGCGTTTGAGCAGAAGAGGGAGCTGGCGGAGGTCCTTTTGGAGAACGAGACTGTCCGCTCCCAGCTGAGCGCCGCAGAAATTGAGGCTCTGCTCGATCCGCACCGATATATCGGAACAGCTGTAGCTCAGGTAGAGAGAGTCTGCGAGAAGCTGCAGAAGCTCTACCTTGCCTGAGCGACTGAGAAAATGCCCGCGGTCTTTCTTGTCAAGCCGGGATCGATCAAAAGAGACGAAGATGGCCGGATCCTGGACGCTCGATCCTCGGTGACAATAATAGCCTGCGGGCAGCATACTATTATCGTAGACAGCGGCGCAGAAGGCGAGGAAGAGCTGATCCGCAGGGAGATGGCGAGAATCGGCATAAGGCCGGAGGGGATTAACACCCTGGTCAATACTCATTGTCACCCTGATCATTGCGGGAACAATCATCTGTTTTCCCGAGCGATGATACTGGATGCAAAGGACGGAGCGGTCATAGCGCCAGGCGTGAGGATCATCGCCACTCCCGGTCACAGCATGGATAGCATTTCCGTGGCAATTGAAGTGAATGGTGCAGAATCGCAAAAATTGGCAATAGCAATCTCGGGCGATGCTCTTCCCACCTTCGGAAACTTTCTTAAGAATGTTCCACCCGCTCTGCACGTCGACCGCAACCTGGCCGTCGACAGCATGCGGAAAATACTTTCGCTTTCCGATATTGTTATCCCAGGACACGATTTTCCATTTTCTGTGAGAAGAAAGGAATACATCTCCCTTCCATTTAGGATATGATATCGTGATGAGAGTGCAATCTCATGGCTCCTTTATTGAATTCTGGCAAAATTGATTTCGCGATCTCATGTATATGACGCAGAGATATACTCGAAAATCTAAGAATAGGCAATCTATAAATACTTATAAAATGTATAACTTAGACGAATGCAGCTAAAATTGACATCAAAGGAGAGGTTAGTACTTTATGGTCTTGCCAGATATCCGGGGCTCAGTGACATAGATCTAGCGTCCAATATCGGCGTTGATCGCTCAACGATATTCAAGAGCAAAAGAAAGTTTAGAGATTGGAAACTCATAAAACTATTAAATGTGCCTTCCGGTGAAGCTGTAGGTGCCGAAATCCTGACCTCTATATTTGTAAAGTATAATCCGACTGCTCCCTTCGAGGTGAGGAAGGGATCCTCCTCCTATCAGAACTGGGTGAATTACCCAAATTGCGTTTCGCACATTGCCACTGATACTGATTCCGTATCGACCTTCTACTCCGCAAGCCTCACAGATTTCAGGGTTAACTTTGATCCTATAATCGATGAGTACTATCGAAGCGGGTTTGTGGAGGATATCCATTACTTCCACTATCCCTTCCAGGTATCCAGCTACTCGGCTGATGCGGCTCTGGCGGTGGACGGCCTGTTTGACCTCGCCAGATCCGATCTTCCAGATGAGGTGATACCACCAAAAGCTCCCCTCTCTGAGGACTCGCGCCTCACAGAGAAAGATAAGCTCACACTCTACTCCTTCGTGAAATATCCAATGCTCTCAGACCTTGAGCTCTCCAGAAGGACAGGCATCTCCCGGCCAACCATATCAGGAAAGCGGACCAAGTTCTTCCAGACCGGGCTGCTCACTCGCGAAGCTTATGTTGACTGGCAAAAGATCTGCTGCGAGCTGATGTCATTTTATCATGTGCGCATTAGACATGGTCATGATAGAAAGGATCTTGCCCAGGTCTATCAGGCTTTCCGCAGGATTGGAGCGCCGCTCTTCAGCTATCTGCAGCCTGGAGAGATCTTTGGCGCTTTCCTGTCCACAGGCTATCCCGATCTGAAGAACCGCATGGACAAGGAGCTTCGAACCCTCTCTTCCCTGGGATTGATTGAGGAGAGGCCGATGCTAGTGATCATGCCGCTCGCTGAGATAAAGGCCAGCAAGATCGATTATGCGCCGATGGTGGCCAAGATGCTGGATGTAAGCCGGGAGATCTGAAGATTGCATCGGACGGCGAAATTGTCGTAGTCTGCTCTCGGGCGGATCCGGCAAGCTTGAATATTTGTAAGCTTCTGCTGGAGCTGTGCTCCTGGCAATATGAGGAAGGCTACCGGTCCTTCGGCCGGTGGCGTCTCCTGATTCACGACGAAAGGCAGACCCGGCTCAGCGGCCTGGATGGCAGGCTAGCTGATATGGGGCTCGAGCCGGAAATGATTGTCTTTGCCAGCCGGCACGAGGCTAAAGCCGGCCTGCCCTGGCTGGGCGGGCACTTTACAGGCATGCTGCAAGACGGTCAGTATGCTCTTTCTGCTGCATGCGCCAGCGGGCTTAGGTCATTTTTGCATATTTTGCATAATATCTCCCTTCCCGGCTTCGCGGTCTCAGCTGAAGCCACTCATCATGGCCCGGTGGACCTGAATACGCCCTGCTTCTTTGCCGAGATAGGCAGCACCATGAAGGAGTGGCAGGACCGCCAGGCAGCAGAGGCTGTGGCGCGGGCGATACTGGCCCTGGAGTGCAGGGACCTTCCTGTATTCCTGGGCTTTGGCGGCGGACATTACGTAGCCAGGCAGACGGAGCTGATCTTTGAGGCGGATGTGGCTTTTGGGCATCTTTTCTCCAACTACCAGATGGCAGGAGTAAACCGGGATGTAGTGGAGGAAGCCATTCGAAAGTCCAATGCCAGTTATGCTTATCTCGATAGGAAGTCCCTGCGCTCTTCTGAGAGAAAAAGAATCGAGGGATTGCTAGCCGAAGCTGGTCTGCCAGCGCTGAGAAGCAGGGAGATCAGGGCGAAGTTTCCCGTGGGTGGTGTGGAAAGTGGCATTAATATGTATTGAGGGTTTGGCCAGCTCTCCAGCCCTTTGCGTTGATGATGGCGGCCCGGGCGGCATTCCTGTCGTATTCGTCCATTCCCTTGCAGGAAATTCCGGCCACTGGTCGCGGCAGCTTGAGCATTTGCGAAAGAATCGTCGGGCCATTGCCATCAATCTACGGAGCCACGGAGGGTCAGCTTCAGCCCGCGATGGAGACTGAGACCTCGCCTGCCAATAATAGAGATAGATGCGATAGGGCAGCCTACTCATTTACTCTGGCATACAGGTACTGGTCGAGGATTCTTCCGTCCTTGAAGACCGAATCCCTCATGATTCCCTCAAGGGCAAAGCCTGCCTTCTCGAGCACCCTGGCAGAAGCGGCATTCGTGGTATAGGGCTCTGCGAAGATGCGCTGAAATCCAAGCTCTGCAAAAGCATATTCGCTCAGTGCTCTCACTGCAGCGGTCATTATTCCCTTGCCCCAGAAGGGCTCTGCCAGCCAGTATCCCAGCTCGGCAGTAAACCGGTGAACATCAATTCCGGCCATCAGGCTGATGCTGCCAATGGCCTCAGCATCTGATGCAATCGCAAAATATAATCCGGGCTGCATTTGCATGGCCCGAAAGAGGAATGCCTCCGCACCTGCCATTGTGTAGGGATGAGGAAAGGCATCTCGAAGGTTGATCCAGATCTTTCTGTTGCTGGCATACTGAACTATTGATGCCGCATCCTCCTTCTGCCAGTTCCGAATCACGTAATTGCCGATTTCGATATTTTCGATATTTTTGAGGGGCATTATGCACCTTGCCGGCTCCCGTCCGGCGAGCCAGATGATCTGGATGATACGGATGAGCAGGATGAGCCAGATAATCCTGATACATGTATTAATAATAATTGTGACGAGTGAGGAGAGTAAGCCCCCTTCTGTTCCATGACGGCATTCAGCTTAGCGCCATACCCGAGCTTGGCTGGACGACCGTGATTATAGCTCTATTTTGGCTTGCACCCACAGGGTTTCGCCGTTTCATCCGCTTCCCGCGCGACCTCAGCCTTGCAGCATCATCGCTTTGACGCGGAGCGGTCTCGTTTCTGTGCCAGAGCCGGAGCTCTCGCCCCACATCCTCAAAGGATGTCTGTGTGTCCAGGGGTGGGGGGACTTTCCACACCGGCCGGAATCGGCCAGCGGCAGCCGTCCTTCCTCTCTCGCAGCTTTAACTGTCCATGGCGCGGTTTATAACGCCTTCGCTCTCAAAGGCAAATCTTTATCCATAAACCCGGGATTCTACATTGAAATGGCCCGAGATCAGAGAGATCACTACTACCGGCTGGCTAAGCAAGAGGGCTACAGAGCCCGCTCTGCCTACAAGCTGCTACAGATCAATGAGAAGTTTCACATCATCAAAAAAGGCGATAGCGTGGTTGATCTGGGAGCTGCTCCCGGCGGGTGGCTTCAGGTAGCTGCCAAGCTTTCCGGCGGCAGCATAGTGGGAGTGGACCTGGAGAGAATAGCGCCCATCCCGGGAGTCAAGACCTTTGTGGCAGACATCACCAACGAGAGCACCGTGAGCCTGGTCAAGGATGCCCTGGGCGGGGAGGCGGACGTTGTGATCTGCGATGCCGCGCCAAACCTCACCGGAGCCTGGGACATGGACCACGCCGTTTCCGTGGACCTCGCTCGCTCCGCCCTGAAGATCGCCAAAAAGCTTCTCCGTCCAAGGGGCAATTTCGTGGTCAAGGTCTTTCAGGGCGATCTTTTCATCGATTACCTGAACGAGGTTAGAAGAGAGTTTTCATCCGTTCATGCCCACTCCCCCCTGGCATCGAGAAAAGAGAGCGCTGAGACCTATGTTGTAGCCAAGAAGATGCTCACCGGCCCGGTGAGGAAAGGCGAGATGCTGGATGTTCAGATCGAGTACCTGGGGAAGTCCGGAGATGGTGTGGCCCTGGTGGATGGCTTCGCGATCATCGTACGAAAAGCGCAAAAAGGCGAGAGATTGAGGGTAAAGATCGATGCCGTGATGCCAAACTTTGCCTTTGCTGATATATTGGAGAGAAAGAGTTAATAACCTGCCCAAGAAAAACGAGGGGAAGGGAAAGGCGATTCTATGGAAGACAATGCCGTCATTTTTGTTGGTGACAAACCAGTAATGAACTATGTTCTTGCCGTAATGACCCAGTTCAATAAGCCGGTTTCCACAGTAACGCTTAAGGCCAGAGGACGTGCCATCTCCCGGGCGGTGGATGCGGCTGAGATCACCAGGAACCGGTTCATGCTCAATGTCATTGTAAAAAATATAACCATAGGCACGGAGACCATCCCCAGCGAGGATGGCAAGACCGTGAATGTCTCTTCCATGGAGATCCTGCTGGCAACCAGCTAACTCCTAATGCTTGGACGAGCAAATCCAGATGCTACTGGATGAGATGGGCTGAGTAGCAGCGAGTCCCCAGCACTATTTTTCACTGATTCATTCTGCGTTATCTTCAGCGCTCGGTCCAGGTATGCCTTCGATCCCACCAGGTCAATTTTGCGCCTTTGTTGTTCTGACCAGGTGGACCAATATCGATGCCGCTTTGAGATTATCTCCTCTAAATAGCGATTCTAGATCAAGTGCGCCCTCTGGCAATATAGCCGCGCTTGCCCCTACCCTCCGAGCCAGCAAAGCAAGCCGCCCAAATGGCAGGCCTGCAGAGCCACCTCCGGATGATCCGGCCCGAAGGTGTTCAGAGGCATCATTGCCGGCATTCGAAGAGCACTGAGAGAAGCCTTTATCAACACCTGACTGGAAACGCTGCGAAAAATTCAAAGGGAGGGGAGAGGAGATGATCGCTCCAGCATCTTTGTCAGTCATATCCGATCTCATCTGGCATGCAGAATCCGCAGCATCTTACGGTCTGGCTCTTGACCTGAGCGCATTTCACTTTATAAATAGCGGCCTGTCAAATGCGATTCTGGATAAGACCATGCCATTGTTAACATATTTAGGCGGCTCCTGGGCGGCATGGATTTTTATATTAATGATGATAGCAATAAATCATAGCCCGATTGAGAGAGGACTGAAAAAGGGAATTTGCCTCTCCCTGATCTACGGACTCGTCTCCGCTTCACAATTGGCCATCAAGCATCTGATCGATAGACCGAGGCCGTTTCTGGAGCAGGATGCAATAGTCCGAGCCGTTTGTCCCTCAGATTTCAGCTTTCCCAGCGGGCACGCAGCTACGGCATTCATGATGGCGACGATCCTATCTATCCAGTTTCCCAGATACAAATATGCCTTCTATTTTCTAGCCTGTCTGGTCGGCTTCAGCAGGGTATATCTCGGGGTTCACTATCCAAGCGATGTGATAGCTGGCGCAATAATTGGATATGCAATAACCAAATGGTTGATTTCATTCAAAATTAATCGAGAGCATTCAAACTGATCCCAGTTCCAGGGCTCGTCCAAGACCATCACCTCCACCGCCCGGATTCCCTTCAGGCCCTCTATACGGCGGCGGACTTGCTCGGTCAGGTGGCTGACCATCGGGCAGACCTTGGATGTGAGAACCATGTTCACATCCACCTTTCCGTCTTCTGAGATGACGATCTCCTTGATCAGGCCCAGATCCACAATATCAATTCCCACCTCCGGATCGAGAACATCCCGCAGAGCTTCTCGAATCTCATCCTCCCGCTGCAGTTGCGCGGAAAGCCTCTCGCCCTCAGGTCCGGGCAGGGCTTTTTAGATCTCCCTTAGCCGGTCCTCCAGCCGGTTCTGCCGGTCGAGCAGCCAGCTGACGACGCGCAGCATGGGATCGGGCAATTCTGCATAATTGAGGTCCGTTGCCATAGCCGGGCACTGAGGCTCGGCGATCCTTCCCGGCACTCCCACAACGGTCACGCCTCAAGATTCATGCCTTAGTTTATAACGATCCCCGCATCTTTCGGCTTCATTCATTGCCATCAGATCCGTCAGGACCTCATGCATCTCCGTTTCACCCACAACCAGCAAATATCGCTCTTTCAGCTTCTCGCATATCTGTTCAATTGTCGCAGGCTGGTCATGTAGCACCCTCTCAGTAAAGCCAACCAGATCCTCATGAGCCGCCCAGGGGTAGATGACCCACCTCCATTCAGTAATCACCTCTGCATAGAAATCCGGCACAATCGGGGAGACGATCTTGTGCTGCATGACTGCTGTTCTGATCTCGCCAGCATGAAGAGACCTCACATAATCAACAGTAACCCTTAGCGTTTCTCCTGTATCGGTGATGTCATCGACTATCAGAATCTTCTGGCCCAGGATATCAACAGCAAGGGGAAAACGAACTACAGCCTCAGGCCTCTTACGGGCGGCATTGTCCCAGTGCTCTACCTTGATGCTCGTCAAAAGACTATGCAAGAGAAAATCCGAAACAACCCTGGCCGGCACGTATCCTCCCCTTCCAATGGCGATGATTAGATCAGGATGAAAACCAGAGGACTTTATCTCGCAGGCCAGCTTCCGGGAAAGCTTATAGGCTTCATCCCAGCTTACTAGCTGACAGGAGAAGCTATGCGGATTCATAATAATAAAAAAATCTGCGAAGAATTAAACCTGTCGGAAATTATATCAATCAATATGTGAGAGCCGATATTGCCGCAATGCAAGGCTTGATAATAGATAACGCAAAAGTGACTGACCAGGTGAAATGTAAGATGAGGGATCGACTTTGCTGAAACCAAAAATGAATCGACCAGCACGAAGATAGAACATCTGCCCCCATCGGCAAAGCTCGTCTTTAAAGTGCTGGAATCAGGCATACTCCTCACGCAAAAAGATATAGTTGCCAAAACCTATCTTCCACCGAGAACCGTGAGATATGCCCTGAGCAGGTTGAAGGAGCAACATGTCCTTCAAGAGCGCTTCTATTTCCAGGATGCGCGCCAGAGCCTCTATGGACTGAATCCGGAAACCCTGGAGGTGGTGGCAGAGTAAATGACTGCCGAATCCGCCAGGAGTATAAGGGTATCATGCAACCGCATAATAGCTGCATAATAGCTGCAAACGGATGATATGGCAGGTAATAGTTTTAGGACCTGTCAGCAAATCCGGACAGCCTACGACGTGCCGATAGCGATTGGCCGTTTCCTGCAACTCTTTTCTGTCGATCTTCGCCCAGAAGCGCTCCACAGCAAAGCGCACGTTTTCCAGACAATTCGAAATCATGGAGATCATTCCGAATGGTCTCTGCCCGCCACTGTAAAGGACATGCAGCCCTTGCGTTCAGTCCTTATCGATCAATCCATGTGCGGCTGTCTTGATGACGAAGCCCACATCCGCCTGCTACATGACTCCGGAGCAACCAGGAAGACAATGTTGGACGGCTTGAAATGAATGCTGCGCTTATCGAGATTCAGACTGTTCCGCGCTCTTTTCCGGCTGACTTGATCTCAGCCAGCTCATCCTCAATTCTGTCGAACCTCTCGTCCATGTGGTCCTTCAAGTCGCTTCTTAACCCCTTGATCTCGCCGATGGTTTCATCCTGCTTGTCAAGCATCTTGTCCATCCTGCAATTCAATCCATCAGGACGGTTCTAAACCAGTCCAGTCAGGCCAAGGACGTTGGCCAATGAGACTATCTTGGCGCGGTTAGCCAACCCTCTGAATTCTGCCGGATGCGTAAGCGGTCAATCGCTGCAATCGGGCGCATTCAACCACGAGATCGCAATCCTCCTCAATCTCTCTTGCGACCTCTAGAAGCTGCAGCTCTTCCATGCCCTTCAGGCTCATGATCTGGCCCTGGATCAACCTCATATGCAAAACTGCCTGGCTCTGGGGCGGATCTTTTCCCGATGTGCTGACCGATCTTGGCTCGTATCTCCTTTTATCGCACCATGGATAGTTTAATAATCTCTCTCATCAAGTAGCAAGGCCGTGAGACGGAGAAAGGATGGCAATAAGACCAGAGACCTGGCTTTGCAACGCATGGAAAGGCTATTTTTGCTGGCAGAGCAAGCGCATGCCACTCATCCGGAGAGAAGCGACAGATATGTGCAGATAGCCAGGAAGATCAGCTCCCGCACCAGAGTGAGAATGCCAAGGCTGCTGAAAAGGCTCTTTTGCAGGCACTGCGGCGGCTTCCTTTCCGCGGCGACCGCTAGAGTAAGGCTGCATGAAGGCCTTCTGACCACCACCTGCCTCAAATGCGGCCAGCAGACAAGGCGACCATACCGGATCTAATCGACGCTATCGGATGGAGTCATCCCCAATTGATTGAAGCCGATGTACTGCATTATGCGCTCCTTTTTGTCTCCGATCAGCTCTTTCTCGCGATCGAGTATCTCTTTGACCAATTTATCAATGGGCGCCTTTCCCTCCCAATTTCTGGCCAGGATCTCAGGCGAAGCCGATTCCTTGGCAACTTCATTGGCGACAAAAGCGCAAAGGTAGATATCGTCCACATAGCCGATGGGGCCGTACTTCTCCTCAGGGATGATATCCTCGGGGAGGATAAAATATGCAATGGCGGCAATGACCAGAGGCGACATCGACCTGGGACAATCCGGGTCGTCCAGGAGCCTGGTCATCAGCTTGTAGAGGGCAGGAGCCTCTGCAATGAGCTGGGAAAATTCGCCATCATAACCGGATATATCCTTTTCCAGTATGGCATCAAATCTCTTCAATTCAAAAACCCCTATCATCCTTATCGTGGGGGATTTAATAACTCTTGTGCCCGAAAAAAGTTAAGGCAATCGCCAAGCAGGCCATCAAAGGCTCCTGGCAAGATCGGCCATCGATTGTAAAACCATATCCGGCTTTACGCCGGAGTTCTTTGCCATGTCTTCCCGATATTTCCCGGTCTTAACCAGTATCCCCTGCATGCCTATTTCCTGCGCCCCGTGTACGTCCGTCAGGATATCGTCTCCGATCATGGCGGCCTCTTCGGGTTTTATTCCCAGGTCGCGCAGAGCCAGCAGGAAGAAATCGCTGGAGGGCTTGCCCATAAGGGCCGCCTTCTTTCCAGTGGCATATTCCAGGGCGGCAACAAAGGGGCCGGTTGACAGGACCAGGCCGTGAGGCTCACTCCAGTACCGGTCCATCTCCAGGGCGAGGATCTCCGCGCCATCAAGGATGAGGCGCAGGGCCTGGTTTAGCCGGTCGAAGGTAAAGCCATCTCCTGCGTCGCCAATTACCACGTAATCCGCTTTTTTATCGGAGATGCTGATGCCTGCCTGCTCAAAGTCCCTGTGCACGTCTCCAGTAGTTAGCAGAAAACACCTATCTTTTCCCGATTTCTTGATGTGCTCGACGGCGGCCAGAGGCGGGGTGTAGATCTGCCTGGCAGTCACATCATACCCCAGGCCCTGCAGGCGTGCTGCCACAGATTCGCGAGCCCTGCGGGTGGAATTGGAGACGAAGCGATAGCAATACCCCAGCGCCTCCATTTTCTGCAGGCACTCTTTGACTCCAGGATAGGGATTATTTCCGGTGTAGAGAACACCATCTAAATCGATGAGAAAAGCCCGGATAGCTGATGGGAGCATTGGTTGATCAAGGCAATCTGAAGACACGGCAGATGCAATGCTTTTTTTCAAGATATACCTTTGGGCAATATCCAGTAATTAGCAGGCGCGCAATTGATAAAGCTGCAGAAGCATATCAGCGGCAAGAGATGTACGATCATCCTCGCAAATCGGGCGCCTGGACCCTGCTCGTCCTGGCAGCTATCTGCATGGTCTGTTCAGGCGCACAGTTTAAAGGCACCACCTATCTACTGGGCGAAAGAGAAGCGCTGGTCAGCATGCCGGTCAATGCCAGCCATCTGAATCTCACGCTCTCAGACAAAACGGAAAATATGACGCTGGTTAATGAATTGGAAAAAAATGTAACATTCAACAGCAGCTATCGTTACCTGAGAGGAGACTACATCTACAATCTGACATTTTCCGAGCATGTTAGAGGAAGGCTGAATTACACCATGCCTGTGCAGGGCCAGATGTTCATTCTTCCGATTCGAGATCCCGGTCCGCTGCGCATAATTTTGCCGGAGGGCTTTACCACCGGCGAGCGCGGCTTGGGCATAGCGAGGCCTGCGCCTGATGAATTTGCTGAGGACGGCTACCGCAGCATTCTAATCTGGAACAATACCTCGCAAATAGCCTACATTGAAGTCAACTATTATCGAAAAAGCGCTCCTCAGGCGATGGCTATCATCATGGGCATCCTTGGGCTGACGGGATTGGTCCTGCTGGCTCAGTACTACATGAGCATTCGAAGGCTGAAAGCGGCCAGGATGGAGATGGAACGCGAGGCGGATGGGAAGTAGGTGATAGAGATGCTTTGTGGTTGCACGACGGCAGCAAGGACAAATTTCAGCTAAAAATAGCAGCTATTATTAGAATATTCTCAAAATGCGTCCGAACCAGGGAAAGATCTTTTTTATTCTTGTGCAGATAAAGCAAGCCAGGTAAACAAATCCTGCTATTTCAGGTATAAAGACGCCAGGATTTTTCAGGCCGGTGAGGAGCATCTCCAGGTAGCTCATGGTATCCAGAAGCGGCGCGCTGGGAAACGGCCCCAAGAGAGGCCAGAGCAATATCTCCGGCGAATTCCACATATAGTCCAGGCAGAGGTGACAGAGCACACCCCAGGTTAAAGAGATGAGCCTGATATCAAGCGAATGCCAGCAGAGGAAGACGAGGATGGTGAGGAAGATCAGGGTATGGGCGAAGGTGCGTCCCATGTTGGGGCTGCCGAAGACCATCAAGCCCAGGGGCTTGTCGATGATGTCGGGCAGCATTGAGCCCAGTGCCAGCGCAGGCAGGCTCACCCGGCTGAGAAAGCGAGCGGAAGCCAGGGTGAGGCCTACATGGGCAAAGAGAAGCATCTACGAAGGAAGCGCTCACCTGGTATTTATCTGTTTGTTGGTATGTACTTTTTTGAAAAAATTATAGCTCAATTGCCCTGCGGGATGATGGATCGCGATTTCATCAATGCCATAGGCCTCACCAGTACTCAATCGATCATCAAAAATTTCAGAGACATATATTATCTAAATTTTATAGCAGTGCCAACCACAATCTTTTTAATGTATCCTGCATCACAAAAAACTAATCATAATTGCTGAGCAGAAGGGAATGCGAAAAGGATATAGATTCAAAATCAAGCCGGTCGCTAAATTGATGCATGATGATAAGAGGCGCCGTGCTTAGCAGCCGATGCTGTAGATTTTGCTTATTTGGAGCGAAAATCGGTTCGCTTCTGCAAGATTTGTGCTCTACCTGCAATGTGGCGGGTTATTATAACGGAGTATCTCCTTGCTGAGGGAGGCATGTTGTGATTGAAGTGGGCAATGATTCTCATTTGTATTCTCGTGGCGGCATTATTGATGGGATCAGCAGTAGCCGCGGAAACATATGATGAAACAAAAACCGAAGAGGGCATCCGGTTCAGCTCCAATCAAACTTCAGAGGGATTTGGAATTACCAGCTCATACGTTCATATGGATTCTATGAGTCGAGTGGTCCATTCTCATAGCAGCGGCAGCGGAGTTTTTACCAGCGAATCGAAAGCCCTGATAAGAGAAGGTTTTGTCGCCAAATTGAATCCGGAGTCATTTTCAGCGAATACAGGAATCGGATACCAGGAGAATGCCAGCAAGGCCTATTCTCCTACAAGACTGCAATTTCCCGGAAGCTTTCATTCCCCTCCAATCAGCTTTCTATGGACCGACTGCACCATTCTCTTTGCCGGAGGCGATAGCGCCACTGCCCTGAAAGCATGCTTTGATCAGGTGCAGGCCATAAACAAGGAGATGAAGACAACAGCATCCGGAAACGGAGCTTATGAGGACACGTCATCATCCACTTCATTTTCTGCTGGCATGGACCTGAATGCGGTATTCAATGGAACAGGACGAATAGGCGCTTATGTGGGACCGATAGCCGGGAAGGCTAACGACATTGATATGGAAGGCAAGTACTATCTGGTCGATAATTACTATCAGGGCGCCTATACCATAAGCAACAAGATGAATATCGGATATAAAGCTACACTTAAACAAGAAGAAGCAGAATGGATGCCATGCTGCTATGGCGGCCTAGCAAGCATGAATTTAGAGGAAAAGAAGGACTTTCCGCTTTATATGGACCAGATCTTCAATTGCAGCTGCATTTCTGAGCAAGAATAGGCCGAATGCAGCAAAAGTTGATATTGCCAATGCCTTCGGCCTCAAGAGCATGGCGGAGAACCTGAAGGACGGCCGGGTAAGGATAATCGCTGAGGGCGAAGATGAAAAACTCAAGTGGTTTGCAGTGCCATTGATATTAGGAATACTCTGATTCATGTCTCTTCTATGGAAAAGGAGTATTCTCCGACAAGAAATGAGTTTGACAGCTTCGGAAAGCTGGTTACTAAAGACGAGACCAATGCCAGGCTCGACACAGCCGCAGGCTATCTCAAGGAGCTCGTCTTCGAAGTCAAGAATTTGAACCATAACCTGGGCGGCAAGATGGATCAGATGCTTGAAAAGCAGGATCAAATGCTGGGTAAGGAGGACCAAATGCTTGGCAGGCAGGATGAGCATCTGGAAGAGGGCAGGGATATGAACCGGAAGTTCGAAAAGGTACTGCAAAATGATATCCTCGAATTGAAGAGCGATATGGCAGAGGTAAAGGCTGTGCCCTGAGAGAGAAGGGAATAATTTGAGCGGTGGCGGATCTGTTGGCCTGCGTAAATCAAGAAAATTCTGATAGACTGAAGGCAGATGGGATTTCCAGGGAGATCATTGGAGCTGGAATTGAAGTTCATAGGCGGCTTGGTCCGGGGCTTTTGGAGTCTGCCTATGAAGAGTGCCTATGCTGCGAACTGGGCTTGAGAGGAATAGAGTTCAAGCGACAGTTGCCTGTTCCGGTGGTTTATAGAAGCAAGATGCTGGATTGCGGGTATCGGCTGGATATTCTGGTGGAAGATCTGATAATTATTGAAGTTAAGGCAGTTGAGGAAATTGGCTTAATTCATGAGGCACAGCTTCTCACATATTTGAGACTGAAAAATTTATGGCTTGGTCTTATTATGAATTTTAATGTGCTTATGCTTAAGGATGGGATCAGAAGACTAGTTAATGGATGAAGTAGAAACAAGAACCATTTTTTGGTTCTTGATGGATTTAGACCCATGGCTTACGACGTCCACCACAAAGCTCACAAAGAACGCACAAAGACGAACTAACTAATATTAAGCGGTTCTGAAGCTTGATGATTTTCTTTGTGACTCCTTTGTGTTCTTTGTGCCTTTGTGGTGATCGTTCGTTGCCATTGGTTATAATTATCTCTCAATATTAAGCTCATATCCAGCAGTCTTCTCAAACCCCATTTTAACCTGATTACAAGAATCCCCTACACTTATGCCCTCCATCACCGCACTTGCTCCCCACCTACAACGAGGAGATTTCCATTGGAAGCGTGGTGCTTCGCACGAAGCAGTACGCAGACCGACGCCCCCTGGATGACGGCAGCAGCGATCACACCGCCGAGGTCGCGGCTCTGGCGGGAGCGGAGGTGCTACGCCATCCGAAAAATCTGGGAAAGGAAGCGGCGCTCAAGACGGGATTTGAATCCGTTAACGGCAGCGCGGGTATTATTACCATCGATGCAGAGCTCCTCCTCTTGACATGAATGCCAAATTATAAATTAATCAAAATGCAAACGTCCCAACATATGGAAAATCTGGTTAATGTATTATGCTTTGAGGCTCTATGTCCCTAACCATTGCCGCCATGCCAGCCTATAACGAGGAGCGTTCTATCGTTAGAATGGTCCTTGGCTGCAAGAAGCACGTCGACTGCGTGGTCGTCGTCGATGACGGCAGCTCTGATGCCACCGCCGAGCTGGCCGCAGCCGCCGGAGCCCATGTTGTTCGGCATGAGTGGAACGCAGGCTACGGCGCAGCCCTTCGAAACTGCTTTGAGACGGCGCGGAAGATGGGCGCAGACAGAATGGTTATCATCGATGCAGATGGCCAGCATGATCCAGAGGAGATACCCAAGCTTCTCGGGCCTCTGGACAGAGGCATCGATCTGGTCATAGGGTCGCGGTTCTGCAACGGAAACGGCCAGGAGGTCCCAGCCTATCGCAAGGTAGGCATGAAGGTTCTGGATATCATCACCAACTTCCTGGGCGGCCTTTCCGTCACCGACACTCAGAGCGGCTTTCGCGCCTATGGAAAAAGGGCGATAGAATGCATTTACATTGATGACGACGGCATGTCTGCCGGTTCAGAGATACTTCTTCAGGCCAAGGATAACAAGCTGAAGGTCGAAGAGGTGGAGATTCACTGCAACTATGCTGTGGAAAAGGCATCGAAGCTGAACCCTGTGAGCCACGGGGTAAAAGTGCTGCTTATTCTGCTGCAGGATATGGAGCTGCGAAGGCCGTTGTACTATTTCACACTGCCGGGGATGATATTTGCGGCGGTGGGAATTGGCATCGGTCTGGAGCTACTCAGGGTCTTTTATCATGGCGGGCAGCTCAGCTATGGGCTGACAATTCTCATGATACTGACGACTCTGGTGGGGTCATTCATGGCTTTTACAGGAATTATTCTGCATGCCATTTCTAAGCTGATCGATCAATCCATGAAGCGGATGGATGCCACCAGGAGGGGGAGGGCGGAGCATAGTACTGGCGGGGGGACACATGAGAATCGCAGTGGTATTGGGAACACGGCCGGAGATAATTAAGATGGCTAGGGAAGATAATGCTAAATCCGAACTCAAAATGCAATTGATTTCTGAATTCCTACGAGAGGCGTAAACATCATGAGCATATTAGATGGGAAGAAAATTTTAATAACTGGTGGAACTGGTTCATTCGGCAATGCCTTCATTGATTTTGCTCAGGATTATGATACAAAATTTGTTGTCTTCAGCCGGGATGAAAAGAAACAGCATGATATGTATGTTGAGCGGATTAATGATAATATCGCTTATGTAGTAGGAGATATACGCGACAAAGGCAAGCTATTAAAGTATCTCAAGGATGTTGATTACATTGTGCATGCTGCCGCTTTGAAGCATGTTCCAACCGGAGAGAACTTTCCTGAAGAGGTCATCAAGACAAATATCATCGGCACGCAAAATGTCATAGAAGCTGCGGAAGAATGCGGCGTCGAAAAAATCGTGAATCTTAGCACAGATAAGGCAGTGTATCCCATAAATGCTTATGGAATGAGCAAGGCATTGGCTGAGAAGCTGATCAGTGCTCACAATGGAAATACGACATGCATGAGCTTGAGATATGGAAATGTTTTGGGCTCAAGAGGGTCTGTTATTCCTTTGTTCTTAAGCCAAATTAATAATAATAAGCCAATGACGATAACAAATTACGATATGACCCGTTTTTTATTACCATTAAGCAATGCCGTTTCCCTGGCGCTCAAATGCCTTGAAGTAGGGAATAAGGGCGATCTCTTTGTTATCAAGCCGCCTGCTTGCAGCGTGCGCAAACTCGTGGATGCATTTGAGCTGCATTTTGATAAGCAATTGGAGCAGAAACATATTGGGGTCAGACCCGGCGAAAAGATGGATGAGACTCTGTTGACCACAGAAGAGATAAGCAGATCCTCAACCTTAAAGCAGAATGGAATTATTTATGCCAGGATATCCCGACTGGAAGCGAACATTGGCGACTATTTCTATAAAGGCGATGACTTCAAGCCATCAGAGCCATTTACTTCTGCCAATACAATTCAATTGGATGCGACGCAGGTTTTGGATACCATTCATCAGGCGGGCTTGCTATAAGGATTGGAATAACCGGCGGCCAGGGGTTTATAGGCAGCCATCTGGCCAGGCATTTGCATGATCCATTATTATTCGAAGGAGATTTGACAAATATAAGAGATGCCTGTGAGTTCGTCAGCGGCTGCGATAGAATTTACCATCTTGCAGGAAAGAATAGAGAGCAACCTGGAGAAATACTCAAGAATAATATCATATCAACATCCAATTTGGTTCTTGCCTGCAAGATCAAGAGAGTAGATCCCGAGATAATTTTTGCATCATCTCAGCAGGTCATCTGGAACAGCGACTCAGAATATGGATTTGTGAAGAGCGCTGAAGAAGAGATCATAAAAAAGGCTGATAAATGGTGCATATTCAGAATTCCCAATGTTTATGGACCAGGATGCAGGCCATTTTACAATTCCGTGATTGCCACGTTCTGCTATCAGATCTCTAAAGGGGAAAGCGTTATCATTCATGATCCATCAGTTAAACGCGAATTCATATTTGTTGATGATTTGGTGGAGCGACTTCTCGATCCTGAATTTAATTCATTGAAATCAATAAATGGCGAGACTATGACCGTTGGGGAAATTCATTCTTTTTTGACGGATAAATTAGGCAGACATGAAAGCCTGGAAAAATGCTTGCAGTCGTATAGGCAATTGGCGGATTAGATGTATCCCATTAATGAGAATGAAGCTGGACTATTTCAGGAGCTGGCAAGAACCAAAGATGTGAAATTCGGCCAGATCAGCTTGCTGGTTATCAATTCGGGATGCTCACGAGGCGGCCATTACCATACCAGAAAAGAGGAATGGTTTTGCTGTATCCGAGGACAATGCAGGATGAACTTGCAGAATATTCATTCGCTGGCAACTAAGGATATATTACTTGATGAGGCGACGAGAGAGTTCATAAAAGTCGAGCCCTTTTGGAGTCACACTTTGACCAACATAAGTGACGAAAAAGCATGCGACATAATTATAATCATAAGCGAAGAATATAACGAATCCGATCCAGACACTTTCAAATTTGAGTGATGAGGGGATTGATGTCCGAACTGAAGGTAATGACGATAATGGGCACCCGGCCCGAGATCATCCGCTTATCGGAAACTATTAAGCGATTAGATAAATATACAAACCATATTCTGGTGCATACTAATCAGAACTATGATTATGAGCTGAATAAAGTCTTTTTTGAGGAGCTCAATTTAAGAAATCCAGACTATTTATTGGATGTCAAGTCCGCAACAATTGGAGAGCAGATCGGGAAAATATTGACCCAAACCGAAAAGGTCATGATAGATGAGAAGCCAGATGCAATTCTTATTCTGGGCGACACAAATAGTGCTTTATCCTGCATTGTAGCTAAGAGATTAAAGATACCTGTTTTTCACATGGAAGCCGGGAACAGATGCTTCGATGACAGAGTCCCGGAAGAGATCAACCGGAGAATAGTTGATCATACATCCGACATCAACATGCCTTATACCGAGCATGCTCGCAGAAATCTCTTGCGGGAAGGAATGAGCCAGGAGTATATTTATGTAACTGGCTCCCCGATGGCGGAGATACTCAAATTTAATATGGATAAGATAGAAAAATCAAGGATATTAGATGAACTCAATCTTAAAAAGGACAATTATTTCCTGATCAGCATCCACAGAGAAGAGAACGTTGATAATTTAGATAATATAAAGATTATTCTAAAGGCTTTGGATATAATAGCAAAAAAGTATGGATACCCACTTATAATAACCACACACCCCAGAACGAGAAAACGAATCAATGAACTTGGCATGCCTAAAAACGATTTGTTCCTATTTCATAAGCCGTTCGGCATTTTTGACTATGTTAAGCTGCAGAAGAATGCCTACTGCAATTTATCAGACAGCGGAACAATCCATGAAGATGCAGCAATCATGGGAATACCTGCAGTAGTTGTCAGGGAAAGCTCAGAGCGTCCAGAAGCATTTGATACAGGCAATGTTATCTTGAGCGGGGTTTATCTATCATCAATACTATTATCAATTGATGTAGCAAGGAAGCAATACGAAGAATCAATTAACTTCAAGATACCGACAGATTACCAGGATTTGAATGTCTCGGATAAAGTCGTTCGATTGATCATTGGGCTATGTAAGCTAATTCCCAAGAAGAGATATCTATCTATGAATTCAGATGCATGCAATTGAGTCAGAACGGTAGATATGAAGATATTGATAGTAGTCAATAATTTTTATCCCGAGATCGGAAGCGCATCTCATATTTATTTTGATCTCGCCAAGGCATTCGCAAAAAGGGGTCATAAAATTGATGTTATTACCTCCTATCCAAGAAAGTTCAATCTAGCGAAGGTAGATCAGGAAAGAACATTTCCATTAGATGAAGAAATTGATGGTATCAAGATTCATAGGAGCAAGCATATTTCTCTAAGGGATAATATGATTCTAAGAGGTGGTGAGCATTTCTTATGCCCCGTATATTATCTATTTACCTATTTTAAATTAAAGAAAAAGTTTGATTCGTGCTTGATCTACATTCCACCGTTGCCTTTGTATTTCTTTGCAAGAATGATAAAGAGAATAGATGGGACTCCCTCGGTGCTGAATTTTCAGGATTTTCACCCACAGGAGCTCACGGATGTGGGCGTTCTAAAAAACAGCCTTTTAATTAAGGTTATGAAGTATATCGAGGGCCAGTCATATAAGAAAGCCGATTTCATGACGGTACTATCCGAGGGAGGGATAGATTATATTGCCAGCAGGGGAGGAGATCCATCTAAGATCGAACACATTTACAACGGGTGCATGATATCGGATGCAAATGAACCTTTCGCAGAGAAGTCTTTCAAAAAGAGAGAGGTAATCGAAGACAAGATTCTCATATCTTATGCCGGCATTCTATCACCATTTCAAGGATTGGATAATATCCTGAATGCAGCAAAGGAATTAATGGAGCACAAGGACCTGATTTTCTATTTGGTTGGCGATGGGCTTATCAGGGATCATTTGGAACAAAGGATAAAAAATGAGGATATTTCTAACGTCAGGCTATTGCCTTTACAGCCAAGAGAAGATTACTTAAATATCATCAATTCTTCAGATATGTCCATTGTTTCTCTTGACCATAGAATGAAAGCACCATGCATTCCAGGCAAACTGATAAATTTAATGGCTATGAAGCAGGCACTAATTGCTATTGTTCCTCTGGATAGCGAGACCGCTAAAGTCATTCGGAGATCTGAAAATGGAGTTGTTGTCAGACCAGGAGATGTAGAAGAATTGAAACGATCAATATTGCATTTCAGTGAAAATATCAGATCTCTACAGGCAATGGGTAAGAATGGCTACACATTCCTGATGACAAATATGGATTTAAATAAGATTGTCCTAAGATATGAGGAAATCTTTGGAGCTATTAAAGCAGAATAAAGCTTGATCTCTAATTTTGGTGCATATGGCGAAGAAGATTCTCATAGGAAGTTTGCAATACAGTCCTATTTTCAAATCTCATTGCTTCGCATTGGGGAATCAATGCGAAAAATATGGATATTCTGTTAAATATTTGCTTGGCTCTGAATATAAGTGGATGCTTAGCGATAAGGAAATCAATAAGACCGAATTTATAGCTAACTCTAAGGATATTCCTTCTGCAATTCGAGATTGGTCAAATTACAAATATCGGCTAGAGCTTAAAAAACTCATATCAGATTTCAATCCTAATTATATATATTTTCATAATTATCATCCATTTTTTAATTACTATATTGCACAACTAGCACGCAAAATGGGAATTACCTTTATACAACATGTACATGAACCATACGTAGAAGACAAAAGCGTTTATAAAGGCACTAAGCGTTATTGGCTATATCTATTTGAGTTCATGCAAGGACGGTTATTAGAAAAAACTGATATTGCGGTAATATCCTCTAAAAGGGCCTTATATCTCTTTAACAAACAATATAGTAATTTTCAAGGGAAAAAATTATTGATACCGCTTATGTATGAGGACTTAGGCGATTCGGTTTCTTCTTCACCTCTTGATCGAAAATACATACTTTTCATAGGTCCACCTGTTCCCGCTAAATCACCTGAGACTTTTTTAAATTTGGCGGAATATTCGATAGAACACAATTTGGGTTTAAATTTTCTATTGATTACACGAAAAGCTATAAGAGATGATCGATATTTAAAGAACAATTTAACTATTTTTTATAAAGACAGGATCAGTGATGAGGAAATCGGATACCATCAAAAGCGAAGCTTGATGGCAATTACACCCTATACGGTTGCGACGCAGAGTTCAGTTGTATTGACTTCATTTATGTATGGAACTCCTGTAATATCAACTGATGTGGGCGGATTGAAGGAAGTAATAAACCATCTGGAAACAGGATATCTCCTCAGTAAAGATTCAAGCATTGAAGAATGGATAAATGGTATCTTGTTTATAAAAAATAATTTCGGATATTTATCTGCAAATTGCAGAAGCAATTTCATTGGAAACTTTTCAGAGCGTAATTGGCCCAAATACTTTCAGGAGCTTTTCAATTTAATGAAAAATTCCAATAAAAAATTGATCTGCGAAATTGGCTGTGGTGAACGCAAGATGTTTGATGGATCGATTGCCGTGGATATTCGGAGAACTGCAAAAACTGATGTCCTTGCTGATGCTCGAAAATTACCTTTTAAGGATGGATGCTTTGATCATATTTATAGTAGCCACGTAATAGAACATTTTTCTCATAATGAAATCGAATGCGTTCTGATTGAATGGATAAGAGTACTTAAGGATGAAGGAGTATTTGAGTTAAGATGCCCAGATCTAAGAGCTAGAGCCCTTATATTTTTTTTAAAGCCTTCCTGGGAAAATGTAAGAAATATATATGGTGGGCAGGATTATCCAGAAAATTATCATAATTGCGGATTTACGTTTGGGTTACTAATGGAATTTCTTAATATGCATAGTGTTACTAAAATAAAAAGAATATTTGATGGTTATAAAGGTATACCTTTCTTACCGTGTGACCTGCATATTAAAGGAATAAAAACGACAGTAGACAATGTATCATCCTGCAAATTAATGTCTTGATTCCAATGAAAATAGCACAGGTTATCTCTACGCCGCCATTCGCATGGGCAACGGGAGGATGTGCACGAGTTGCCTTTGATTTGTCAAAGGCATTAGTAGATAGAGGGCATGATGTTACTATTCTAACCACGGATCTATATGAACCAGGCCAAAGATATCCCCAATGCCATCGAATAGAGTGCATAGATGGAATAAAAATTATACGGTTTGAAAATATTAGTGATAATTTAGCATGGAATCATAAGTTATATATATCCCCTAAATTAATAATGTATTTAAAGAATCATTCGCGAGATTATGATCTTATTCATTTGCAGGATTTGCTTTCGTTGCATGCTTTGGTTACATCCTATTATTGTGCTATGTATAATATCCCATATATCCTAACGACTCATGGTTCATTGCCATGGCTGCATAAACAGAGATTATTTAACAAAATCGGAAGAAGGCTTTTTAATAATTTAGTATTAAAGAACGCATCTAAGATACTTGTCCTCAATAGAACCGAGGCAAGACTTTGTAAAGATCTAGGAGTTCATCACATCGAAATTGTGCCAAATGGCGTCTCGCATTGCATTTTAAATGTTGAGAGTAAAAACATCAATTTTAGAGAAAAATATTTGATAAATAAATTGGATAAAATAGTCTTGTATATTGGGCGAATACATAAAACAAAAGGTATAGATCTTCTTATTATGTCCTTATCACGTTTAGTTAAGAAACTTGGTAATATTAAATTAGTAATTATAGGTCCAGATGATGGCCATAAGCCAAAACTAGAGTCATTGATAAATTCCTTGAAATTGGAAAATAAAATTATTTTTACAGGTTTTGTATCAGATGAAGAAAAAATCGGGGCTCTTATGGAAGCTGATGTTTTCGTAACCCCGAGTTTCTCTGGATTTCCGATTGCATTTCTTGAGGCATGTTCTTGTGGCGTACCTATTATTACTACCAATAGGGGGGACCAGCTTGAATGGATTAATAAATATGCTGGGTTCGTTGTTAATTACGATGATCGAGAATTATGCGAAGCTATTTTAATATTATTAACGGATGAAAAATTGAACACCCAAATAAGAAATAATTGCAGGAAATTAGCTAATGAGACGTTCAGCTGGGATGGAATATCAAAAAAAATAGAAAGAATGTATGAAGAGGTAATCCAATTGCAGCAAGGGGGATAATATTTCATTGACAGAACATATCCGGAATTCAAGAGAAATATTAATTATAAGTCCGGCATTATTGGAAGCCGCAACCAAAAGAGGTGGAGGAATTGAGGAAATTGATTACCAGATAGCCTTAAAACTATCAAGGCATTTTAAAGTAACGATATTTACACCTTACTATAAAAATTACAAAAAACGTATATTAATTAATAAGAATTTAATATTAGAAGAGATGATGTTTCCGGCGATTAATAAATATCCTCCTACGTCGCTTATGCAAAAATCATATATATCTTTTTTTTTAATTCCGATATTTTCTATAATTTTATTTGTTCGATCTATATTATTTATTAAAGAAAAAAGACAATTGATAGTCATTGTTCATAGTGGTCTTCCAGGACTTTCTGCTGCTTTAGTAGCGAGATTTTTTAAAAAAAGGATAATTTATTCAGAAGGTAATTTATCCCCTTGGATTGATCTCTATGTAGAATCCGGAAAATTATCAATGATGACTAAATCAATAAACTTAATCGATATTAATATTAACAAGGCTATAAGCAGTTTATCTACATTTATAAGAGTACAAAGTCAACTAATAAAAAAGGGAATGGTAAATCACGGGATTGAACAAAGTAAAATTATCTTAATTCCAGGCGGAGTTGATACTGACAGATTTAGGCCATTTTCTGACGGTATAGACTCAGTACTTAATATGAAAATAGGTTTTATTGGTAGATTGACGAAGGAAAAAGGTGTTAAGTTGCTTATCGATATAATTCAATTATCTTTAGTGGAATTACCAACAACGCGCTTTATAATACTTGGTGATGGCCCATTTTTTAATAAATTAAGCAAATTTTCTAATATAGAACATATCGGTTTTGTGAATGGAAAAGAATTAATTGCATATTTATCCCGAATTCATGTTGTCCTATTTTTTCAAAAAGATATCGGTCTTGCTGAGCTTGAAGCGATGGCATCAGGAAAAGTAATTGTTGCATGCGATTTTGAAGAAGTAGCTCAATCAATAACACATTTAGAAAATGGTATATTATGTCCACCAGATGCAAGATGCTATCTTGCAGCAATTAAAAACTTGATTATTCATCCAATATTATATAATAATCTATCAACAAATGCACGTGGGACCGCATTGGATAAATTTAGCTGGGATAGAATAGGATCCGACTGGTATAATCTATGCATTGGGTGCTTTGAAATGGGTGATTATTAAGTGCGTGTAGCCGTAATTGGAAACCCGATTAGTAATAATAGTTCACAAAAGTTGGCTCCTCGCTAATTTTCATGGGTAGCCAGGTAAGTCTTTATACCAACTCCTACTAGAAAATACTTCAGGCTCTTCGCTGTTTCCGATGAAAAACCAAAAAAACAAGCGCAATGGGGCCTACCCTCCAACCTCCGATTTTATCTTTTTAACTTCGTATCCGGCCTGCACCATGTATTGAATCATATCCTCGATAGGTGGCACTTTTTGATCATTTTTTAGCATTAAGGTATCTTTCTGGCAAGAGCAACAATCGCTACTAGATAGCCCTTTTTAGCCCTGATCTTCAGGAAGAATTTCTTCAGTTTGCCTCCTTTTTTATGCGTTATGGCATGAGCGACCTGGACCAATATCCATCTCAAATGCTTTGAACCTTGCTTAGTAATACTTTCTCTAATCAATTTATCCGCAGATTGATATACAGATGGAACAATGCCTGCCCACGTTGCCAGTTGCTCAGGTTTCTTGAAATCCATATAATTTCCTATCTCAGCTAAGATAGTATAGGCCGATACTATTCCTATTCCAGGAATTGACATGGCAATCTTCAGATCCATGGGCCTTGAAGCTATTCTTGAACGGATCTCTCCATCTAGCTCTTCGATGCGCATTTTGAGTTGGGTTATGATCTGCAGTGATTGGCGAATCAGAAAAATATCAGAAACTTCGAGTTCGGAGAAGATCGATGAAGCGATTCCTTTGCATAATGCCCTCAAAGAGCTTTATGAATCGCTAACTGATGCTCTGGCCAAGGACCCTCCACCTGAAATCAGATCTGGTTTATGGCAGTCTGCACGAGAAACGCTCCAGCATTGGATCAACAAAGAATACTCTGCAGTGAAGATCCAAAAATTCATTGGCAAAATTAGCAATGGCTTAGATTACTGACTCACGTTTATCCTCAATCCAGGTGTGGAGCCAACTAATATAGAGCTGAGCGGGCATTATGACCGCAAGTCGTATTGAGGAAGATACTAGGCACGCTGCGAAATGATAAAAAATTTTGACAATAGATTATTATGTAGGCCAATTCCTACATCAAAGCAATAAAATATGTGCAAAATGAATCTGGATTAGCTAAGAAATTATCCTAAAATTCAAGAAAAACTGCGGTCGAAGTATTCGATTTAAATATAATTAACGAAGGATGGTTATAATTGGTAAAAAATATGTCGATAGGAGCGATCTCGATAAATCTACAGCAGAATGTACTCATTCATCCGATACAACGATTTTGAGGGAATAAAAAATGAAAATAATTCATATTTATAATTTTTTTAAGCCCAAAATGGGTTATATAGAGAATTGCCTACCAAAAGAAGAATCGAAGTTAGGTCATAATGTAATTGTCCTTATTCCCAATAATTCTGTTATTGAAGATAATATATCAGGATCGACGTACAATTGCACGTTGGGACAAAATAATTTAATTTATGTTGGCCTGCCTTTAATTTTGCAAAATAAAATAATACTTCAATTAAAACCAGACATAGTATTCATGCCATATTTACATTTTAATATATTTATTATTATTATAATTAAAAAACTGTCGAATTTTAAACTAGTGGTTTCTGCTGGTATGCCTACAAAAGCGGACAACCTTGCTTTTTACAAAAAAGTGGCTTTTAATATATTTTTATCAGTATCAAAACTCTTCTTGAAAGATAATGTAGATCTGTTTATAGAAAGTACGCCTATGAATGTGCAACGAGATATAGAGCTATTTCATATCCCAAAAACCAAAGTAAAATTTTTACCATTAGGCGCTGATGTAAGCAAATTTAATATAAATGAAAATTATCGGATTGAGGTCCGAAAAAAATATCATATTAGTCCAGATGAAATAGTAATTATTTATGCCGGGAAATTAAGTCCTGATAAAAATATTCATTTCTTGCTTCAATCATGCGCTCACGTACTATCTGAAATACCTAAAATAAAATTAATGATACTTGGCAATGGGCACAAGGAATATATTTGTAAGTTACAAAACATTATAGATGGGCTGCAAATTCAAAATGAGGTCATTTTTTTAAATTTAGCGCATCATGATGATTTAGCGAAATATTATAATGCAGCTGATGTTGGCGTGTGGCCGGGATCACCGTCTATAACTATTCAGGAAGCATTAGCATGTGGCTTGCCAATTATTATAAAAAAATCTTCACATACGCAGCATTTATTAAAATATGGAAATGGTTATCAATTTGACACATTAAAAGATCTAATAAACGCTATAAAAACTCTTGCGGAAGATAAAATTAAAAGAGAAAAAATGGGAATGATGAGTAGAAAATTGGCAGAAAGTGAATTAAATTGGGAAGTTATCAGCAAAAATGCCATAACTATTTATAAATCTATTTTAGTGACAGATGACAGAACTCAAGAGGTAGAATGAAGCTACATGATCTATTGGTTCTTACAAGTGCATTTCCCTTTGAATCTGATTATCGGGGAATATTCATAAAGGAACAATTAAATTCAATATGCTCCGAATTTGAAAAAATAAATATTATATCTCCGTTGTCTTATTTCCCACAATTCTTATTGAATTCTGAGTATTTTAGAAAATATTCGGGGTATAGGGAATGGCCAAAAAATTATTCCTATAATAACGTAAATGTTTTTTTTCCGAAATATTTTCCATTACCTCCAAATTATTTAAATAAAACACGCTTGCCACTAAATAAATTAGCTATAAATGGTGTCTTGGATAGAAGGATGATTAATTTCGACCTCATTCATGCTCATTTCGTGCTCCCTTCTGGATATGTTGGAGCAAGTCTAAAAGAAAAATTTGACAAACCGCTTATTGTAACCGCTCACGGGGGCGATATATATTCAGAACCATTTAAAAATAAAAAATCGCTAAAATTAACTAAATTTGTATTAGATCGATGTGACAAAATAATCACTACTAGCGAAAGAAATAAAATAATAATAACTAAAAAATTTATGATTCAAAAAGAAGATGTATCTATAATACGAAACGGGTATGATGAACGGATTTTCGCTCCAATGGATAAAAATAATGCTAGGAATCAGCTTTCATTGAAGAAAAACTCAAAAATTATTTTGTGTATAGGAAATCTGATTGATGTTAAAGGTCATAAATATCTAATTCAATCTATGAAAAAAATCGTATCTCATATAATAGATGTTCATTGTATTATTATTGGTCGAGGTGACAAAATAAAATTGAAAATGCAAATAGAGAATGAGGGATTAAATAATAATATCTCTATAATTAATGGTGTTCCTCACCAAGAAATTCCATTCTGGATAAATGCTTGCGACCTATTCGTTTTGCCGAGTTTGGATGAAGGTTTTCCGACTGTAATACCTGAAGCATTAGGCTGTGGAAAACCCGTTGTTGCTACGTCTGTAGGAGGAATCCCTGAGATTATCAATAGGAAATTCTTGGGTTTGCTTGTAGAAAAAGAAAATTATTCAGAACTTGCAGATAGTATTCTCATGGCTCTCCAAAAAGATTGGGACTTTGATAGAATATCTAATTATGCAAAAAAAAATTATACCTGGGATATTATATCTAAAGAAATTTTAAATATTTATAAATCGGTGGTTGAAGAATATTAAATTAGGTTGTCTCTATGAACGAAAATACTTATTTAAATAAACCCATTTTCATCATAAGTTTAGATACAGAATTAATTTGGGGTTTAGTTCATGAAACGGATCATATTGCTAAAAAACTTATCCATCAAGAGATTTATTCTTCCCATAAAATATTTGATTTATTATTATACATATTCAGAAAAAATTGCATTAAAGCTACCTGGGCAGTCGTAGGCCATTTGTTCTTAGATAAATGTGATGGGCACGCAGATCTAATAGCCCCCGATGATCACTGGTATTCAGTTGATCCATGTACCAACATCAATGATGCACCCCTTTATTATGGAAAAGATATAATAGAGAAAATCTTGTCTGATCGCATAGAACATGAGATTGGTTATCACACATTTTCTCACACTAATTTTCTAAGCGTAAATAGAGATGTAGCTGAATGCGAAGTTAAGCGAGGAATCAAGTTGGCAAAGGAGTGGGGAATTAATCTCGAAACATTTGTATTTCCCAAAAATGAAATCTCTCATCTAGATATTTTAATAGAAAATGGTTTTAAAATATATCGAGGGGATAATTTCCGAAGAAACGATCCGAATCAAAGGTTAACGATACAAAAAATGAATAGATTTCTCGATTATCTTCAACCAATGCCTGTAGAGCCAAGCTGGAAAAACGGTATCTGGGAAATTCCCACATCTATGCAATTTATCGACGCTGAAAGACCATTTAGCTTGTTATTTCGAGCTATGTTAGGACTTCGCGAGGCTATAGTTAAAAAACAAGTCTTTCATATATATTTGCATCCATATGATCTTTTAATTCAACCTTCACTTTTGAATACTCTTGATAAATTTTTGGCTGTTGTATCTGATAGGAAAGCAAAAGATGAGTTGGAAATAATGACGATGGGCGATTTGGCAAGCGATTTGTCGAATGGATTCCGATAACCAGATTACTTAGGAGAAATTTGATTGATAAATATGGATAGGAAACGATTAATTTTTAAAACGCGTCAAGTTTGGTTTAGTGATACGTTATTTGATATAGATGGTTATAGCAATATAGTCTTTTCTCATTGCAGAAATAAGCATATTAGAAAAAATTTTGACTGCGTCAAAATAGTCACGTCTACTATAAACCTGGAACAAGATATTTTGCTTATCTGGGAAAATCTTAAAAAAAAGTCATGCAGATATGCGATAAAAAGGGCAATAAGGGATGGCATAAAGATAAAAATAAATGAAGACTATGAGGAGTTCTACGATATTTATAAACAGTTTATAAAATCTAAAAAAACATTTCTAGGTATTCCAGAAAATCTCTACACGATAAGAAAATATGGAACTTTATTCGTGGCTGAATATAATGGTGAACTTATTGGAGGTCATGTTTACTTAGAGGATGGTGATACCATTTTATATTGGATAAGCGCTACAAAGAGATTTGAAAATGATACGGATAAAAGAACTATTATAGGAAATGCAGCGCATCTTTTGCATTGGGAAGCCATCAATTATGCTAAACAAATGGGAATAAAAGAATTTGATATGGGTGGATTATTCGTGAAGACGCTCAATGATGAGGCAAATTCTATAGATTCCTTTAAGGAAAGCTTTGGTGGTGTAAGGACTATTAAATATAATTATTCTAGAAATTATGACAAAATATATAATTTAATTCGTATGGCCTATAGATATATTATGTAGAAATTCGAACCGTGGTATATATATGGATTTAAACAAATTTATAAAAATCGCATGTATATTATATATATCATTATATATTTATTCTCTTTTGCTAGCTCTAAATTCTCCTTCAATTGGTTATGAATCATCAATATATTATAAAACACCGCTCCAGGTATGGGTTATTTTATTCCTAGGGATAATTATTGGAGTACTATTAGTAATCCATCAAATAGTTGCAAAGAAATTAGACACATATGTATGGATTTTAGGGCTTTTTCTGATTATCTTGAGCAACACAACAGCTTTATCAATGCACATAATACGAGGATATACCTTATGGGACGCAATGGGGGATCCCGGAGCACATTTATCGATGATTCAAGATATACTATTATTAGGCCATGTTGATTACAAAGATTTTTATCCAATAACTCATATCTATTTATCTCAATTTTCTCAAGTCATAGGAATTGATCCTACGATACCTATGAAATTGTTTCCTCTTATTTTTTACGAAATATACATCTTATTTATATATATGATGTCTCGTTTTTTATTGCTGGAAAAAGGACAGATCATTTTCGCTACTTTAGCAGGAACGCCATTAATTCACGGATGGTATTTATCTTTAAGCCCTAACCTTCTGTCCAATTTAGCGTTTCCCTTGTTTTTATATGTTTTTCTAAAGAGTTATTATACATCTGCATTAGGATTTAAGATTGTGTTTTTATTTTTTATTTTTTTATATCCACCATTTCATCCGGTTCCCTGTATTGTGTTTATTATAATAGTTATATTAATACAATATAATATTTTTGAAAATCGATCTAGGAGTACTTCTATTGCACCGAATTTTTTTACATCGGGTAGTTTACTTTTAATTATCTTTTGCATCGCTTGGATCTCCTCTTTTGGTATTTGGAGTGCAACCATAGAAAATTTAAATTCATTAATAACTGAAAAAGCACCTTCCGCTTTAGTATCGATTAATGAAAAAATAACATATGCTGATACCCATGGCTTTAATGTAAAAGAATATTTCTTAAAAGTTTATGGCGCATTTTTATTATATCTGCTAGCTTCAATCTTTACTCTACCTCTTTTTTTATTAAGAAAGGAAAAATATTTCAATGCTAGTAAAATATTAAATCTATATATTTGTATATTAGCGTTTGCTACTATAATGGCCATCATGTTATTTGCAAATCTTCCTTTTGGTCCAACTAGGCTATTAATATATATGTTAATTCTATGTATTGTTCTGGTTGGTTTTGCTGGAAATGAACTCTTTAATTCCAGCTATATGGAACTGAATTGGTTTAAAAAAATAGTTCCTATGGTTATTGCATTTATCTTAATTACTATATCCACAAATGGAGTTCTTTGTATATATCCTTCTCCATATACATTCGATATCAATATGCAAACAACTGCTAATGAACTAAATGGAATTTATTGGCTTTTCCATAATAAGGACGTTAATATCAGTTACACCAGTTGGTATTTCACCCCCTCTGTATTTTCAGCCTTTTTACTGAAACCAGAGGAAAGGACAGGACGAAAAGATTTGACCAAATATGCAAGTATCCCCTTTCCTTATCATTTCGGCTATGATAAAAATTCTACTTTAGGGAACTATTATGATAAAGATAGGTATCTAGTTATAATTCCTATGATTAAGAGTGTCTATATTGATACCTATCCGAATCTAGCTAAAATACGATTATTGAATGGAGATTTTGAGACATTAGGTAATGACCCTAATGTAGACAAACTATTTCATAGTGGGTCTCTGGACATATGGTATATCCATCACAAAAATTCGGGATTTGAGATTAAATGAGCAAAGTATTAGTTATATCTTATTTTTTAACATTGAGGACAAGAAAATTTTTAGAATTTTTGCCTCAGCATGGAGTTGAACCAATATTCTTGACTTCAATAAATCCAGTAATGGAGATCCTTAACAAAACAAAAAAAAGTACTTTAAATCATAACGTTAATGTATATTATTCTTGGAATCTATTCCCATTGGAGTACCTTTCTTCTCTATTGCTACGAATGAAAACTAATTTCAGGCTGTTCTTCCTACCTGATATTTATATTACATGGATTCCTCAAACTTTAATCAAATCATTACGTTTAATTAAAAAGAATAATATCAAAATGATTTACGTTTCTGGTGGACCCTTTAGCGCAGCAATAATTGGTGCCCTAATTCGGAAGATTACCGGTATACCTTTGATAGTTGATTTTCGAGACCCTTGGACGCTGGACCCCGACCCAAGTCTCGCATATCCAACCAGGTTTCATATGGCTTTTGACAAATTTTTAGAGGAATTCGTCGTAACAACAGCAGATTATATTGTAACTGCCACGCAAAGCATATCTTCGGAATATACTAATTGTTATCCTTTTTTAAAAAATAAAATAAAATCGATCCCTAACGGATTCGATCTTAATGATTTCTATAAGGACCTTGATTTATTTAGCAAATTCACAATTACATATACTGGGGCGATCTATGGCTCAGGAAGCAGACCTTACAGGTCTTTTTTCCAAGCTTTGCATGGTGCTATCTCCTCTAACTCAATAGATCCCAAATCTATACAAGTTTTCTTTGTAGGAGAAAATAGTAGACGATTTATAGATGATATTAATGTTTATCATTTGCAAAATATTGTAATACCTATGAATAGAATCTCTCAAAAAGAAGCGCTGAAATATACACAAGCTTCGCATGTTTTATTAGTAATTGAACTTACCAATGCAGTTACAACAAAGGTTTATGAATATCTAGCTACGGGACATACTATTCTTGCTATTGTGTCCAATGGGGAGTTGCTGGAATTAATTAAGAGTTATTCTAGTAATTCATACGTTGTAGTTTCTGAGGACGATGAATATATAAAAAAAATAATAATTAAGTTATATCAGATGTGGAAGCAAGATAAGCTTATATCAAATAATCCCGCAATTTTGGGGAAATTCCGAGATCTATATAATCGCGAAAAATTAACAAATGATTTGGCAGACATATTTAATAGTTTATTAAATAAATCAAATTAGGCTTATCATAGCCCTAAATGGATTTGTTATGTTATGCTATAAAAAGATTATCACAGGACTTAAAGCGTTCGAAAAGCGACTATACAAGGATCATTCCTTTATTGAAGATGTGATTAAACTCGTAGGTGGCACGGTCTTTGCTCAGGGTCTTGCAGTCTTGGCCTCCCCGATCCTCACCCGTCTCTATGGCCCTGAAGCATTCGGATTTGCTGCGCTTTTCACAGCAATAACCGGCATAGTTGGAGTTGTGGCCTGCCTTCGCTACGAGATGGCCATCATGCTCTCGAAGAGGGACGAAGAGGCTGCAAACCTATTAGGATTAAGCCTTATCATCGCAGCCTTTATGAGCATTCTCTTAGTACCGGTTATCTGGGTAAGTCAAGAGCCACTGTTGAGGCTTCTGAACGCCTCAGAGCTTGCGCCCTACATGTGGCTAGCTCCTCCTACGGTGTTCCTGAGCGGTGCCTATCTGGCCTTGAATTACTGGAATTCACGCACGAAACGCTTTGGCAGGCTATCGATTGCAAGAATAAATGCCTCAGTCAGTTCTACAGGGGCGCAGATTGGAGCCGGGCTTGCGGGATATCCCACAGGTGGGAGCCTAATCGGAGCTGGAATCCTGGGATCTGCGTTCTCAACCGTGGTCCTCGGGGGCCAGATATGGCGAGATGATCATAGGATTTTCCGAGAAGGCATCCATTTTGAGAAAATGCGTGAAGGACTCGGGCGGCATCGCAAGTTTCCCCTGATAGATACATTATCTGCCTTGTTGAACACGATTTCCTGGCAAATACCAATATTTCTATTATCAGCTTTTTTCTCCACATCAGTCGTTGGGCTTTATACCCTCTGTATTCGCGTTCTTCAACTCCCAATGAGCTTTATAGGCAGTTCGATCTCCCAAGTTTTTTTCCAGCGAGCTGCAAAGGCAAAAGAAGAAGGGACTTTGCCATCGCTCGTGGAAAATGTCTTCAAGGTGCTTGTGGCAATCGGCCTTTTTCCCATGCTGATGCTGACATTGATGGGACGAGATCTATTTATTGTAATATTTGGAATTTCATGGTCTGAAGCCGGTGTTTATGCCCAGATGCTTGGGCTATGGACTTTTTTATGGTTTATATCATCGCCTTTGAGCATAATTTACATAGTCTTGGAGAAGCAGGAGTTTGGCCTAAAGCTAAACATAGCCAATATCGTAACTCGTTTCCTAGCAATAGGGATAGGAGGATGGCTTGGAGATCCAAGAATATCTGTTTTTCTTTTTGCTATCTCTGGGTTATTTGTCTATTCTTATCTTCTGCAGGCGATCTTGAGGTTTTCTGGTGCGTCCATTACCAAAGCGATGAGGATAGTATTTTCAAATATAATGATATTTATTCCAGCAGGCATCACAATAATGTCCTTAAAGGAATTATCCGTTGATCCTTTGATTCAGGTCTGCGCTTCAGCAGTATTGATCATAATTTATTATATATTTATTCTTAAAACGGACCCATTAATGAAGACGATTTAAATTTCTAAATGAATATCTTGCAGCAAGATGCGCTGTTTGATTGTATTGTCTGTGCAAAATTAAAAACATGGAAACGAAAATACATATCACGGTCAAGAGCAAGAAAAAGCATAAATATTGATATTAAGAATAATCGGAGGTTTTAATGGACGAAAATCTAAAGTTAGAACTCAAATACTATAATCAAATAGAAATATGGAATAATTATATTAACAATAAAAAAGAAATAAAAAGGGCAAGAGAGACTCTAGAATTTATTCCTGGGCATGTAGAATCTGTTCTAGACATTGGATGCGGAAATGGTACCGTCACTAATCAAATCGATAGGCGCTTAGTAGTAGGACTTGACTTTGCCAGAATTCCGCTTGCAAATGTTAAGGGGGACGTCATTCAAGCAAGCATAGACGCGCTGCCAATTAAAAACAGGAAATTTGATCTGGTGGTCTTGACAGAAGTACTGGAACATCTTCAGGACGAGCTCTATGCCAGGGCTATTAAGAATATCCAGAGACTTGAGGCGGAGTATTTACTGATTACAGTTCCTTTTAAAGAAAATACTAAAATAGGATCATGTAAATGCAAATCATGTGGGCATGTATTCAATCCATTCCATCACTATCGTAATTTTAATGAAAGTTGGTTTGAATCAGCGTTCCCACAATATAGAATAGAAAGAGTAGGCTACACAAGTTATCGTTGCCCAGCAAATGATATGTTATCCTCCTTAGGACAAAAGCTTGGTATATATTCTCAATCTGATAAAGCAGTATGCAACAAATGCGGGGGCAGTCCTCTTCCACAGAAAAAACTATTGAGATATATGCTAGGTGGATTGAATCTAGGCGATTATTATATAAAAAAAATAGCTAAAATTAAAAAACCATATCATCAAATTGCACTTCTTAAACATTCTAATTTATAACTGGAAACGGCTCAGAGCATAGGAAATCTCAACTTATTGATTTACGCCTAAAATTTTCTTCAACAGAATCATAACCCGGATATTAAGGCCTCAACAATCCTGATGCTCGCGGTCCCTTCCCCAAACACGGCCCATTGAGATTCATCTGGCCAATTCCGGTCTATAGCTCGTATGATGCCAATCGTATCTGCCCCAGTCAGGACATTCCACCCATCTGCCGTCGTCTCCACCCACTCAGTTTCATCTCGAATGGTGACACAGGGCACTTTCAGCATGTAAGCTTCCTTTTGAACCCCACCTGAGTCCGTGAGTATCACTCTGGCATTTTTCTCCAACAGCAGCATGTCAAGGTAACCCAAAGGCTTGATAACCTTTACCCGACGCCCAAGCATATCCCATAGCCCTGCCACGCGGAGTTGCTTCTCCGTGCGAGGGTGACAAGGAAACACTAAGTCACCGATATCTGCGAGAGCATTCACAATTGCCCGAAGCCTTGCCATATCGTCAGTGTTCTCTGCCCGATGAACTGTTACCAGGCAGTAATCCTTTGGCAACAGCTTCAGCTCTTCCATGATATGAGAGCGTTTCTCTGCAATTTTTATGCATTCCTGCAGAATATCCAGCATAACGTCTCCAGTTTGGAAGACCCCATTCACTATGCTTTCCTTTCGCAGGTTATCCACAGCTGTCTTTGTGGGGCAGAAAAGAAGATCTGAACAGTGATCCACCAGCACTCTATTAACTTCCTCAGGCATCTTCTTGTTAAATGACCGCAAACCTGCTTCCACGTGAGCAACGGGAATGTACAGTTTTGCTGCTGCCAGTGCTCCAGCCAGGGTGGTATTGGTATCACCAAAGACCAGAGCAATATCTGGTTGTTCCTTGAGCAGGATCTCCTCAATGGCCTTTAGCATCTCTCCGGTCTGACTGCCATGAGTTCCTGAGCCTATACCTAAATGATAATCCGGGTCAGGTATGCCCAGCTCCTGAAAGAAAATCTTGTCCATCTCGTAATCATAATGCTGGCCGGTGTGAATTATAACCTCTTCCATTTTCTTGCGGATTTCTCTTGATACTGGTGCGAGCTTGATGAAGTTCGGTCTTGCTCCTACAATTGATGCAATCTTCATAATATCCTCGGATAATAGTATAACCAAATGAAAGGGACAGGCTTTTGCAGCGCATTATCCTGTGGCTATCATCTCTTCCACAACCGCCATATCTGGCTTCAGCTTCTCCAGCTCATGAATATGCCGCAGTGCTTCCTCGCCACTGGACGTGATCCTGTAGCAATTGATCTAGCCCTCCACTCTCTCGGCCAGACCGTTCTTGATGAGCAGCTCTATGCATGGCACCACAGTATGGAAATTCAGGTTGCAGGAATATACAATTTGTGTCTTATTTGCCCCCACCATCCCCACCCCGCACACTTGCAGAATTTTACTTAGGATCCGGTCCTTGAATCTCTTGCGTCCCATAACGGAGTGGTAAGGAGCTAAGATACTTATAAGAGTTTCTGAGGGAAAGTATGCACTCTCTGCTAGGCGGGGCGTGTTAGGGCTGGGTGTGATACTGGTGGTTTACGGTAATATAACCGCAGAGGCACAGAGCGCACTGAGGACGAACGACGGAGACGACCATTGTCAAGAAGAAAATATGTTGTTCATTTCTATTGAGGAAAAGTTGCGCGTCTCTGCGATCTCTGTGGTTAATAATCGTAGCTGAATCAAACCTTGCTGATTTACGATTTTTGAGATTGAGACTTATGCCTCGGCTTTATCCTGAATTTTTATCACAATCTCATGCAGAGGATTGGCTTTTGTCAATGTTGATGCGTCGATGATCTCAATCCCCATGATCTCTCCTTGTTCTCCGTAGTCGATAAGAATATTCGCCTCTACTTCGACAGTATCGACGATCTTACCGTCACAGAACTTCAGATACATAACATCATAATTGGGATCATAAGAGATTTTCATTTATTTCTCCTTATGTATCCTAGATTCCCGTTGACCCATAACGAGCCCGGTAATGCTTAATTTTATATCCCTTTAAGTTTTAAAAGGTTCTCGCTTATCGGAGCGTTAAGTTTATCCTCGTTATGTGTTATATTATACATAACGAGGAGGGAACTTGCATGGCGGCAATTGTCTACCAAACAGATAAACGATCAGGCATCACCTATGCCTATCAATCCGTATCATACTGGGACAAAGAAAAGAAACAATCACGTGCCAGGCGCACCCTAATTGGGCTGGCTGATAAAGAAACTGGAGAAATTGTCCCTACTGATGGAAGAAACCGAAAGAAACAATATGCGAAGGTACCTGCCAAACGTGGACCCAGGGCAGCTGAGATGGCCCATCGATCCTTTTATGGGGCTACCTACCTGCTGGATGCGATCGGCGAGCAATTGGGGATCACTCATGACCTGAAACGGTGTTTCCCTGACACTTACAAACAAATCTTGTCCATCGCCTACTACCTGATCCTTGAAGACAGCACACCATTATATCGCTTTGAGAAGTGGGGAATCCTCCATAAGCATCCTTATGAGGAAAACATCACCTCACAACGTAGCAGCGAGCTGTTTGCCAGCATCCTCGAAGAGGATAAACAACGGTTTTTCACCCTTCAGGGAAAAGAAGGTTGGAAAAAGAGTTCTGGGCCTATGATACAACCACCTTGTCCAGTTACTCAGAAATCCTCCGACAAGCACAGTTTGGCTTTAACAAAGAGAATGACAGGCTGCCTCAGTTGAATGTGGCCCTGGTATTCGGGCAAGAGTCAAACCTCCCTTTCTATTACAGAAAACTCGCGGGTAATATCCCTGATGCCAAAACAGTACGTCATCTGCTTGAAGAACTGGATATCCTTGGTTATTCAAAGGTAAATCTGGTCATGGACCGAGGATTTTATAGTGAATACAACATCAACTGCCTGTACAGGAAGCATGTGAAGTTCCTTTCGTCTGTCAGGATGTCTCTGTCCTTTGTTCGAAAAGAGTTGGACGCCATCTACGATACGTTTAGGAGCTTTGAGCATTACAACGAGGATTATGAGCTCTATTGCCGAACGGTTAGAACTAACTGGAATTATATGCAGGAGCATCCGTAAAAGGGAGAAAATGTCCAGGAATCACGTCGCCTTTACATTCACTATTACTACAACATCGATAAAGCAGCCGAGAATGAGAAGGCCTTTGATCGTCGATTGTTTGCACTGAAACAGGAACTGGAATCGGGCAAACGTGTCCCCGAACATGAGAATCTCTACCAGAAGTATTTCAACATCAAGACAACGCCCAGACGGGGAACACAGGTAACGGTCAGGGAAGAGAACGTCAGAAATGCCAAGCGCTATTATGGTTTCTTTGCTCTGATCACCAATGAGACAATGGATGCGGTTACCGCTCTTGAACACTACCGCAACAAAGATGTTGTAGAAAAGGCCTTCGGCAACCTCAAGGAACGCCTGAACATGCGCCGTGCTCTGGTCTCGTCGGATCGGAGTCTTGAAGGGAAGATGTTTGTACAGTTTGTAGCACTGATATGCCTGTCCTACATTAAAAAACAGATGCAGGTGAAAGGTCTTCTTAAGGACTACACGTTGCCAGGCCTATTGGACAAACTCGATGTCATTGAATGCTTCGAACAGCCAGGCAAATCGCTTCGAGTGGGCGAGATGCTGGAAAAACAAAAACAACTGTACCATGATCTGGGGCTGAACCCGCCTACCTCGTTATGAGTGGGCGGGAATATAGGTTACTTGGCTTAAAGGGGATTCTAGCAAAATCAATGCCTACCACAAAGGGCAAATTGATCATATTCGTAATTATCCCATTACCACATCCAATATCTAAAACCGTCTCTACGTCTTCAGGAATAAGACGAATAATTTTTTATTATTATCATAATTTTTCCATGCGTCCTCTTGATTATAATATTTAAGCTCAAAGTCTTTGACCATAGCTCTTTCCTCCATAATATATAATTTTGAGGATTTCTATAAACCTCAGATTTTTTGCATCCTTTGTAAATACTATTAATGCAAAGATAAATCACTTGTGTTAATAGGAATCGTTGACTTGTTAATTAGATAAATAGAAATATTTTCTCCTTCCCCTAGCCAATTATCCATAGTCCTCGCTAAGTAGTAATTTTTTTCAATATAATTTTTATATTTTCTTACATGATTATCGCTAAGCAAAATAGCATAGGCGCTTTTCGACACTATGTAATTTATCATAATATCATTGTTGATTATTTTGTATTTCTTAGCCTCATAACTACTCATATTCTCATAATAAGAAAAAATACCCATTTCAAAACCATGCAAAACATCTCTCTTTGCTTCAATTGCGATATCCGTGTAAAATGTAAGTATATATGAGTTTTGTGGGATATTACTCTTTATGTACTCAGAAATGTCCTTTACTTCTTCTATCGGCAAACGGTTCTCTAATAAATTAACACTATATGATAAATTTAATCCGCTTCCTATTGCAAATTGAAAAAGCAAGCCACAAAATATTGCTATGTATGTTAATCTTATGATAAAATCTCTATTATGGTTCAAACTATTGATTCCATGTTCTACAAGGATAACTGTGATAGGAAATAATATCACAAAGTATTCTGCATATGTTGGATTTATAAAGAAAAATTGGGTTATAAATATTGAAACTATAATTGAATATAAATAAATTAATTTTATATCTATTATTCTATTCTTCGCCCCTAAATAAGCATTTATAAACAATATTATAGAGACTGGGAAAAAGACAATGGACATGTAAAATAGATTAATTAAACGATTATTGATCACGGTAGCCAAATCCCAACTGGACCTGTGAAGATGATACTCTATCACGTTAAATATAACTGCATCCTTATTAATTAGAAGGAAAGGAAAGAATACTAAGGCTAGGCTACTCATGCATACAATCATCAGCCAAAGTATATACGCATAATTCTTTTTCTCTAAATAGATTATATATATTATTAATACAATTAATGCAGGGAATACCGATATCCGGACTGCTATGGCCATACACATAAAAAAAATCGATAAAAATATTCTCGCATTTTTCCTAAATATAGGGCTTAATATAATCCAAGTGGATAGCATTATAAAAAAAGAAGTTAATGCATATGTTTTAGTTATTGTTGAAAAGTAGATATAAAATGGATTGAAACATAATAATGCCAAAGCAATGTTGCTTTTATTATCTTTACAAACAATTAATGTAGTCTTGTACACCAAGACACAAACCAGAACTCCAAAAAAAATTGAAGTTAGTCTTCCGATATAGAGGTCGGGCCCAAAGAGTAATTGAGTAATTCCAAATACATATGGTAATAAAGGTGACTGAGTATAAGAAAAATCTATATAGGGAAGATTTCCTGAATAGACCATTTTGCTAGCATATAGATACCATCCTTCATCGCCATTAATGCGCCCAAGAAATAAATATAGAAAGCTGATTGATGTGTATAGATATATATAAAAAACATGCTTTCTAATCAGTGTCTTTTTACTTATTTGCTCAATTATATTGCATATTTTCATAATATCTCCTGTTAACACGAAAATTGAATTCGTAGCAATATTACCTTAGAATTATCTAAATTTATTGATGCCGTACAATATCTAGGATTGAAGGATTCATAAGATTTAGATGGGATGAGGCCGCCAATGGCATTCTTCATTGAGTCTTAGTTAGTGGTATGCACATGTATCTTTGCTTTGGGCAGATGATTCTACTATTTCCAAAAAATTTTTAGATTTGAGGATTTCCTTAAATATCACATGCATAGCCGGCATTTCTGATTTAGGCCTATAAGAGATTCCACATCGGTTAAGGGTATACACTATATGTCGTACTTTCGCGTGCCTTTAACCATTTGTTATTGTAGGCACTCTCTCATATGTGAATGACGAATGTTTAATTCTCAGCGTCTATTATTATATAGATCCTTATCGCTATATTCTCTCAGAGATCCGATGATTCCATCAAGCTACCGAGGGTCCTGCATCTGATTAGCTGAAAGTTCAATTCAAAAGCTATATTCTGATTGCAAAATTTCATAACAGATGCGCGATTTATAATCATTGATAAAATTGTCTTATTTCATTTTGAATATAACAATACCGTATAATCCCTTGAAATATTTTATAAATATATCCAACGATGTCAATTTTTTTAATTTTTTAATTATAAAGTTTGGTCTTAAATAAAATTCCTTATAAGCTTTTGAAACCCATAATTCTGCATCATCTACTAAATATTGAATTCTGGATTCTTTTTTTCCGAGAGTGAACTCACGCCAATAATCCACCTCAACCAAATTAGATTTTTCCGCCAATTCCATTAGATTCGTATGCGGATAAGGGGTTGCAGCGGTGAACATTACCCAGTCGGGATCTAAATCTTTCGCTAATTCTATAGAGTTTCTTATTGTGCCAGGCGTTTCAGATGCATAACCGATTATAAAATACGCAAATGTTTCTATCCCCGCGTTATTTGTCCATTCGAACACATCTTTAATTTTAGATATAGAAGTTCCTTTATTCATTAATTTTAAAATATTTTCGTTACCTGATTCAACGCCAAATCTAAGTCTGATACACCCTGCCTTATTCATCAATCTAAGTAATGATTGGTCAACATTATCAATGCGTATTGGCGATTCCCACTTTACATCCAGTCCTCTGTTTAAAATTTCATTACATATGCCGCTAATATGATTCCTATTAATTGCTATGGAATCATCATAAAACATTATTTCTTTGACTTTATATTCTTCTATAAGAAGCTCCATCTCATCCACGACATTCTTTTGATCCCGAAATCTTACTCTTTTATCTGAAGGTTGTTTATAACAAAAGCCACATTTATATGGGCATCCTCTTGAGGAAATCATAGTTGCAAATGGGGTCGCAGTAATCACACAATGGTATTTTTCCATTGGCAACAGATGCCGTGCTGGAAAAGGCAAATCATCTATATTTTCTACTATCCTATCTCCATTAACAAATATTTTTCCATTATCCTTATAAGCCAATCCTACGATACCTTTTACATCAGAACCTTTTTCTAAAGCCTGAACCAACTCCAGCATCACATACTCTCCTTCGCCGACTACCCCAAAATCGATAAAGTCGAAGGATAGTGTTTCTTGTGGATAAGCAGATAACTGTGGACCACCAATTACTACAGTTGCCCCTACTTCTTTTGCTAATCTTGCAGCTTCAAATGCCCCCTTTACTGTAGAGCACATTGCGGTTACGCCAACTAGGTCGGGGTTCGTATGATGCAAATAGCTTTTTAATTCTTCCGTCGTAAGGTTTAATGCCTTACAATCTAATATATTAACGTTATAATCGTTCTGTTCCAACACAGCAGCTATGTACGCAATTCCTAGAGGGGGATAAACTCCTTGTGCTGTATTCAAGCTTTTAGGCAACCTTGTATTAATGTTATCTAAGTCCTGTGGATTTACTAGTAATATTTTCATATGTATCTCTGCCTACATATTCTGGCTCGTAGTGCGTTACTTTGAAATTTCAGTTTCTACTTTGTTTGTCTCTTTCCTGGAATCATTAATATCTTAATCCATGTGACTTCTGTTAGGAGCAGAATCATTATAGATCCAAATTTAGATATAAATAATATGATTATAAATTTCTGTAACACCACTATCTACTAAGCTTTCGAACATTTCTTATTGTAAATAAGTTTCTTAAATACAAAATATGTTGATAAACTGATGACTACTGAAAACCAGAGTGTAACCGCCCTGATGATCAAAGTTGCAGCCACTGCTGTGGATTTATCCAGCATCATTAAACGGGTCGAGAGGACGGTCATGGAGGTCTCTGTCACGCCTAGGCCTCCGGGAACCATAGCAAGAGCGCCAGCAACGGAAGATATGGCGTATATAAAAGTGGACTCGAAAAGACCTGCCTCTGATGAGAAACCCTTGAATGTCAGATAGAATGCCAAGCATTCCATGAACCAAGCAATCATGCTTATGGCGGTGGCAATTACAAGGGGCTTGATGTTGAGGAGCGGCTTTGAGATCGTATAGGCCTCTCTTAGAGTTTCAAATCGTTTGAATATCCTAAGCATTACTAATTCCGACCTAAGGAGCAAAATCATGCCCGCCAGAATCAGGACTACCAGAGAAAAGGATAAAACGCTAAACCTAAAGATGAATATCCCGAAGGAAGCTAGAGTGATAATCGCTATAACATCAGTCATTCTATCCGCAAAGACAATGGGCATTGTCCTGTGCACGTCGTACCCTCGCAAATCCCTTATCAACCAGGATTTCCAGATCTCCCCGAACTTCCCGGGAGTTACAGCCATCATCAAACCACTAAAGAAAACGTAGAGATTCTCTTTGAAGCTAATTTCTATATTGAGAAATCTGAAGAAATAGTGCCATTTTACTGACCTTAGAAGATAATTGGCAAAAGCCAGGGCAAGGAGGATGGGGAGATATTTAGAATCGAAAGAGTATATTGTGGAAGAAACCGCATCGTAGTCACCATATACTATTAGTAGGAAATATACTATGACCCCGATAATCAGGCCGACCCAGAGATTGCTCTTCGCCACAGCTTGACTCCCTTGGTAAGGAGCAAATATACTGGATTGCTTATATTTCCTCCAATTTCTGTCTTATTCATGGCAATGCAGGTCTTGGGATCATTCGCAAAGATCGTACTGGCTTTTCCTATCTCTCTGTAGAAATGTGCATCGCTTCCCGCTAACATGCATTTATTATGCTCCATGCACAGATTCAGAGCCTTTCGGTTGAAGAGACATCTGGAATTTAGAACTTCAATTGCATCCACGTCTTCGATTATGTCTCTAATGCCAGAGAACCGTTTCCGTATCCTATCAAATGGATGTGGTATTGCGGATAATCCTTCAGCTCTCTTGATATCTCTCAAAACGTCTGATGTAGATCCTTCCTGAATTTTCTTGTTGATGAAGTAAGCCAGCATCTCGCCTCTATCTGTTGTTATCTCCTCTCCTACAATGACCTGAATCCTCAGATTATCCTCTTTAGCAATTTCATTTGCTTCGAGGGCGCCTTCAATTGTGTTATGATCGGTCACAGCAATGCCATCTAGGCCTCGCTTAATGGCTTGATCGATCAATTTTCGTGGATTCATATATCCGCATTTCCTCGAATGATTTGTATGGACATGCATATCGAACTTCAAGCCCGCCCTCCGTATAAGATCAAAATCACCACGAATATCCAGAGACCCAGATTAACCTGAGAGGCTCGATCCTTCAAGATGAGTTCTGCCTCTCCTCCAAAATTATTCAAATAAACTAGTTGCATAAACCTGAAGACTCCGTAGAATGCGAAGGGTAAAGTCGCCATCATATAAAAGTTCACGAAGGACGAGTAGAGTGCATAAGACATCAGAAGCATTCCTACGGATATGCTGAGAAAGTTATCCAGCATCTTCTCCGTGTACTGTGATAGGCATTGTCTGCTATTACAGGCAACTATTAGTTCATGTCTTCTCTTTCCAAATGACAGTACAAGTGCCATTAAAAAAACGCACAATATCAGCCAGTGTGATATCTGTACGCCTATGACCAAGGCGCCGGCAGCGGCCCGAAGCACAAAGCCTATAGCCACTACCATAACATCAATTAATGCGAAGTTCTTTAAATAAAATGTATATATAAAATTTATAAGAAGGTATAACGTTCCAACGATTGCAAGTGGCATATTTATGATAGCGGATACTAATAATATTATAATTAGCAAGAATGTTGCAAATATTAAGCCGATCTTCGGCGCGAGATATCCAGCTGCAATAGGCCTGTTCTTCTTCTTTGGATGCAGTCGATCTGCGGCAGCGTCTCTTACATCGTTGATAATATAAATCGATCCAGAGATGATGCAAAAGGCTATGAAGGCATAGATTGCATATGCCCACATCTCTAAGCTGAAAATGTTATGAGAAAAAATTATCCCTATAAAAATTACTAGATTTTTATACCACTGGAGTGGTCGCATTGAAATTAGTGTCTGTTTTAGGATTGAATTCATGTAAAATGATCCTATTTATACAATTATACTTATCGATTATCATTTATGGAATGATTGCGTGTAAATCTAATTTAGAACTGGATCTGGTAGACTTGAGCGGTCTTCATGAGAAGGTTTATCGCAAGTACTACAGCTATCTTCTCTAGGTTATTTGAATGATTGGCTAATCCTTCTATCGAGAAATCCTAGGCTATCCAGTCATCCCCTCTTATCACAACCTCAATTCAGACGATGACCGACATAGCCGTCAACAAGCAACGGCTTTCTTAATTCAGCAATAATTTAAAAGGCTTTCGTCTCGCCTCTAGCGATATCCTCGGCGGCTTGGGATGCCTGCGTATCTATTCACGCCACCCATTCTTCCCCCGTCTCCACAATCAGCTTCTCCAGCTCGCATAGATGCCCCAGCGCCTCCTCGCCACGAGGAGTGATCCTTTAGCGAACAATTCTCGCCTTCCACCCTCTCGGCCAGCCCGTTCTTGATTAGGAGATCGCCCTTTATTTTAAGCTGGGCGTGCTGGCCATGGGGCGGGGTACTGGTGGTTTACGGGAATAAACCGCAGAGTCGCAAAGGACGAACGGAGGCGACTATTTATCCTTAATGCAATTTACTGAGCTATTAGAATGCTGGAAAGAGATATCTGGAAAAGTCAAGCCTATTTGCCTCTGCGGTTGATAATTAACCTGCCTGATTCGTTTGGTATAGAATCTCCTCAATCATCCTTTGACTAGCATCCCCCAAGCCAAATACATTTCTTTGTTCTCTATTTGTTATATACTCATGTGCATATTTAGTGATTGTATTTTTATCTGCTCCAGCCAGAAAATTCCATCCATCCTCTACAGTCTCGATCCACTCGGTTTCGTCCCTCATGGTGATGCAAGGTGTCTGTAGCATGTAGGCTTCCTTCTGAACACCTCCCGAATCAGTTAGAATCTTTTGAGCGTTCTTCTCCAAGAGCAGCATGTCCAGGTATCCTACTGGCATTATGACCTGTATATTTCTATTCAATTCATCCCAAAGATGCAGATCTTCAAGCCTTTTTCTTGTCCGTGGGTGACAAGGAAATATTACATTCCCAATGCTTGTCAAGGCCTCGATTATATTCTTCAACCTTTCCGAATCGTCTGTGTTGTCCGCCCGATGTACCGTCGCCAGAAAATACTCTTTTGGCCGCAAATCCAGCTCTTCCAGGATCTTAGAGCTTTTCTCAGCAATTCCTATACACTCTTGCAGAATGTCCAGCATTACATCGCCCGTGAGGCTTACACCATCCACTATGTTCTCTTTGTGTAGATTCTCTACCGCCGTTTTTGTGGGACAGAAGAGAAAGTCAGAGCAATGATCTACGAGCACACGGTTAACTTCTTCAGGCATCTTCTTGTTAAATGACCGCAAACCTGCTTCCACGTGAGCTACAGGCATATGCTGCTTTGCTGCCGCCAGAGCTCCGGCCAGAGTCGTATTAGTATCTCCAAAGACCAGAGCGATATCTGGTTGTTCCTTGAGAAGGATCTCTTCAATGAACTTAAGCATCTCTCCAGTCTGACGGCCATGAGTTCCTGATCCGATGCCTAAATGATAATCTGGGTCAGGTATGCCCAGCTCTTGAAAGAAAATCCTGTCCATCTCGTAATCATAATGCTGGCCGGTGTGAATTATAACTTCATCTATTTTCTTGCGGATTTCTCGGGAAACTGGAGCGAGCTTGATGAAGTTCGGTCTTGCTCCTACAATTGATGCGATCTTCATAATATCCTCGGATAATAGTATAACCAAATGAAAGGGACAGGCTTTTGCAGCGCATTATCCTGCGGCTATCTCCTCTTCCACAACCGCCATCTCCGGCATTAGCTTCTCCAGCTCGCAGAGATGCCCCAGCGCTTCCTCGCCCCTGGACGTTATCCTGTAGCGATTGATCTAGCCCTCCACTCTCTCGGCCAGATCTTTCTAATGAGCATTTCTATGTATAGCACCACATTATGAAAATTCAAGATGGATGAATATATAATTAGTGTTTTATCCCAAACACTAGAAAAATATTGCAGAGTATTTGGTCTTTGAATCGCTTGCGTCCCATAGCGAAGTTGTAAGGAGCTAAGATACTTATAAAGTTTCTGAGGGAATGTATGCACTCTTTGTTAGGCGGGGCGTGTTAGGGCTGGGTGGGATCGAGTGGTTTACGGTAATATAACCGCAGAGTCGCTAGAAGCGCGCGGAGAACGAACGACGGAGACGAACAATTACTCAGAAGCTAATATGTTGCTCTTTTCAAGTGTTGGCAATAAAGGTAAATTTCACGTCTCTGCGAACTCTGCGTCTCTGCGGTTAATAATAGTAGCTTTATAACAAAGAAGGAAATGCTTTTGGATGAGATCCAGATAGGAGTTCACGCTACAGAGACCCATTCTTCACGGCTTATTCACCCATCACGCAAAATTCTCGATAAGAGCCTGTTACTGATATCCTCACCATGATGAGGGTTTGGAATTCTTACATAGATGCCGCTTATCGTCATGTATTCATGGTCGCCGCCGGGGGATATGGCCCTTCGAAGTTAAGGCAGTTTAACCGCCGGATCAGCTCTCTCCTTGAAACTGGAGTAATTCGATTAGACAACGCCCACAGGCTCCGAGGATGCAATTATCGTATGGCAGCCGATGGTGGGTATTGGATCTCCTAACCTCAGCCTCAAAGCGATCCATCCCTCTATAACAGAAATAAGCTCATTGAGGCAATCCTCAAAGGTCTTGCCTGTTGCCCATACTCCGGGAAGTTCTTGCACATGGGCATAGTAAGGCTCAGGCTCATCATCTTCCATAATCTCATATTCGGCCCGCTCTAAAGCAGCTTTAATGTATTCTGCAAACATATTACAACCCTATGGCCCTTTATGGGATTTAACATTAATTGATCTTTTTCACTTAATTTTAGCAAATGTTCATAGATTCCATCATGTATTAACGATAACCGAAACCCAGGTGTTTTACGGGAATAGAACCACCGTAGGCATAGAGCACGCGGAGGACGAACGACGGAGATGAACTATTACTCAGAAGCAAATATGTTGCTCTTTTCGAGTGTTGGTAATAAGGTAAATTTCACGTCTCTGCGAACTCTGCGTCTCTGCGGTTAATATTAGTAGCTTGATAATTAAAACTCGGGTTTTCGAATCGGCTAAATCGCCTTTGTGCGTTCTTTGTGAGCTTTATGGTGAAAATCGTAAACCCCATGGTTAGCCTCTCAGGCTCATGCATGTTGGAAATTGCCGCCTTGTCTCACAGCGTGCAACTACTACCCCCAAGAACTCCCTTCACATCCACAACCACTGGGCAGTCCTTGATAATTCTAGCCAGCTCTCCCTCCCCAGGACCCTGAACTGCTCATGAGCCACCGCCAGTATTACGCAGTCCGGCTTCGTCTCATCCAGCTCATCTCGCGCCTTTACCCCGAAGCCCTTGATCACCTTTCCGGCTGCAGCCAGCACGTCCAATCCGATGGTCCTCAAATGATTACTTCTAGAAACTTAACTCTATAAAAATCACTATCAAAGGTGGCAATTCTTTTAATCCCGTAATATCGACAGGCTGCAACGATTGCTGCATCGTTGGGAAGCAATCTGTAAACGGCAACTGAATCTAAAAGAAGATCGGGATCATCGGGGATTGACAAAAACTCAATTCTATATTCGATTAGGAATGATTTTAGCTGATCAAGAAAGGTCCTGGCTGTTCCTTTTAACTCTTTTTTTCAATTGATCTCTCAGTCTGAATCCATAGCATCCATAGATAAGTGAAAGACCGACATATATTGCTTCTTCAAGAATACTTATAGTAATATAGGGCTGCATGATGTTTCGAGGATCTCTCTAGCTCTTGCTGATTTATCCGTTGGGAATAGGAAAGAAATGATGATATTCGTATCAATCAATATCGCCAGCTATCTTCCCCCAGATCCAGGATCTCTTCTATGCTTACAATTCTATCAAGCTTGATACTCCCATAGTACTTATCGAGGATCTTTTTCCGCTGCTCTTTTTGCAGTGGTTCCTTTTCATCTATTAATTCATTAATGTCTCTTGCACTATTAAAGGACATCAGCTTTTCCTCTTCTTCTTTGATCAGCTCAATGATCTTCTTCCTAAGATCATTCAAAGGCAGTCCCTCGGGGACATCCACTTTTATCTCGCCCATCGTTGACCACCATATAGTTATAATCGTTCTTTACCTATAGACCTTTTCATTAATAACTCCAATTGTAGAGTCCTGAAATTATTTCGCGCCCGTCTCAATTTCATTTGCCTTGATTTATTCATATATCTTTCACAACCCAAACAGTCTATGTCCAATTGCAAAATAGGCTTCAGACGGCATTTTTCGC
>Ga0209099_1000417_pt1 | contig 50567 bp, 49 predicted proteins | sample AD_JPNHW2_MetaG_FD_184430 | JGI IMG/M metagenome (GOLD analysis project Ga0209099, IMG submission 184430) | Active sludge microbial communities of municipal wastewater-treating anaerobic digesters from Japan - AD_JPNHW2_MetaG (SPAdes) (version 2) | ecosystem: Engineered > Bioreactor > Anaerobic...
GCCGGTGACGCTGGGGGAGGACATGGAGGTGCCGCTCATGGCCTGGTGTTTCCCATCGGGGTTGACGTAGGCCATGGTGGGGGAGATCGAAGAAGAGAGAGCGGAGATGATGATGTCGCCGGGGGCGGAGATGTCGGGCTTCATGACCCTCGTCCTGGTAGGACCGGGGGAGGAGAAGTCAGAAACCGGTCCGATCCAGGGCCTAGCCTGGTAGCCGTAGACACCTCCCAGGATGGAGGGCCAAAGGTTTCTGGTGGTCCAGGAACCGACGGTGATCTCGTTGGGGGAGCAGGAATCGGTGATGTACATGGAGTGCTTGTCCAATCCCGCGAAGAGGGAGAGGTTGGTATCCATGAAGTAGCTACCGCCGTTATAGACTTCGAAGTTGGCGGCCCAGAAGTCGATGTAGCCGCTACCGCTGCCGGTGGGGGTGACGGTGATCGTCCAGTTCCCCTGGACGGGAGCGAAGGGGACCGCCTCTTCGGCGGCCGCCATGTAGATGTTTCCGTAGTAGTTTCCGTTAAGGGCGTTGGGAGTGTTGTTCAACTTAACGGAGACGTAGCCGTCCGTGGATTCAGCCCCTGAATATGTTCCATGGTTGAAGGGGCCGTAGGTAAACCCGTTGGGGGAGGTGATGGTGATGGAGACGGCGGAATCGTACCAGAAACCGATTCTCACGTAGGGGAAGTTGTTGTTGCTGCTGGAGGTATAGAAGGGAGCGTACCCGGCATAGCCAGCCCAATAGGTGGCAAAATTGGGCATCTTAAAGACGTGGTTGGAGGCTCCTGCCAGGGAGGCGCCGGAGTGGTAGCCGCCGTCTTTGTAGGGGTATTTTCCTCCGGTTCTGTCGGTGTAGGTGTTCCAGTGGCCCTCGTTTCCGGCCGATTTGACGGAGATGTGGCCGGGACCGTAGACGGCGTTCAGTTGGCCCATCAGCTGGGATCCGTTGTCGGTTCCGTCCACCGGGTAGCTGGAGGTGTAGTTGGCCATGTAGGGGATGGGCCTGGAGGGGCCGAAAGACATGTTGAGGACGGAGGGTCTTCCGAGGCGGTCGGCGATGTCGTAGATGAAGATGGCCCCGTTTCGGGTAAGACCCTGAACGACGATCAGGTCGGCGTTGGGGGCCATTCCGGTGTAGTTTCCGGTGGCGGAGCCGTTACCGGCGGCGATGCCGGCCACATGGGTGCCGTGGCCGTTGGTGTCCCTCCCTGTAGAGGGGACGAGCCCGTTGTTGATCTCTTCGTTGGTGTAAACCGTTCCTGTATTGAGCATGCCCAGGACTCCTCCGAAGACATCCTTAGGGGTCTTCCCAGGGGTGGTGGTATCGGAGTCCCAGAAGTAGAGGATTCTGCTCTTACCGGTGGTGGGGTCGATGAAATCCTCATGGGTCCAATCGACTCCAGTGTCGATGATTCCGACGATGACGCCTTTGCCGGTGTACCCCTTGGTGTAGACTTTGCCTTCCCTCATCCGGATCGCGTCGACACCGGTCTTCGCCGTCATCAGATCGTTGGAGGGGGCGTCTTTGAGGATGGGATCAACGCTCTTGACATAGGGGAGGGCGGCGACGTTCTCGAGCTCGGTGGAGGGGATCTCGGCGGTGGCGATCGTCTCGTTCTCACCTTCCAAGGCGGCGGTGACCCGGATGGTGCCGTTGTTCTTCAGTGCCTCAATGTTGCTTGTCGTTACGTAGCAGAGGAGGACGTCGAAGCCCGGGTTTCCCCAACGCTCCTGGACATCTTGGTGAATCAAGGCGTCCAGAATGGGGATACGGTTCTCCGGCTTCGGGATGGGTCTTCCGATGGGATCGGCGGAGGCCGCGATCTTGACCGTCCTCTCCGGCGTTCTTTCGGGGCGGTTGACGGTCAAGAGAGCGGGACGCATCTTGGCGTAGAAGTTTCTCTGTAAATCTTGGGAGGTGGCTTTGGGGTGGATCCTGTAGATCTCGACGAGATCCTGAAGGGATCCGTTCAGTTTGGTCATGGGGGAGATGGAAGAGTAATCTCCTTTTTCACGGTCAGGACGATCTTTCTTGTCCCTGGCGAGAGCTGGAACGGAAAGGGTGAAAAGCATCAAGAGGCCGAACACATACAGGAACGGCCGTGGGTAAGACTTTCTCATGAAGCCTCCTATCGGTTGCATTTTGTGGGAAGAAAGAATTTTATCCGTAACTTGAGGGAGAGTCAACGTTAACGACGAAAAGAAGAGCTTTGGAATGAAGAGGAACCGTTTCTATGCAGAGTAAATCTTGGGGATTTCCTTGACCAAGAAGACTCTTTCCACTATGATTCTCTGGGAGGAAACAATGGGACAAAGAGTGACCGCGGTTCTCTTTCTTTTCTTTTTCTTTTCTCTTCCCCTCTTTTCTCAAAAAGACCCGATTTATTTACATGGACTCTACTCTCTTCCTTTCTTTCCCGATACAGACCTGACCGGGAAGAGCCGACGGACTCTGGGGGAGAGGGGGGGGATACACCTCCGCTTCTCCTGGGACGTTGAGAAGCTTTCGACGACCCTTGGCCCGGTGGAGGGTCTTGAATCCTACAGCGGAGAGGGGGAACGTTCCCTGCCTGGGAGGGTGGAGCTTCTGGCGGGAGGCTCAAGGGGGGGGCTCCTGTTGACCCTGGGACGGGCTCTTCCCCTCTACGAAACTTCGCTGAAGGCGGTGGGTTCCCCCTTCGACGGAAGAACAGAGAGGGCGAGCAAGGCCGATGAAGGGAGCGGTTTTTGGCGTCTTCACCTCTACTACCCCATCGGTTCCTCCCTGACACTCTCCCTGGGCTACGGAAGACTCTTCGGAGAGAACTCTCTCTCCCTTTATTCCGTGGGGAGCCAAGGAGAAGCCCTGCAAGACGGAGCCTCTCTCTTTCGAGAAGAGTACAAGGGAAGCTTTGGGTATGTGGGGATCGAGTTTACCCCGCTCTCCTCGGTGACGCTGAAGGCGATCTTCCCCAAGGTTTTGAAAGGGAAATACACCTCTCTCTCGTCCGTTCAAGGGGGGGAAGAGAGAGAGACGGAGGGGACGCTCTCCTACCGTCTCCCGGTCTCTTTGGGGGCGGAGCTTCAGTGGGGCCGTGGCGTCTTCTTCGGGGAACACCGATTCTCCCGTAAGGTTCCCTCTTTTGAAGACGGCTCCTCCTACCGGGGGATCGACAACGCCAAAGTCCACAGGACAACCTACGGCTACCGTTATGTTCCCGAAAATTCTCTCCTCAAGGAGTGCTCCCTCTTCTACTCCCGGGAGAAGTACTTCGTCCTGGATACCAAAGGCTCGGCGCCCCGTTTCTCGACACTGGGCGGGGAGGGCGTTCTCTCCCTGGGCCCGCTCCGGCTCTCTCTCGATTACCGTTACCTCTGGGGGAAGGCTCTCTACCCTCTGGAGGCTTCGGAAGGGGAACACAAGTATACCGGTCATCTGATGACCGTTTCTTTGGGCTTCTCCCTCTAAACCCTTCAAGGAGTCTACTATGGCACCTCTTTCGGATAGAAAAATCCGAGAACTCTCTCTTAAGAGGGGCATGATCGAGCCCTTCGCCGAGTCCTCGCTGGGCCCGGTCATCTCTTTCGGCCTCTCCGCCTACGGCTACGACTACCGGTTGGCCGATAGTTTCATGGTCCCCAGGGCGGACTTTCAGGGTCCCTTGGACCCGAAGGCCGTTCCCGCCGATCTCTTCCAGGAGGTGAAAGGGGCGGAGAGCCTCCTGCTGGCCCCCCGCTCCTTCCTCCTGGCCAGGAGCCTGGAGTATTTCCGAATCCCTAGGGAAGTCTTGGTTCTGGGCTTCGGCAAGAGTACGCTGGCTCGATCGGGGCTTCTCGTGAACGTCACGCCTCTGGAACCTGAATGGGAAGGACACCTGACGCTCTCCCTGGCCAACCTCTCCCCTTACCCCCTCAGACTCTATGCGAACGAAGGGATCGGGCAACTGGTCTTCTTGGAGGCAAGCGATCTTTGCGAGCGTTCCTACAGGGACAAGAAGGGGAAATACCAGAACCAGAAGGTGATCACCCCTTCGAAGGTGGAATGAAGGAACTCTTCCGTCGAGTCTTTCTGGAGTCCCTCGAGGCTCTCTCACCGAAAGAGCTCTTTCGAAACCTCCTGGGAGAAGATCTTCGGAGTGTCCTTCCCCTCTTTGTGGGAGGGAGGGTTCATCCTCTGGCCTGGGGAAAGGGGGCCTCCGAGATGGCTTTGGCTTGGGAGAGCCTCTACCCGGATTCCTTCAACGAAGGCTGTGCCGTGGTCTTGAAGGATGATCCCCGCGCCGAGGCTCTATCGCCGAGATGGCGGGTTTGCCGGGGCAACCATCCCCTCCCGGATGGGTCGAGCCTGAAGGCAGGCCTTGAACTCTTTCGATGGGTCCGGGAGAGGGTGGAGCGGGATGACCTTCTCCTGCTCTTGATGAGCGGGGGGGCTTCCGCCCTGGCCGTTCTCCCCGCGGAGGGGATCACCCTGGAGGAGAAGGTCGGAGCCGTAGAGGCTCTCATGAGGAGCGGCGCCTCTATCGGGGAGCTTAACACCCTCCGCCGCCACCTCTCGTCTATCAAGGGCGGCCGCCTGGCCAAGGCGGTCTATCCGGCCTCCACTTTGACGCTGGCCCTTTCCGATGTCTCCGGGGGCAGGCTTGAGGACATCGGTTCCGGTCCCGGAGTCCCCGATGGGACTACTTTCTTCGACCTGGAGAGAATCCTCAGGAGAAGGGACCTCTGGGAGAGGGTTCCTCCGGGAGTGGCCCGGTACATCCGACAAGGGCTCGAAGGTTTACGGGAGGAGACTCCGAAAGAGGGCTCCCTCGAGATGAGCCGCCAGAGGGGGATGGTCCTGGCCGATACCTCTACAGCCCTCTCTCGGGCAGAACTCCTCTTCCGCCGGGAGGGGTTCGACCCTGAAACCCTCTCCGCCGACGATGGAGGGGAGGCTCGGGAGGTGGGAAGACTCTACGCGCAGAGGGTGAAGGATCTGGCGAACCACTCAAGCGGAACTGTTCTGGCTCTGGCTGGAGGCGAGACGACGGTGACCGTGAAGGGCCGTGGCAAAGGGGGACGAAACCTGGAGCTGCTCCTCTCCATGGCCATGGAGATGGAGGGCTTTTCCGGAAGCTGGACCTTTCTGAGCGCCGGAACCGACGGGAGGGATGGAACCTCCTCCTTCGCCGGGGGAATCCTCGACGAAGCCGGTTGGAGGAGGGCCAAAGAGAGGGGGGCGAATCCTCGGGCCCTACTGGACGAGAACGATTCCCACGCCTTCTTTGTCGAAGGGGGGTGCGGTTTGACCACGGGCCCGACCGGGACAAACGTTCGGGATCTTCGTTTCTTCTGGGTCCGGAGGGATCAGTAGTTCCTGGTTCTGAACCCCTCTCCTAGGACTTCGTAGACGTTGGAGATCACGACGAAGGCCTTGGGGTCGATCTTGCGCACCTCTTGCTGGAGAATCTGAAACTCCCTGCGGGAGACGACGGTCATGATCGTCTTGGCCGGAGAGCCTTTGTAAAGGGTTTCACCGAAGAAGACGGTTCCGCTCCTGTCGAGGTCCTTGAGGATGAAATCCCGGATCGGCTCTTGTTTCTCAGAGATGATGATGGCCATCTTGGCGTAGTCCATTCCCTCGAGGACGAAGTCGATCACCTTTGTCGAGAGGAAGAGGTTGAGAAACCCGATGAGGGGCGCCTCAAGGCTGTGGTAGACGATGCCGCCGCCGAAGATGACGAAGGAGTCGACCATGAGGATGGCGATGCCGACGCTCCAACCGGTGTACTTGTTGATGATCCAGCCGATGGTGTCCGTGCCGCCGGTGCTGGCTCCGCCTTTGAAGATGAGCCCCAGGCCGATTCCCAGGAGAACCCCGCCGTAGATGGAGCCAAGAAGGATGTTATCGGTCACCTTTATGGTTTTCAAGCCAACGATTTCGTAGAGAAAGTCGATGGAAAGGTAGGTAAGGAACATTCCCAGAATGGTCTTCGCGCCGTAGTTCTTCCCAAGTTTTTTAACACCCATATAGAAGATGGGAAGGTCAAGAAGTATGGAGAGAACGCCGACGGGAATCTTGGGCGAGACATAGTTGATGATGATCGAGATGCCGGATACCCCGCCGGGGACGATGTGGAGGGGAATGAGGAAGAGGGCGTAGCTGAGGGCCATGATGAGGGCGCCTACTGTAATGAAGCAGAAGTTTCGTGTTTCACCTTTCAGGGAGAATGTAGTCATACCCTTATTTTACAGGAGGGAAGGGAAAGGGGCAAGTGCGACACTCTCGGGTTTGACACCCCTCTCGAGAGTTTGGTATAAGGAGAAACCTTTGAGGAGGCTGTTATGAGAGGAATCAGAAGGCTTGGGTGCTTCGTCGTCTCATTGTTGATCTTCGCCGGTGCCTTGTGGGCGAAGGAGTGGGTGAGGGTGAGTGCCCCCCGTGGGAGCGTCCATGTGGAGGCTGATGCGAGGGCCCAGGTCTTGGTAACCCTCTGCGAAGGCGACGTTCTTGAACTTCTTGGGCGTGAGGGCGAGTGGTACAGGGTCAGAGTTCCCGAAGGGAGAGCAGTCGGTTTCATCCACTCCCTGTTCGTGCAAGAGGGCGAGGAGCGAGGACGAAACCCCATCATCGAGAGGGCAGGGGACCATGGTCGATCTCCCTTTGTTCCGACAGGGGCGCGTTCCAGAGGAGGGGTGAAATTCTTTGCAGGGGTAGCCCTCGGAAGGGTCGCCTTTGATGGAATGGACGCCTTGGGAATGGACAGGGAGGAGGGAAAGAGGAACCGTCGGGGTTTTGCCGGGGGAATAGGCTTCCAGAGCCGAGGCACTCTGGGATATGAGCTGGACCTCCTCTACCTCCAGAAGGGGGGACGCTATGTGGGTAGGATCGACGGCTACGGGGCGGCATCCCTCACACTGAAGAACGAGGAGATCTCCCTCCCCCTTCTCCTTAAGCTGAGGTTGGCCAGAGGGGAGGCCGAACCCTTCCTCCTGGTGGGAGGAGAGGTCGCCTATATCCTCTCCTCGAAGCTCGACTGGTCCATGGAAGCGCTCGGAAAGGGGAACTTGAACTTGAAGGATGAAACAAAAAGGGTCGACTACGGGTTGGTTCTTGGAGGAGGGCTGGAACTCTCTTTCCCCTCTTGGAGCCTAACCATCGAGGGAAGGTACCACCGGGGGGCGGCGGATCTGAAGGGCTCAGACTCCACCGGGGGGGGGAAGTTTGAGAGCCGGGTCCTACTCTTTCTGATGGGCTTTAAGTTTTAATCCTTCGGGAGCGAAGGGCTGAAGGCTAGAGGGAGCCTCGGGAGCGTCGGAAGGGGGAGAAAAGCAGGAGGGAGGGGAAACAGGCGGAACCGAGAAAGTCCACGGCGACATCCTTGAGCGAAGCGTCCCTGAGGGGAACGAAGGATTGGTGAAACTCATCGCCCGCACCGTAGAGTCCGCCCAGGATGGTGACCACCACCCAAAGAACCGGAGTGAAGGGACGGCGGAAGCCGTCGGTCAACCACCCCGAAAGGAGGAACCCCAGCAGGGCGTATTCACCGAAGTGAAGAAGTGTGTCCGGCCAACGGGCCAGGGTGGGAGGGACGGAACGGGAGGAAAAGAAGAAGATTAGGGCGGCGTAAAAAACCGTCAGGAGCGCGAAAAGGTTACGGCGTTTCACCGGAAAAGGAACATGAGCCATCCGGCGAGAACGGCGCCGAAAACGAGGGTTACAAAGAGGACGATCCCCTCCCGAACGCGCGCCTTGAGGCTCTCCTCCTTGAGGGTGGGAAGGACGATGGAGACGATGAGGGCGAAGAAGACCATGGAGAAGAAGTGGCTGTGGAAGATCACTTTTTCCTCCCCCGGCAGATATCGTATCCGTTCAGGGCGATCAGGAAGTTGAGGAGCCCCGAGGTGATCATGTAGGCGGTTCCGTACTCGTAGGTTATGGAGGCGAAGTCCGTGCGGGTCCATCCGAAGAGCTTAGCCGCCAGGTAGAGGAGTCCGTTGCCGAGGTTGCCGACGAAGGCCAGGAAGGCGAGGGGGTTGCCCTCGTTGACTTCGTAGAAACGGCCCTGCAGGAGGAGACCTACGGTGAACATCACCGTTATGGAGGTGAAGAAGAGGGCGGCCCGGATATACTTTTTCTCAAGGAGGTGGCCACAGCCGGGGATCATCCATCCGGCGAGAAAGACAAACACCGCTTTTCCTTTCATGCTCTTATGATAACGGAAAGAGGGCTCGCGGTCAACAGAACGATTCCGGTTGACCAGCACGTCTAAGTGTCGGTTTCTCAGGGCTGAGAAGGAGTTGCGCAACTCTCCTCCGGGAGGCTTGCTTTCCCCACCTTGCCCTTCTTTTGGAATTCTGATAAAATCTCCAATGAACACAAAAAGAGGCCAAACAACGGCTCTTTTTCGGAGGCGTTTTTGAGGCGTCTCTCCCTCTCTCTCGTTGAATCGCAGGTGAAGTCTTTGGTGGAAAGGTGCTGTGTCGACCTCTCCGCGGACCTTCTCGACGGTTTGGAGAAACGGCGGGGAGGAGAGCCTTGCCCTTGGGCCGAAAACACCCTCGCTTCGCTGCTGGAGAATGCCCGTGTCGCCTCAAGGGAGAGAATCCCCCTCTGCCAGGACACGGGGATGGCCGTCTTCTTTGTGCTTCTGGGAGACGACCTCCTCTTCGAGAGGGACAACGGGACAAAGGGTCTCGAGGAGACCCTTCAGAGGGCCATGAGGGATGCCTACAGGGAATCTTCCTTCCGAACATCCATGGTTATGGATCCTCTTAGAAGGAAGAACACCGGGGACAACTCCCCCGCCTTCGTCCACTGGGAGTTTCTCCCGGGGGATTCTCTCACCATCTCCTTCATTGCCAAAGGAGGGGGGGCGGAGAACATGAGCCGTTTGAAGATGTTCACGCCGGCTTGCTCCGCCGAAGAGATCGAGGCTTGGATCGTCGAGACCGTTGTTCAAGCCGGTTCCAACCCCTGTCCCCCCACGGTGGTTGGGGTCGGACTGGGAGGGAACTTCGATACAGTCTCTTGGCTCGCCAAGAGGGCCCTGCTCAGAACTCCCCTGGAGGCTGCCAACCTTGACCCCTTCTATGGGGGCATGGAGGAGCGCCTCTTGAAAAAGATCAACGGGACCGGTATCGGTCCTCAAGGTTTGGGAGGGGAGACAACCTCCCTGGCCGTTCACGTCGAAGCGGCACCATGCCACATGGCGACACTTCCGGCGGCGGTGAATATCAACTGTCACGCCCATCGGGTGGGAAGGGTCGTCTTATGAGAGGAAAAGTTTGTTATGAGGAGGCATCATGATAGAGATTCGTCTTCATGGAAGAGGCGGGCAGGGAACTGTCGTCGCCTCGAAAATCCTCGCCGATGCCATCGTTATGGGAGGCGGTTACGTCCAGGCCTTCCCTGAGTTCGGCGTCGAGCGTCGTGGGGCTCCCGTTGTCGCCTATGTCCGTATCGACAACAAGCCTATCAACTTGAAAAGCAAGATCTACCAGCCCGACCACATCGTGGTCTTGGATCCCACGCTTCTTCAGTCCGTCAACGTTACCGACGGTCTCAAGGAGGGAGGAAAGGTGCTGGTAAATTCGGAGAAGGAACCCTCCGAGATGCAGGAAAAGTTTGGTAAAAGCTTTAAGGTTATGACCGTTGACGCGACGGCCATCGCCCTGGAGAAGCGGCTCGGTTCCAAGACATCCCCCATCGTCAACACGGCCATCCTGGGAGCCATTGTCAAAGCCCTCAACGTCACCAACATGGACCTGATCATCAAGGCCATCGAAGAGGGTGTTCCTCTGAAGGTTGAGGAGAACGTGGAGGCTGCCAAGAAGGCCTACACGAGTCTAAAGGGAGGAGAGTGATGAACTTCAAACCTGGAAAAAAAGTGGTTTTAGAGAAGTTGGCTGACTACCCTCTCATGCCGGCTTCCTTGGCCGATATGACCCATAACTTCACCGGGTCTTGGCGGAACATGAGGCCTGTCATCGATTACGATAAGTGCATCAACTGCGGCACCTGCTGGAAGTTCTGTCCTGAACCGGCCATCTACATCGAAGACAACAAGGTTAACGTCAACTACTACTTCTGCAAAGGTTGTGGAATCTGCGTTTCCGAATGTCCTAAGAAGTGTATCACCTTCGAAGAGGAGGGAAAATGAGAAAACTCTTGATGGGGAACCATGCCATATCCGTCGGCGCTACCCTCTCCCGGGTTCAGGTGATTGCGGCCTATCCCATCACCCCTCAGACCCAGGTTGTGGAGATGCTTTCCGAGATCGTCGCCGATGGGAAACTCAACGCGGAGTTCATCAAGGTGGAGTCTGAACACTCCGCCATGGCCGCGTGTATCGGAGCTTCCACGACGGGGGCCAGGGCCTTTACGGCGACCTCCGCCCAGGGGCTTCTGCTGATGCACGAGCTTCTTCACTGGGCCGCTCACGGACGTCTTCCTATCGTGATGGCCAACGTCAACAGGGCTGTCGCCCCGGGATGGACGATCTGGACAGACCAGAACGACTCCCTCTCCCAGAGGGACACCGGTTGGATTCAGTTCTACGTTGCCGATAACCAGGAGGTTCTGGACACGATTATCCTCGGTTACAAGCTTGCCGAGAAGGTTCATCTTCCGGTCATGGTCAACCTCGACGCCTTCGTTCTCTCCCATACCTATGAGGCCGTCGAAGTTCCTGATCAGGAGAAGGTGGACGCCTTCCTGCCCCCCTTCAACCCCGAGTGGAAGATGGATGTGAAGAACCCCAGAGCCTTCGGTGGTTTGACCTCTTCGGACGTCTACATGGAGTTCCAGTACAACCACCACGAGGCCATGGAGCAATCCAAGAAGGTCATCGCCGAGACCTGTGGCGAGTTCGAGAAGATCTTCGGCCGTAAGTACGGTCTGCTCGAAGAGTACAGGATGGAGGACTCCGAATATGTGATGGTGACCTCCGGAACCATTAGCAAAACCTCGAGGATCGTTGTGGACGAGCTGAGGGAGAAGGGTGTCAAGATCGGTATCCTTCGTGTTCGGACCTTCCGCCCCTTCCCAGGGGAAGAGATCGCCGCCGCCTTGGCCGGAAAGAAGAAGGCCTTCGTCATCGACCGGAACATATCCTACGGAAAGAGCGGAATCTTCTACGACGAGATCAAGGGAGCCCTCTACAACAAGGGCATGAACCTGCCTCTCTTCGGGTTTGTCATCGGCCTCGGCGGCCGTGACGTAACCCCTGCCCACCTCCACGAGATCGTGGACTACGGTATGAAACATGATAGACCTACGGAAGAGATTATTTGGATGGGAGTGAAGAAATGACGGAAAAGAAACCTATAAAGACAACCATTCCCGAACACGAGGTTATGAAACCCGGGCACCTCGCCTGCCAAGGTTGCGGCGCTTCCCTGGCGATGAGGTACGCGACGAAGGCGATCGAGGGAGAGGCTATGTTCACCCTGCCCGCCTGCTGCTGGAGCGTTATCGATGGCCCCTTCCCTTACTCTTCCTTGGGTTTGCCTCTGCTCCACATGGCCTTCGAGGCCGCCGGCGCGACCGCTTCCGGTATCAGGGCCGCGTTGAACATGCTCGGCCAGAAAAAGGTGAAGGTCATCGCTTGGGGCGGTGACGGTGGAACCTTCGACATCGGTTTCCAAGCCATCTCCGGAGCCGCCGAGAGGGATGAGGACATCCTTTACATCTGCTACGACAACGAAGCCTACATGAACACCGGGATTCAGAGGAGCAGCGCCACCCCTTACGGCGCCTGGACCACGACGACTCCGGTGAAGCATTTCGAAAAGAGACCCAAGAAGGATATGGTCGAGATCATGGCCGCCCACAAGATCCCTTATGTGGCCAACGTCTCGGTGGCCTATCCCGAAGACTTCGTGAAAAAGGTTCAGAAGGCCCTCTCCATGGAGGGGTTCAAGTTTATTCACGCCTTTGCCCCCTGTCCGTCGGGGTGGAAGATTAAGCCCGAAGATACGATCAAGATCGCCAAGTTGGCCGTCCAGAGCAAAATCTTCCCCCTCTACGAGGTGGAGTACGGAGTCAAATACAACCTGACCGTCAAGGTTCCCAACCCGGTTCCGGTCCTTGATTACCTGAAACTTCAGGGTCGGTTCCGCCATCTCACGGAAGAGGAGATCAACATCATCCAGAAAGGTACCGATGAGAATTGGGACCTTCTTATGAAAAAACTCGAAAACAAATAGACTCTCTTTGGGGAGAGGATGCCTGAAAACTTCGACTATCTGTTGTATGTGAAAGTTGCCGGAGCGGTTGTCGGTGTACTGCTTCTGATCAAGTTGGTGCGCTCTCTCATGGTCTCGGTGAAAGTTTCGGAGACACTGGAGAAATCGTTTCTGAACACCTTTATGCGCCAGCTGTTCCAGAAGCCCATGCTCCTGAACAAGGCGAACAAGCATCTCAAGGTCGGCCACTTCAGAGAAGCCGGTGAGCTTTTCGAAGAGGCCGGCCTCTTCCCCAAGGCCATTTCCGCCTATGAAATGGGCGGTGAGTGGTACAGCCTCGGGAAACTCTTCAACCAGATGAAGATGAAGAGGAAGGCGGCGGAGTCCTTCGCCAAGGGGGGATACCCCCACGAGGCAGTAAGGGTCTTCAAGGAGATCGGCGGAATCCGCGAGGCCGCCAGAGTCCTTGAAGAGAACAAGCAGTACGAGGAGGCGGCGGAACTCTACAACGAATCAGGAGAGTTCGAATCCGCCGTGAGAATCTACCAGAACCTGGGGTATTTCAACTACCTGGGGAAGGTCTACGAGGGAAGGCAGATGTGGGTCCAGGCGGCGGAGGCTTACCTCGCCTGGTTCCGGCACTTGAACGAATCCCGGGTCTCCTCTCTAGACCTGAGCAAGGAGGTTCTCAAGTTCATCACCAAGGCCTCCGAGCTCTACCTCAAAGTGGGGAACGTCGAGAAGTCCGTGGAGATTCTCGAAACCGAGGGAATCTACGACAAGGCGGCGAAGATCTGCGAAGAGAACGCCCTGTTGGACAAGGCGGCGGAACTCTACGAGCTCAACCACCAGTACAAGGAGGCCTCTCAAGTCTACATGAAGGCCAACAGGGAGGATCGGGCCTACCTGATGTTGGCGGACTACCACTACGAGAAGGGGGACAACGCCGAAGCGGCGGAGAACTACCTGAAAGCCGGGGATTTCGGCAGGGCCGCGGAACTCTACGAGTGGGAAAGGGAGTACGAGAAGGCCGCTGAGGCCTACAGGAAGAACGAGAACTACGCGGCCGCGGCGGAAAACTACCTCCGGGTGGGTCAGAACGAGAAGGCCGCCGATCTCTTCTCCCTCAGCGGAAAGCACAGCGAGGCCGCGGCGATCTACCGCGAGACCAAGAAGATGCTTCAGGCCGCTCAAGAGTACCTTAAGGGTGGGGATCCCTACAACGCGGGGATCTGCTTCTACGATGGGAACGACTACAAGAACGCTCTGGAAGCCTTCCAGAACGTTCTTCCAGACGACGCCAACTACCATTCCGCCCTGCTCTTCGTCAGCAAGATCTTCTTCGGCAACGGGAAGTACGATTTGGTACTGAGCACCCTCCAAACCTATCTGGAGGGACAAAAGCTGAACACGGAAACCATCGGCCACTTCTACATGATGGCCAGGGCCCTCCAGCTCTCCGCCCGCTACGAGGAGGCCATCATCCTCTACAAGCAGATCCAGGCCGTAAGCTTCAACTACAAGGATGCCAAGGAGCTTCTCGAGCAGAGCTACGACGCCTTGGCCAAGAAGAAGGAGATCGAGATCTTCTCCTCCGACACCCAACAGCGTTATCGGCTCATCGAGAAGGTTGGTGAGGGGGGGATGGGAGTCGTTTACAAGGCGGAAGACACGGTTCTGAAGAGAATCGTCGCCTTGAAGATCCTGAAAGAGACCGTGGTGGGAGGGGAGAAGAGCGTCGAGAAGTTCTACTCCGAAGCCAGGTTGGCGGCGAAAATGAACCACCCCAACATCATCACCATCTACGATGTGGGGAAGATGGACAAGGGATACTTCATCTCCATGGAGTTTGTGGAGGGGGAGAACTTCCTCTCCCTTCTCAAGAAGAGAAAACGGCTCTCCGCCCAACAGATTCTCTTCGTTTCCCTCTACCTCTTCAAGGCCCTGGAATATGCCCATAAGAAGGGGATCATCCACAGGGACATCAAGCTTCAGAACATCATGTTGACCAAGGACAAGCAGATCAAGATCATGGACTTCGGTCTCGCCATCCTGATCAAGGACACCAAGGTGAAGGAGTGGTCCGTCGCCGGAACGCCCACCTACATGTCCCCCGAACAGATCACCGGCGATGTCATCGACCATCGAACCGACATCTACTCCAGCGGGATCACCCTCTACCACCTCACCGCCGGGTTCCCCCCCTTCCGGGGAGAAGATGTCGCCCACAAGCATCTGCATGAGATCCCGGTCCCCCTGGAAGAGATCCGTAAGGATATGCCTATCGGCTTCGGCTCCTTTGTCCTCAAGTGTATTGAGAAGGCGAGGGAGAAGCGGTTCTTGTCGGCCGGAGAGGCGCTGGTCCACCTGAAAAAGCTTCTTTCCGCTCCTGTCGCCAATGACTAAAAAGACCATAAAGAACCTTCTCTTTCCCTGGGGAGTCTCCCTCTTTCTCCTCTTCACGCTCCTTTTCCCCCTGAGAGGGACAGACCTTTACGGGGTCAACGTCCACGTTCAACCGAACACGGTCCTCTCCATGGCCAAGCAGGCCGGTATCCGCTGGATGAGGGTCGACTTCTCCTGGGCGGATATCGAGCCGAGCCAAGGGTATTACAACTACCAGGAAATCGACCGGGTCGTTGCCTTCGCTGTCTCCAACAACATGGCCATCTTGGCGAACCTGGGAGATACTCCCTCCTGGGCGAACGGCGATCAGGGAAAGAATGTTCTTCCCACGAACGTCCAGTACTGGCGAAACTTCGTTAACCGGATGGTGACCCGCTACAAGGGTAGAGTCTCCTATTGGGGTATCTGGAACGAACCGAACCTCGAAGATTTCCTCAGGGGGAGCGCGGATGACTATGTCACCAAGGTTCTCATCCCCGCCTCCGAGGTGATCCGGGGGAACGACTCCTCCGCCAAGATCGTCGCTCCGGACATCTCCTACTTGACCTCGCCGGAGCGCCGATGGGACTCTTTCCTCAAGACCGTCCTGGAGAAAGGGAAAAATTATCTGGACATCGTCTCCATCCACGCTTACGACAGCAGCGGCGCCGAAGCGATCATGAACAAGATCGAGAAGGGGTACAACATCATCTACCCTGCGGTGACCAAGGTGATGAGCGATTACGGGTGCGCCGATAAGGAGCTTTGGCTCACCGAGACCGGATGGTCGACAACCTCGGTCTCCGAGGACACGCAGGCCTCCAACTACCTCGACCTGTTGACGAAGATCCTCAACTCCACCTCCGTGGATAAGGTCTTTTTCTACGAGATTCAGGATGTGCCCAACGTCTCCGGCTATGGGATACTGAACGCCGACACATCGCCTAAGAAATCTTACTACACCTATAAAAACTTCATCCAGAACGAGGCCAGCTACATCGACGACGGTTCGGGAGAGGACGACGACAAGGATGACGACAAGAAACCCTGCCTCTTTCGGACTCTCCATAGTGAAGGAGAGGTCGTTCTTCCCAAGGCCAGGAGTTTCCGAAACTCTTTCTTGGAGAACCAGGGGGCTCGGGGCAAAGGGCTGATCTCCCTCTACTACAGGTTTAGCGCCGTCGCCCTTCCCAGACTCCAGGGGCGTCCGGAGCTGAAACGGCAGATGAGGCGCTGCTTTGCGCTCTGGACCCAAACTTTGGTTCCCCTGCAGGGGGAGGGCGTCTCTATAAACGATCTTCGCCTGGATGGGAAGCTCTACGAGGAGACGGACCGACTCCTTCAGAACTGGATCGATGGGGAGAGCTCCCCGTCCTGGAAGGGGCTCTTGATTCGGGGGCGGTCTCTGCTGGCCCTCTACCGTGGCGAGAGGATCGTCCGCCTCATGAACGAGGGGGAGGGTCTGCTCCGCCTTCTTTCGTTTGAAAAATTCATTGCAAAGGGAGGGAATAATGGTTGATTTTAACAGTCTTTTTTCTACCAATGCCCATGGCATGAAACGTTCTGAGATTCGGGAACTTCTGAAGATCATCAACCGTCCCGAGGTTATCTCTTTCGCCGGGGGGCTTCCTGCGGCGAAGCTCTTTCCGGTTCAAGAGATCCGGGAGGTCACCGATTACATCCTGGAGACCGAGGGCCGGAAAGCTCTTCAGTACGGTTCTACCGAGGGTGATGGCCGTCTCATTAAGCTGGTGATCGAGCACATGGCCAAAGACGGTGGGATCAAGGCCACCGCTGATAACATCATCGTCGTGACCGCTTCGCAGCAGTCTCTGGACCTTGTCCCGAAGATCCTTCTCAACCCCAACGACATCGTCCTGGTCGAGGAGCCCAGCTATGTTGGCGCTCTCCAGGCTATCGTCTCCTACGGAGCCCAGGCCGTTCCGGTCGCCATTGACAAGGATGGTCTCAAGATGGACCAGCTGGAAAAGACCATCCAGGATATCCACAAGCGGGGCGACGGAGGTCGTTTGAAGATGGTCTATACCATCCCGGACTTCCAGAACCCGTCGGGGATCACCATGAGCCTGGAGCGCAGAAAAGCTTTGGTGGAGCTCGCCGAGAAATACAATTTCCTCATTCTCGAAGACACCCCTTACAGACAGCTCCGTTACACCGGAGAGAGCGTCGCGCCGATCTACGCCCTCGATTCTTACGGACGCACCATCTCTCTCTTCACATTCTCCAAGATCTTCTGCCCCGGTTTCCGTCTGGGTTGGGTCGTCGCTCCCAAGCCGATCATCGAAAAACTGGTCATCGCCAAACAGGCGACGGATCTTTGTACGGCTCCCTTTACTCAGGCCATCACCTACGAATTCCTGAAGAGGGGGTACCTGGACCAGCAGATCAAGAAAATCGTCGTCGATTACAGGGAACAGAGGGACTTCATGCTCGCCGCGTTGGAGCGTGAGATGCCCAAGATGGAGGGCCTGACCTGGACAAAACCCGACGGCGGCCTCTTCCTTTGGGTGACTCTCCCCGAGAGAATCAACACCAGGGATCTCTTCCACATGGCCATCGAGAACAACGTGGCCTACGTCGTCGGCGATGCCTTCCATCCCCAGGGGGAGTGCAAAAACTCCATGCGTCTTAACTTTTCCTACCCCACGAAGGAGCAGATCGACAAGGGCATCAAGAGCCTGGCGAATGTCGTCAAGATTTACGATGAAAACCTTCGCAAGGGAAAGGTCTCCACTACGGTTACACCCTGAAGAACGAGTCAGAGAGAATAGAAGGGTCGTCGGGGGAGATTCCCCCGGCGACCCTATTTTTTTTTCAGAAGAACCACTACAAGGAAGGGGACCCCGAAGAGGGTGGTGAGAATCCCCACCGGAATCTCCGCGGGGGCGACGACCGAACGGCTCAGCGTATCCGAAAGGACAAGGAGGGCCCCTCCCATGACGGCACTCAGGGGGAGGAGAACCTTGTGTCTCTGAGGGAAGCTTCGGCGTGCGATGTGGGGGACCACTAGGTCCAGAAAGCCTATCGGTCCGGTGTAGGAGACCAGGATGGCGGTGACGACCGATGCGGTGAGGAGAAAGAGATTCTTCAGCCTGGAGGTGGAAACGCCCTTGATCAAGGCAATCTCTTCGGAGAGGGAGAAGAGGTCCAGCTCCCGATGGAACCTGAGCAGGAGGGAGAGTGTGAGCAGGGCGAGGACGAAGACCGTGCAGGCCGGAGCGTAGCCGCCGGTTTCAAGACTGCCGAAGATCCATTTGAAGAACTCGAAGCTCTGCTCCGGGCTGACTATAAAGTGGAGAACCAGAACCAGTGAGGAAAAGAGGAAGTTGAAAGCGACTCCGGCAAGGAGGACGTTCGAGAGGTCCAGGTCTCCCTGGCGGAAAGAGAAGAGGTAGATGAGGAGAAGGGGGAGGAGGGCGAAGAGGAAAGAGAAGGGGTTGAAGTCGGCGGCGAGGAAGGGGAGGGAGAGCAGGAGGCCGCTCTTGAGGGAGAGGAAGACGCCGAAGGAGGCCGCCGAGGAGAGTCCCAGGGTGAAGGGGGAGGTGAGGGGGTTGCGGAAGAGGGATTGAAAGAGGAGGCCCATCATGGAGAGAAGGGCCCCTGCCCCAAAGGCCAAGATGGTTCGGGGAACCCGCAGATTCCAGAAGAGGAAGCGGGCCGTAGCGTCCCTGCCGAGCGAGAGGGGGGAGAGGGGGAGGGAGCCGAAGAAGGGGGTGACCGCCAGCAGGAGCAGGGTTCCCGCTAAGAGGAGAGCCAGGGGGATCCTTCTCATCCGAGCCTGTTGAGGGAATCTTCCAGGAGGTTGCCCTGAAGTTCGAGGAGGTGCCCAGAGGGTTTTTCCGTGAAGAGAAGGGGCTCTCCGACGGTCAGCGTAACCTTGGAGAAGGGTTTCGGAAGTTCGAAACGGTCCCAAGAAGAGAAGGTCCAGAGACTCTCGCAACGGAAGCTCACGGGGTAGACCGGGCAAGCCGAACGGTAGGCCGTATGTAAGACACCGCCCTGGACCTTACGGCGCGGTCCCCGAGGGCCATCGGGGGTGATGATGACACTGCCGCCCCCTTCGAGTCTCTTCACCATCTTGAGGAGGGCCTCCACCCCTCCCCTGGAGGAGGAGCCCCGAACCGAGGTGTCGTAGCCGAAGTGATCGAGAGTTCGGGAGATCATCTCGCCGTCTTCGGATTGGGAGACCAGGGAGACCAGGCCCCGACCCGAGAAGAAGGGTATAATGACGGACATCTTGCCGTGCCAGAGGGCGAGAATGGAGGGCTTTTCGAAGGCTTGATCGAGGTGTTCCCTTCCCTCCACCTGGAGACGGTAACTCTTGTAGAGGGTTTTGAGAAGGAGGTAGATTGCCCAGGGTGTCCAAGAACCGGTGGGGATCTTCATCTGTTCACTTCCGCAGCGGAGTTGTTCGACGCCGATAGGAGAAGGAGAGAGGGGGGAAATGGACGGTAGGGGATTCGAACCCCCGGCCCCAACGTTGCGAACGTTATGCTCTCCCAGCTGAGCTAACCGCCCAAATCATGACCATTTTAAGACATCCTTCACTCTTTGTCAACCCTGGGAAGGCCGTTGGGAAAGGAACGGCCGTAGATGTAGTCGATTCTCCCCAGGAAACCGGAGACTTGGAAGAGGCTTCTCAACTCCTCTTCGCCGATCTTCTCCCGGATTTGGGGATCTTCGAGGAGAAGGTCGAGGAAGGGCCTCTTCTCCCTCCAACAGATCATGGCGTTTCTCTGAACGATCTTGTAGCCGTCTTCCCTCTTGATCCCCTTCTGGGCGAGAAGGAGAAGAACCCGTTGGGAGAAGAAGAGTCCCCCGGTCAGGTCAAGGTTCTTCTGCAGATTCTCCGGGTAGACGATGAGGGTTCTGACAAGATCGTTGGTCTCTTTCAACATATAGTCAACGGTCAGGAAACTGTCAGGGAAGATGACCCTCTCGACGGAGCTATGGGAGATGTCCCTCTCATGCCAGAGAGCGTTGTTCTCTAAGGCCGCCTGGAGGTTGGCCCTCACCAGCCTGGCCATGCCGCAGATTCTCTCCGAACGAACCGGGTTTCTCTTGTGGGGCATCGCCGAGGAGCCTTTCTGACCTTGAGAGAAAAACTCCTCCGCTTCCAGAACCTCTGTCCTCTGGAGATGGCGTACCTCCAGGGCGATCTTCTCCATGGTTGAGGCGGTCACGGCAAGGAAGAAGAGCACTTCGGCATGACGGTCCCTCTGAAGAACCTGGGTGGAACAGAGGGAGGCCTGGAGGCCGAGGCTCTGGAGGGCCAACTCCTCGACCCGTGGATCCAGGTGGGCGAAGGTTCCAACGGCCCCCGCGATTCTTCCGACGCCGATGGTCTCTCGGGCCCTGCGAAGCCTCTCCAGGTTTCTCTCCATCTCCTGCTTCCAGATGAGAAACTTGAGTCCAAAGGTCACGGGTTCGGCGTGGACCCCGTGGGTGCGACCGATCTGGGGTAGATCCTTATAGCGCACCGCCTTCTCCTGAAGGACGTCAACCAGGGAGAGGAGGGCCGGCTCCAGCCTGTTCAGAGCCTCCTTGAGAAGGAGGGAGAAGGCTGTGTCGACCACATCGTAGGAGGTCATCCCATAGTGGAAGAAACGGGAGTCATCTCCGATGAACTCGGCCACCGAGGTCGTGAAGGCGATCACGTCGTGTTTGACCTCTCTCTCGATCTTTTCGATCCGATCGACGCGGAAGTCGGCCTTCGAAAGGATTCGGGCCAGGGCGTCGTCGGGGATGACGCCCAATTTGTTCCAAGCCTGGCAGACGGCCAGCTCAACCCGCAGCCATGTCCTATACCGGTTCTCTTCGGACCAGAGGTTGTCCATATCTTCCAGGCAGTATCTCTTAATCATTCCACAGCTCCTTGATTTTATTCTCTCTTGTCTTCCGCCCCAGGAGGGCGAAGGCCATCTTTTCGGGTTTGAGCAGGTGGCGCATCTCCGTTTCCAGCTCTTCCCTGGTGATGGAGCGGATGGTGTTCAGGGTTTGCTTGGGACTCCTGTAGTGCCCCAGAAGAAAGTCGTTGTGAAAGAGAACCTTCATACGGGAGGAGGTTCCCTCCATGCCCAGAATAACGGCGCTCTCGTAGTTGAGCCTCGCCGTCTCGACCTCTTCGTCCTGGAGCCCCTCCTGGCAGAGTCTGTTGAGCTCCTCCTTGAGGGCCTTGCAGAAGGGGAAAAGGTTCGTTGGGTTGAGGGCGGCGAAGATTCCGAAGAAACCGTAACGGTTGTAGCTACCGAGAAAAGAGGAGAGCGAGTAGGCCAAACCCATCTCTTCACGGAGTCTTTGGAAGAGGCGGGAGCTGAAACCCCCTCCGACGATGTGGGAGAGAATGGAGAGGCGGTAGCGTCGTCTCTCCTGAAAGGCGGGCAGTGGCCAGGCCAGGTGAACGTAGCTCTGAGACCAACGCTGTCCTCGCTTCTCCGGGAGGAAGAGAAAGCCTCTGGCAGGCCTTGGGGGCCTCAAGGGAGGGGGAAGAAGCCTGGGGGCCGGCCAACTCTCCATCTTCTCCAGGAGAAAACGGCGGAACTTCGCCAGATCGACGTCTCCGCAGAGGGTCATGACAAGGTTGGCAGGCGTGTAGATGCGGCGGTAGGTGTCCAGTACCGCGTTCCTGTCGAAGCTCAGGACCCGCTCCTCCGTTCCGGCGATGGGAAGGCCCAGAGGGCTGTTGGGGTAGAAGAAGGAGTGAAATTCGTTGGAAAGCAGGTCCATCGGGTTGTCCAGGTACTCCCGGATCTCCTCGACCACGACCCTCTTTTCGGATTCGAACTCCTCTTCCGGGAAGGAGGGGCGGAAGACAAGCTCTTCCAGGAGATCGTACCCCTCTTCGAGACGGTTGTTCAGGAGGCTCTGGTAATAGGCGCAGTGGTCCTTGGCGGTGTAGGCGTCGAGGGAGCCTCCGAGTCTTTCGATCTTCAGGGCGATCTCCTTCTGACTCCACCGTGAGGTTCCCTTGAAGAGCATATGCTCGATCAGGTGGGAGACCCCTTGGTTTTCGGTGCTCTCCCGGTTGGAGCCGCTCTTGAGCCAGAAGCCCATGGAGGCCACTGGGTAACCCCGCTTTGTCTCGGCCAGGAGGGTGAAGCCGTTGGGAAAGATCTCTTTGGAGTAACTCATGGACGATTCTACCACACCACCGCGGTGGCGGCCAGAGAGGTCAACGCATGAGGTAAGGCTCTTTCTCAAGCTCACCGGGCGGGAAGATCCCTGTCTGCTCAACCTCTTGTACGCTTGAAGCGTAGGGGGAGAACTGGCGGAGGTAGTCGGCCAGGTGCGCGGCCTCTTCCTTCAGGCCTAGTTTCTTGAGAATCCCCAGCCGGAGAAGGTTATAGGAGAAGGAGGGTTTGAGGAAAAGGGCCGTCTCGATCGATCTGAGAGCCTCTTGGTTCTTCCCGGTCAGGAAGAGGAGGTAAGCGATGTAACCGTGCAGGGAGTCGTGAAAGGGAAGGGAGACGAGGCCGCGGCGGAGGTACCCCAGGGCCAGTTCTCTACGGTCTTTCTTGATTTCCGAGAGGCCCAGGTCCAAGAAGTAACGGTCTGCGCCCTTGCCGGGCTCTTCCCTGAGAAGGTTTTGGAAAGAGGTCTTGCCCGTCTCTGGGGGGGAGAAGAACTCCTTGAGGAGGTTGTCCATGAGCTCTGAGGCGGGGAAGTGGAAGAGAGCCTCAGAAGAGGGTTGGGGCGGCGGGAGTTGAGTGATCTCCTTGAGAAGCCCTCCCTGAACCGTGTTGTACCCTCCCTCTTGCAGGGATGTGACGAGAGCGTTGCGAGCCTCTTCCCGTTTCCCCCTCTTCAGAAGGTAGAGGGCGAAGTTGTAGGAGATTCTCCAGTCGTGACTCTCCCGGGAGGCCCTGCGGAGAAGCTCCTCACCGTCGTCGGTCGGTCCCTGGAGGGAGAGGCGGCAGATCGACGAGTTGGAGAGATCGATGGGCGTCGCCGGGGAGATCTCCCCCAAGAGCTTGAGCGCGTCTCCTGTGTTTCCCAATTCCATGAGGGCGAAGATCTTGGCGCGGATCTCCTCAGGCCCCACGGGGGTTTCCAGAAAGGTGGCCAGCTCGTCGTACTCCTCCTCTTCCAGGAGGGCCTCAATGTAAAAACGCTTCAGGTTGGGAGTGATGGAGATGCCCTCCAGACTTTGACGGAGAAAGGAGAGACGGTCGTCGGCGCTCTTGCAGAGAGCCGTTCCCATGATATTTAACTCCTCAGTCTCCGGAGGAGAGGAGGGGCTCAGCTGGGTGATCAGTTCTTTGAGGGAGGAGGCCCGCAGAAGTCTGGTCTCCTCCTTGAGGGACTTGATATCGTAACGAACGATTTTCAGGGTGACGCCCCCCTCTGTACTCTGTTCCATGGAGCCTGTGGTCAGCCCCTCCATGCCCGATTCCTGTGCCGTCTGGAGCATATAGCCCAGAGAGACCCTTTCGGAAAGCTTCACCGATTCTTCGGCTCCAGGGAAGTTGTAGCCCAGCAGGAACCGCTCCTTCTGGGGACAATCCCGAAAGAGGATGTAAGGGATGGCGCTCTTCAGCCAGGGGTTGGCTCCTTGAACCTTGAACCACCAGAAAAGCTCCTCTCCTCCCAAGAGGGAAGAGAGAAAAAGAAAGGGAAGAATCAGGCGGAAAGGCTTCATCTACTTCTCCTTTTTCATGAAGATTACAGTCAGGTCATCGGTACGTGGCGCGCCGGCGGCAAAGGCCTCTGTCTGTGTCAACAGGTAGTTCCACTTCTTGGAAGGCGACAGGGGGGGAAGGCTTTTCAGGAGACGGCGGACCCCCTCGATTCCCAACTCTCGCTCTTGGGGGGTGCGTGTTTCCGAAAGGCCGTCCGTGTAGAAGAGGAACTGATCGCCCCGTTGAAGGGGGATACGAACCTCTTGAAACTCCTGGTCGGGAAAGAGCCCGAGAAGGGTGTTCCCCTTCCTCAGGGTGTAGACCTTCTCCCTCCTCAGAAGGAGGGGGTAGGGGTGACCGCAGTTGATGTAGGTGAGCTCCCTCTCATCGACGGAGCCGAAGATGCAGGAGATGTACTGGGGAACCTTGGCGTTCTCGGTCAGGAAACTGTTGATCGAGGCCACCTTCTCCATCAGGGAACCGGATTGGCGGAAGGTCAGGAGAAAGGCGCTCTTCAGGAGGGAGACGATCATGGCCGCGGGGATCCCCTTGCCCATGACATCGGCGATCACGAAGGTCGTCGCCCCCTCCGGGGAGGAGAGGAAATCGTAGAAATCGCCTCCAACCCTCTCGGCGCTTATCGAACGGCCCCAGATTTCAAAACCCTCCTGTTTGGGGGAGCGGTCGGGGAGGAGAAGCTTCTGAATCTCCCGGGCGATAACCAAATCCCTCTCGATTTTCTGTTTCTCGAGAATCGAGTCGTGGAGTCGGCTACGTTCGAGGGCGATGGCGGCCAAGGAGGAGAAGATCTGAAGGACCATGATCTGTTTCTGGGAGAAGGCGTCCTTCCGGTTGCTCTCCAGGTTGAGGGCCCCTATGAGTTTTCCCCCGGAGAGGAGAGGGATCACGACCTCCGAACGGGTCTGCTTGCGGGCCTCTACGTAGTGGGGGTCGTTTTTGACATCCCCGCTAAGGAAGGGCTTCTTCGTCTCGGCAACGTGGCCGACCAAACCGTGGCCGAGCCTCAGCTTGAGCTTTTCGTAGTGTTTCTTTGTAAAGCCGCGGTAGGAGAGGGCCGAAAGCTGGTTGGTCTGGGTGTCCAGGAGGTAGATAGCCACCGCTTCACAGGGAACAATCTCCCGCAGGGAATCGATGATCTTCTCCAGGGTCTCTTTGAGGTCCAGGGAGAGGGCGAATTGAAGGTTGCTTCTGTAGAGAGAGCGGATCACCTGACTCTCTTGCCGGGACTGCTCGTAGAGGTCGTAGTTTTCCATGAAGACCGCCACCAGGCTTCCCAGGCTCCGCCCAAACTCTTCATCCCAGAGCCGTCGTCCCTTCTCCTTCAAGGCGAGGGAGAGAAAGCCCTTCACCTCTTGCCGGAGAACCAGGGGGACCGTCAGGAGGATCGGAGAGGCGGTCTCTCCCGAGCCGCGGGAGGTGCAACTCTTTCCTCGAAGACTCTCCCGGAGGGAGCACTCTCCGCCTTGGAGATCAAGCTCCTGGGGAAAGTCCCTGAAACCGCGACGGCGGAAGAGGCGGAAAGGGGCCGCTCCCTCTTCGCTCAGGTAAATGGCCGCTCCGGAGGCGTGGAAGAGCAGCTGAACCGTCTTCAGAAGCTGGTCCAAGAAGGCCGTCTTGCTGAAAGCCGCCTCTCCCATGGAGAAGAGACTGTTGAAAGCCTCGGAGGAGGAGGTCTTCACCGTTTCACCCTGGAGAAGAGGAAGAGGGCGAGGGAGAGAAAGAGGATGTTCGCCCCCATGGCGGCGATGAAGGGGGAGAGAACCCCCGCGTTTCCAAGGGAGCGGAAGGCGCCGACCATGAGCCAGTAGACGAGGGAGAGGAGGATGGAAAAGCCTATGCCGCCAAGAGTGCCACTCCTTCCGACCTTGAGGGCGAAGGGGATGCCGAAGAGAATCATGATGAAGTTGACCAGGGGAAAGGCGACCTTGAAGGCGGCCTCGACCTTGTAGGTTCGGCTCTGGAGACGGTTTTTCTCAAGGAAGGAGATGTAGCTCCTCAACTGAAAGAGGTTCATGCTCTCCGGGTCAGGGGGGGCGGTAGAGAAGAACCCTTGGGTCTCGGAAACGGAGAGGGAGAGGGTCTTGAAGGAACGGAAGAGGCGGAAGCTCCCCTCGTCGAAGAGGACCTCCCATCCATCTTTCAAAAGAATGGTCCCCTCTTTGTAGACCGCCTCTTTCGCTTGGATTCGACGCTTCAGGGAGTTCCCAGCCGGGGAGAGGAAGAAGAGTTGCAGGTCCTTGAAGAGGCTCTTCTCCTCGTCGAAGAAGGTGAATCGGTAGAAGAGATCCTCTTGGCCGGATAACCAATGTTGAAGGGGGAAGTGTGAGGGTGGACGGTTGTCAAGGATGCGGTTGCGAAGCTCTGTGGCCTTGATGTTGGATTGGGGGAGAACTCTCTCCTGGAGGCCGAAGGAGACCCCCGAGATAAGAACACCCAGGAGGAGGAGTGTGAAGGTGAAGCGGTGCAGGTTCATCCCCAGGGCCTTCAAGGCTGTGACTTCGTTGCTCTTGGAGAGGAAGCCGAGGGTGACCAAGGTTGTCGTGAGACCCGAGACCGGAAGGATGTAGAAGAAGATCTGGGGGAAGTAGTACCAGAGGTATTTGAGGAGAAGGGAGACGGGTTTCTGGTTCTCCAGGATGTCATCGATCAGCTCGAAGAAGGTGACGATGAGAAAGATGGTCAGAAGGGAGAGAAAGACCAGGAGAAAAACCTTGAGAAAAAGTCGGATGAGGTAGCGGTCGAGAATGTTGGGGAAGCGGAAACGGACCTCCGGAAGCCTTAGCTTCAGTACCTTCCGGGGCTCTTGGAAGGAGGAACGTTCTTTCTTCTCCCCTCTCTTCAGACCCTCTCCCCTTCCGGAACCGGAGATCTTATGCCCTCTGATGATGATGGTGAGACCGATGGCGAAGAAGAGGACGTTGGAGGCCCATAGGCCGAACCATGGGGAGAGGTAGCCGTCGAGGGCGAAGTTTTCGCCCCAGGAGAAGAGGGTGTAGTAGACGATGACGACCACCAGGCTCAGGGAAAAACCGCCTTTACGGACGGCCAAACCGAGTCCGAGCCCGAGAAGGGCAAAGACGAAGTTGGCGAAGGGGAGGCTCAACCTCCGGTTCCATTCGCAGAGGAGGGCCCGTCTGTTCTGCCGGTAAGCCTTGTTGGTGAGGTTACGGGTCAGCTCGTCCATCCCCTGTTGGGAGCGCCTCTTCTGCATCACCGCCTGGGGGAAGATCAGGTCCGTGGGAAGAGGCTGGATGAGGTAGGAAAACTGGTAGGTGGAGTAGCGGGAGGGATCGTCGAGGTCGTAGAGGTGGAGCATCCCGTTGTAGAGACGGAGGTAGGCCTGTTTCTCTTCCTTGTTGAGGTAGTAATCGGCCCTCTCGGCCAGGAGAAGGCGGTTCTTCTTCGCCTCTGCCGTGTCGTAGAGGAAGAGACGGTTCCACTTCTGGTCCTCCGTTCGATCTTGAAAGTAGAGGGTCAGGGAGGGAAGGGTCGTGTGGAAGGTTCGGGGGGCCATCTCCTTCTCCGTGCTGACGAAGGCGATCTCCAGGTACTTCGTCGTGAAGGAGTAGTTGGCCCGTGGAACCACGGAGAAGGTCAGGTAGATGTTACAACAGAAGAGGAGGGCGGCCAGGATGAGAACTGGTCGAAGAAGCCTTCCCAGGCTGATGCCCAGGGAGCGGAGGGCAAGGTACTCCGAATCCATGGAGAGCCTGTTCATCCCCAGAAGCACCCCGAGCAGGAGAGACATGGGAATGGCGAGGGAGAGGATCTCCGGAAGCATATAGGAGAGGAGGTTGATCACCACTCCCAGGGCGGCCCCCTTGTAGATGAGCAAGTCCATCAGGTCGAAGAGGCGGGTCGTGAAAAGGGCGAAGGTGTAGAGGGAGAGCCCCAATCCGAAGAAGGGAAGAACCTCCTTCAGAACGTAGAGGTCGAGTCTTCGAAGGGGGCTCACGGTGGCTTTAAAGGGAGAGCATCTCCAGGTAGAGGTTGCGACGCTCCTCCACCTCTTGACGCGTCAACCGGCGGAGACGTTCCAGGCCGAAGTCCTCAAGGGTAAAGGAAGAGACTATAGTTCCGTAAACCATGGCCCTCTTGAGGGAGAGGGGTGAGATCTCACCGGCCTCCTGAAGGTATCCCATGAGGGCGCCCGCATAACTGTCCCCGGCTCCTGTGGGGTCGACAACCTCTCTCTTGGGAAAGGCCGGAAGGAGGATGAACCCCTGGTTTGTGAGGAGCAGAGAGCCGTGCTCACCCTTCTTGATGATGATGAAGTCGGGGCCGCGCTTCTTCAGAGCCTCCGCAGCGTCCATGACGTAACGGCAACCTGTGATTCCGGAGGCCTCTTCGTCGTTGAGGATGAAGCCGTTAACCCTTCCGATGACCTCTTCCAAGTCTTTCCTGGCGGTGTTGATCCAGAGGTTCATGGTATCCATGACGATGAACCGATCCTTTCCGAGCTGATCGAGGACATCCCTCTGGAGAGAGGGGGAGATGTTGGCCAGGAAGACGTTCCTCTCCTCCTGGTACCCTTCGGGAAGGGTGGGGCGGAAGCTTTCGAAGACGTTGAGTTCCGTGGTGATCGTCTCTCTGCTGTGGAAGTCCTCCGAGTAGGCGCCTTCCCAGAAGAAGGTCTTCCCTCTCTCCCGAAGGATTCCCCGGGTGTCCATCCCCTTCTCTTCCATCTCCCTGAGAATCTCCCCAGGGAAATCCTCCCCGATGACCCCGATGATCTTGGGCTTCTCGAAGAGGGAAGCGGCGTAGGCGAAATAGGGGGTTGAACCCCCCACAAGCCTCTCCCTTCGACCGTGGCGGTTGGCGATTGTGTCTAATGCGATGGATCCGATGACGAGGCTCATTCTCTCCTCCTCACTTTCCCAGAAGGAGGGAGAGCTTCTTCGCCCTCTCCTCGGGGATGGCGTTAGGGGAGGTGATGATCGCGTTCTCCATGGCCTTCGCGCAGCGGCATCCATCCTCGGAGAGGGAGGCGACCATCGGCAGAGCCTTCTTAAGGATGGCTTGAGCGTTGTGGATGTTGCTCTGGAGGTTTTCCACCACCATCTCTACGGTGACGTGTTCGTCTTTCCAGCAGTCGTAATCGGTGACCAGGGCCATGGTGGCGTAACAAAGGCCCGCTTCCCTGGCGACTTTCGCCTCCGTGGCGTTGGTCATGCCGATGACATCGAAGCCACAGCTACGGTAGAAGTTGGATTCCGCTTTTGTGGAGAAGTGGGGTCCCTCTATGTTGACATAGGTTCCCCCCTTGTGGGAGGGAAGGTTGAGGCTTTGGGCGGCTTTGTAGAGGGTCTCCTGAAGCCTGGAGCAGATGGGCTCGGCCATACTGGCGTGGGCGATGATCCCCTCGCCGAAGTAGGAGCTCTCCCGCTTGAAGGTGCGGTCGAAAAACTGATCGATGAAGACGGCGTCCCGAGGTTTCAGCTCCTCTTTCAAGGAGCCCACTGCGGAAACCGAGAGAACCCGTTTTATTCCAAGGGTCTTAAAGCCGTAGATGTTGGCCCTATAGTTGACTTCAGAGGGGGAGAAACGGTGACCCCGACCGTGACGGGAGAGGAAGGCGACACGGTGGCCTCCGAGGGACCCGATTACATAGGGGTCGGAGGGATCGCCGAAGGGTGTGGAGAGGGTCTTCTCTTCTTCGAGTTGAAAGCCTTCAATGGCGTAAAAACCGCTTCCGCCGATGATTCCGATAGTAAGGGGTTGCATGCTACCTCCTAGGATAAACAGCGTATACACTATAAAGTAGACTTTTTCGGCCTTTCTGTCAATCCGGAGCCAAGGCGGGACTCTTGAAATTCGCCTCCTTTTCCTTTACACTATCCCTGAAAGAATCTCCGGAGAGTAACCCATGGAAGAAAAACCCTTTAAAGACATTCTCGCCGAAACGAAAACCCTGTGCGACCGCCTGTTACAGGGCGGCGGAGCCGATGAGAAGCGCTTCGAAGAGTTCCTGACCGCTGTGGCCGAGGCCTTGTCCCGAATCTTCTCCCTCTACCCCGATGAGGTCTCCCTCTTAGTCACCGACAAGAAGGAGGAGCTTCTCTACTTCGGTAAGCCCGATTATCTACGCAACGCCGGAATACTCCCGATGAGCTCCTTCGATTCCTTGGCCGTCGAGAGCCTTCGTACCGCCAAGGCCAGGGTGGTCAACACCATGAAGAAGGACCGCTACTCTTCGATTTTCGAAATGGTGAAGAACCCCATCCGGCCCAACCAGCCCATACAGAAGATGCTCATCATCCCCGCAATCTCCCATGGGAAGAGGCTGGGTGTGGTGGAATTGAACCGGAAGGGTCCCACCTCTTCGGAAGCGGGCCCCCAGTTCTCCGAGGAGGACCTCAGGCAGGCCCTGGACTTTGTTCGGGAGATCCTTCCCGCTTGGGAGACCCTCAAGCCGGAAGGGTTTCGGCCTAAACTGACGGAGGCGCCATGAAAGAGCGTTTGAAGGAGTTGATTCTGGAAAAATCCGTATTCTGGGGCGATTTTACCTTGGCCTCGGGGAAGAAATCCCCCTACTACATAGACGCCCGGATCTCTACACTCTTCCCCGAATCCGCCTACATCATCGGTCAAATGGTTTATGAAGCCCTTCAGCCCTGGTCACCCGATGCGGTGGGTGGCTACTCCATCGGAGCCGACCCCATCGTCACCTCGGTAGCCTTGGTGAGCCATCTGAAAGGGGGAAGCCTTCCCGCCTTCATCATCAGGAAAGAGGCCAAGGACCACGGCCGAGGGAAGGAGATCGAGGGAAATTTTCAGAAGGGGATGAGGGTCGTCCTTGTGGACGATGTGATCACCACCGCCGGTTCTCTGCTCAAGGGGTTTGAGGCCGTCGAACGCCAGGGGGGAAGGGTCGTCGGCGTCTGCGCCGTCTTGGACCGCCAGGAGGGCGGGAGGGAGAAGATCGAAGCTCTGGGCGTTCCCTTCGTTCCGCTCCTGACTCTGGACGATCTGGGAATCCAGAGAGGCTGAAGAGGATCCAGAGGGGAGAGACCATGGCGAAACCGGTTGTTGCCGTTTTGAAGAGCCGTCCTGAAACGGTGCTTGAGGATTACGACAGGCTGTTGAGGATGGCCGGTGTCAGAGAGGCTCTTGACCCCGGTGCCGCGACGATTCTCAAGGATAACATCTCCTGGCACCTTCCCATGCCTTCGGCCAACACGACCCCCTGGCAGTTGGAGGGAACGGTTCTCTCCCTGCGAAAGCAGGGATTCCAAGAGCTTGTGGCGGTGGAGAACAAAACCGTGGTGACCCGTCCCAAGAAAGGGGAACACCTCAACAAGTTCGATACGGTCTACGAGAAATATTCGATTCCCGTCAAGTACAACTTCCTGCCCGAGGATATGAAGTGGGTGGAGTATAAACCCAAGAGGGCCTTGAAGGTTTTGCCGAGAATCTTTCCCGAAGGACTTATGTTGCCGGACTACTTCTTCGGCAAGAACATCGTCCACCTTCCTACTGTGAAGTGTCACATCTACACCGATACCACCGGGGCCATGAAAAACGCCTTCGGTGGGCTCCTCAACGTGAAGCGTCACTACACCCACTCTTGGATTCATGCCACCCTCGTCGATCTCCTCTCGGTTCAGAAGGAGATCCACTCGGGCCTCTTCGCGGTCATGGATGGAACCACCGCCGGCAACGGGCCCGGTCCCCGGACCCTGGAACCTGTCAAGACGGACTACATCCTCGCCTCCGCAGATCAGACGGCCATCGATGCCGTGGCGGCCAAGCTCATGGGCTTCGATCCTCTCAAGATCGATTATATCCGTATGGCCCACGAGGAGGGGTTGGGTGTCGGCGATCCCTCGGAGATCGAGGTTGTCGGAGAGGATCTCTCCGGGGTTAACCTGGGCTTCCATGTGGGCGATAACTTCGCCAGCCGGGTGGGGGACATCCTCTGGTTCGGACCCTTGAAGGGTGTGCAGAAGCTCTTCTTCCATACCCCTCTGGTCTATCTCTTCGTCATGGCTTCGGACAACTACCACGATCGAATCTGGTGGCCCCTGAAGGGGAGAAGAGTCTTCGAAAAATGGCGTAAGGAGAGTCCCTGGGGGAGACTCTGGGACACCTACGGCCGGGAGCCCTGAGAGTTGTGGCGATCTCCTTTCCCCTTCGTTACGATGAAGCCTTTCGGAGGGTATGGTCCTACGATCCCTCCCGCTTAGGAACCTATGTCAACGAGGTCAAAGAGCTCTCCGACCTCTTCCTTCGAAAGAGGGTCGATCCAGTCTATTTCTCCCGTTCTGAGATTCTCAGGGCCTACAGCTTCTTCTTCTTTCCTCAGAACTACCTGAAGGCCTCGGCTATTCTCTCCCTTTTCCCGGATCTCTGGGAGGGGAAGAGGGACCTTAGGGTCCTCGATTTCGGGGGAGGACCGGGAAACTCGACGCTGGCCCTGCGGGATTCTCTTCAGGAGAGGGTTAACGAGATCGTCTACGTTGACAAACAGAGGGAGGGGTGGGAGCTCCTCAGGAGTATCGACGGGGATCCTAAGATCAGGGCCCATTCGCTCTCCTCTCTAGCGGGGCCGATCGACATCTACCTCTTCTCCTATACCCTCAAGGAGGTGGGCGAGGGAATCTTCGGCATTCTTCGGGAACTGAAGCGTCATGAGTCTTCCCAGGCCGTCTACATCTTCCTGGATGCCCCGGATCGAGACGTTCTGGTCTTGATCGACCGTATGAGAAGGCAATTCGCGAGGGAGGGGTACGGGACCCTCTTCCCTTGCCGTAGCGGCGGCCCCTGCCCGCTCTTGGAGCTGACCAGGGACGTGGAATCTGTCTGTTTCTCTCAACTTCCCTGGACTCCCCCGCCCCTGGTGGAGGAGATCAACAGCCGGCTCAGGTTCTATATCAAGTTTCTCAAGTTCGCCTCTCTGGTGGTGATGAAGGGAGCGGAGGGGGAGGAGTTTCTCTTCTCCGTCAGCCCCTATATCGGTGAGAAGGGGAAGGGAAGAGCCTTCTTCTGCGCTCCTGAAGGCCGTTTGGAAGTGGAGAGGCTTGAGAAGGAGAGGTCCGAAGCCAACGCCTCCCTCGACGAGCTCCACCGGGGCTCCCTGGTCGAATGGTCCAGGGGTGAAGAGCTCTCGGGAAGGGTACGGATCGACCGCTTTGAGACCTTAAGACTCCTCACCGATTTGAGGGGGCGACGCAGGCCCTCCAGGGGGAGGGGATGAGAAGGAACCGGGGTTTCCTCTATATCATGGCCATCTTCGCCGTCCTCTGTCTCTCCATAGGGCTTCTGACGGCCATCCAACCCCTGGCGACCCAGATGGAGCGGGAGAGGGAGGAGGAACTGATCTTCCGAGGCGACCAGTACAGGCTGGCCCTTGACCTCTACAGCCGAAAGAAACCCGGCGCTGCGCCCAAGGATTTCAAGGAGCTTGTTCAGGAGCGTTGTTTGAGGCGACTCTACAGGGAACCCTTTTCCGAGGACGGAGTCTGGGACATCGTTACCTACGATCCCGTCCAGAAGGAGGGAAAGAAGAGCTACCTGGTCTTCTCCTACGACAAATGGCTAACTGTGAAGGATAGGTACCCCATGGTCGGTGTCGCCAGTCCTGTCAAGAGGAAGTCCTTCAGGATCTACAAGGGGCGGGAGAAATCTCATGAATGGCTCTTCGCCCTCGGAATCGGCGAGAAGATTCCCGATTTCAAAAGAGAGTAAGGGCGCCAGTGAGAAATATCCTCGTTGTCGTCGGCGAGAGTTCCGGTGAGCTTTACGCCGAACTCTTCTTAAAGGCTTGGAAGAAAAGGGGTGGCGAAGAGGTTTCCTTCTGGGGGATCGGAGGGGAGAGGACCTCCTCCCAGGGGATGGAGGCTGTCGGTAGGGTGGCGGAACTCTCCCTTCTGGGGTTATGGGAGATTCTCCGGGGGATTCCCAGAATCTTCGCCCTGAAGAGAAAGATCTTGAAAGAGGCAGCCCTTCGACGGCCCTCGGCGGCACTCTTGATCGATTCGCCGGACTTCAACCTTCCCCTGGCCAAGGGGCTCAAAGCCATGGGGATTCCCGTCCTGATCTACGTCTCCCCCACGGTCTGGGCCTGGCGTTACGGGAGGGTGAAGACCCTACGAAGAGTCGCCGAGAAGGTTCTTCTCCTCTACCCCTTCGAAGAGAAGATTCTGAGGGAAGCGGGGGTCCCCTGTCGTTTCATCGGTCACCCTCTGCTGACGGAGGTCAGGGGAGAGGGCGGGGAGGGGAACGGACGCCGGGTGAAGGAGGTTCTCCTCCTTCCGGGAAGCCGCATCTCCGAACTGAAGAGGCACACTGATCCCCTCTTGAAGGCTGTGACGGCCCTTGAGGAGAGCCTTGGCGAAGAGGTGCGTTTTACCCTCCTTCAAGCCCCTTACCTTTCAGAGAGCCTCTTTGCGCCTTTCCGGATAGCGGGCGTCACCCTCTCCTCAGGCCCGAAGTATCCCCTCATGGAGAGAGCGGACCTTGTCCTTGCCTCCAGCGGAACGGCAAACCTGGAGATCGCCCTCATGGGACGTCCTATGGTTGTGTTTTACAGGGTCTCAACACCCACCTACCTCTTGGGGAGAATCCTCCTGAAGGTCAGATCCATCTCCATCGTCAACTTACTCTTGGGTAAGAGGGTTGTTCCGGAGGTGATTCAGGGTGATTTTACGGGGGAGAGACTCGCCGGATTGGCCCTGGAACTCTTGAAGGACCCTTCAAGGGCAGAGGCTCAGGTCAAAGCCTTCGAAGAGATCAAGAGGGCTTACGACGGTGTGGGGGATCCTTCCGGGAGCGTTGTCGAGGAGGTTTCCCTCCTTCTGGCAAGAGAGGGGAGGCCGGGGAAGGAGAGCCCTCCTCCCCCAGTCCCTAGAAACGTCACTTGACGGTGACGGCTATAGATTTGGCCTTAGCCTGTTCACTCTTAGGAACGGTGATCTCCAAGACTCCGTTGACCATCTTGGCCTCTACTTTGTCTCCCTCGGCGTTCTGAGGGAGGATGAAACTCCTCTGGAAGCTCCCGTAGAAGCGTTCTATCCGGTGGTAATTCTCTTTCGTGATCTTGTCGTCCATCTTCTTTTCGCCCCGGATCAACAGGGTGTTGTCCTTGAGCTCAACGGAGACGTCCTCTTTGTCGAAGCCCGGAAGCTCCACGTTGAAGCGGTAACCTTCCTTGGTCTCGTAGATGTCCGTGGAGGGTTGCCACCGCGTGAGACCCCATTTCTCGTCATCGTAATCGCCTAAGAAGCCCTCGTCCAAGAGACGGTTGAGACGATCCGTAAGTGTCATAAGGTTGTTCATGGGTCTCCAAGGGTTGATGTTCATTGTTCTCCTCCTTTTTTCATTCTCTCATAAAAACCTTTCTTAGTCTCCAATCTCGATTCTCTTTGCCTTAGCGCGCTCACTCTTGGGAAGGGTGATCTCCAGGACCCCCTTCTCCATGGTGGCCTTGATTCTAGAGGTGTCGATGTTGTTGGGGAGAAGGTAGGCCCGTTGGAAGGAGCCCCGAAAGCTCTCCCTTCGAAAGCAATGGACCTGTTCCTGGTCGAACTCCTCTTTCCTCTCGCCGCCGATAGTCAGGAGGTTCTCCTTCACCTCTAGGGAAATCTCCTCTCTCTTGAAGCCCGGAAGCTCGGCTCGGAGCATGAAGTTCTCCGGGGTCTCCCAGATATCCGTCGCCGGTTGCCAGTTCTTCGCGGCTTGCTCACCGGTGCGGGAGGAAAAGTCGTTGAAGAACAGCTCCATAGGGTCTGTGCTTAAAAGCTTCATGGTCCTTTCGTTCATTGTCGACCTCCTTGAGTATTGGATACTCTAATATATCCCCCTTCTTAACATATGTCAAGTGATATTAAATAATATTAGTGAGATATTATCATATAAAGGAGAGACCCCGAACTGCCTCTCCTCTTGCTCTTTCCCGAGCCTTTCGTTAAGATGGGGTACCAGGGGCCAAGATGCTGGAAATTCAGGACTTTTCTTTCTCTTTCCGGGATCATCGGATCTTCGAAAACCTTCGAGCCCATTGTCTACCCGGAGAGGCTCTCCTCTTCGAAGGGCCTTCAGGAAGCGGGAAGAGCACCCTGTTTCGAACCCTACTCGGTCTGGAGGGGCCGCCTTCGGAGAGGATCTTCCACCGTGGTCGCTCTCTCAAGGAGTGGCTCCGAAGAGACGAGAGGGAGTTTAGAAGGAGTGTCCAGGGGATCTTCTCGGGAGGCCCCTCCCGTTGGGATCCCCGTCTTTCCCTGGAGGTTCAATGTCGCGAAGCTGTCGAGGCGGGAGGGGTTGTCTGGAGTCGTGAGAGGTTTCTGGGCTCTCTGGAGGGAGTCGGGATTCCTCCAGAAACTCTTCGGCGAAGGGCCCATGAGGCGAGTCGGGGAGAACTCCAGCGTCTGCTCCTTCTTAGAAGCCTGGAGAGGGAACCGTCGCTCATCCTTCTCGATGAGCCCTATCAGGGTTTGGACCCCTTCTCGATCACCCTTGTGGCGAGGTTGTTGAATCTTTATAGGGACAGAGGGGGGACACTGGTCCTCTTCCTTCAGCCCGGTGAGGAGAGTGGACTGAGGGGTTCGGAGAGGAAGATTCCTTTGAAGAAGAATCTCCCTTGACAACCGACGAAAGAGGCCTATCTTTAAGTCTTAGAGCGGAAGCGCGGCCCCGTTATGGGGTAAAGGGATTCTCCCTTTGTGTTGCTATCCGCTCTTTTTTTTATTGTCCTTACACCCTCTATGCGGAAGCGATCAGACTCTTAAGTCGATTCTGCCGGCGAGAGTCTCCATGGTAGCGGTGTACTCGTCGTGCAAATCCTTTTCCTGACCGGTTCTCACGATACGGAAGGAGGTCTTGGAGCCGCGGTTCTCTCCGGAATCTTTCCCTTCTCCGTTGCTCTCCTTGGGCATGTCGCTGAAGGAGGCGATGACAGGGATCTCCGAGCGGAAGCCCAGCTGGTCGATGGTGCTCTTCAATTGGTCGGAGTTCAGGAGCAAAGAGCTCTGGATTTCGGGGTTCTGAGCGTACATCTTGACTTCCACCCTCTTGTCCGAGGAGAAACTGAGCTGGATGTAGAGCTTTCCCAGCTCCGGAGGGTCGAGGTGGATGCGGAAGACCTTCTGCCCGGACGGTTCCGTGTTCTGAACAAGGTCAACGATTTCGTTAAGGATCGGAGTTTGGGCGGGTGCCTCACGGGAAGCGGAGGCGGAGGCGTTTGTCCCCTTGGTGGAGAGGGGGACGATTTGGACCTCCCGGCTCTGAGGGTTGATAAGGACCTGCTCAACCTGTGATGTGGTGACACTCTTCTCAGAGACGACGGCCTTAAGGGGCTCGCTCTTCTCCTGTGCCGAATGGGCTGTTGCTTTCGAAAGGGTCTTGGCCTGGTTGGCGGACTGGCTCGTCTTGAGTGTCGTGGCGGAGGTGGAGGCTGTCGACTTGACGGCATTGGTCTTGACGTTAGAGGAGGTACGCTTCTCGTTGGCCGTGGGGTCGATCGGATTCGCCAAGTGCTGAACCTTCGTCGTTTCAACGCTCTTCTGGTTCTGCCCCTTGGCAGACTTCTCCTGGGGGCGCGAAACATTGCTGGAGACCGAAGCCGTTCCTGCCTTTGTCGCGAGTTGGGGGGAGACGTTCTGTTTCTGGGGGGCGACGATTGTCTGCAGGAGAAGGGCGAAGAAGGTCTTCTCGTCGACTTTGTTCTCGCTCTTCTGGGAAGTCGAGGGGCTCTCCTCTTTCTCCTTTCCCTTCGTCTTAGATGAGGCGGTTGTATTCTGGTTCGTCACGGCTCCTTGAAGCGTAGAGGCCGATGGGGTCAAAGAATCGATAAGGTTTGCCATGGTGGTCACTCCTTGGGGGATGTCCCCTGCGGGGCGGGTTTGGTCGAGAGGGTCTGACGCCGCCCTTCCAGCTGTGCGTAGTGGTCGAAGATCTCCATAACGATCTCCGGATGCTGAGGTGTCAAGGTATCGACAACGCTCTGTCGGAAGCTCTTCTTGAACTGTTTGATGATGGAGAAGAACATCTCCTTGTCGGTCTTGTGGTAGTTGAGAAGGTAGGTGACCGCCTGAGTGGGGTCCATCTTCTCGAGCATTCCGAGAATATTGGAATCCACCCTTCTCGCCGTCTCACCCTTCCTGAGCTCCTCCCATCCGGCGGCAAGCTTCAGGTTCTCCCTCTTCAACTCCTCCATTCTCTTCTGAATTTGGTCTTCCCAGAGTTTGAGGGTAAGCTCCCGGTCGTGAAGTCTTCTCTCCCAATCTTCGAGGCGGGTTCTCTCTTCCTGAAGGGATTTCCCGGTCGGTTGGTCCTTCTCTTCGGGTTTCGCCGAAGGCCCTTGTGTCTGAGTCAGGATGATGGTGATGAAGAAAGGGATCAACAGAGGTGCCAGGAGAAGGGGAAGGGATTTATAGGTTCGTATTCTCATGCTTCCTCCCTCCTCCGGAGTTGATGAAGATGTCGTCCATCTCAATCTGCTCGCTCTTGTCGAGCTCCCGGAGGTACTCCTTCCAGAGTTTGGCCCGGTAGTTCTCGAGGGCCTTCTTCTCCTTCCTGGTCTGAATCCACTCCTGAAAACGTTCTTCTTCCTCTTTCAAGGCCTCTTTCACCGCCGACTGTTGGGCTCTTTGAAGGTTCAGGAGCCTTCGAACATAGGGGGGAAAGCTCCGGAGCATCTCCAGATCCACCGCTCCCAGGGAAAACTCCTCCATCCGTTTCCTGGCGGAGGCCTCTTCGGCCTTGTACTCCTCCAACAGCCTCTCCTCTTCAAACCGTTTCTGACGGGCTAAGGCCCAGAGGCTTTTTCTCTTCTTCTCCAGGTTGATCTTATACTTGAGAAGGGTGCGCAGGGAGAACTCAAAGCGTTTCATCGCCATCTCCCATGAGGAGTTTCATCCTTTCGTAAGTCTCTTCGTAGCCGCTCTTCTCGTCGACCGCCTGCCGCAGGATCTTGTTGATCCCGTCGATCTTCTCCAAGGAGCGGTCGATCATGGGGTTGCTCCCCTTCACGTAGGCCCCGATGTTGATTAGGTCTTCCGCTTCCCGGTAGGCCGCCATAAGCTCTCGGATCGAACCGGCCAACCTCTGGTGTCTCTTCTCCACGACGGCGCTCATGACACGGCTGATGCTTTGGAGAACGTCGATAGAGGGGAAGTGGTTGTGGTGGGCCAGGTCTCTGCTCAAGACAATGTGACCGTCCAGGATGGAACGGGAGATGTCGGCAACCGGCTCGGTGATGTCATCGGCTTCGACCAAAACCGTATAGATTCCCGTGATGCTCCCCTTCTTCTCGAAGTTGCCGGCCCGCTCGAGAAGCTTCGGCAGAGCCGAGAAGACCGAGGGGGTATACCCTTTCGTGGAGGGGGGCTCTCCGGCGGAGAGGCCGACCTCCCTCTGGGAGTAGGCGAAGCGCGTGAGGGAGTCCATCATGAGCAGAACGTCCATTCCCTGCTCCATGAAGTACTCGGCGACCGCTGTCCCGGCGTAGGCGGCGCGGAGTTTGAGCAGAGGCGGTTCGTCGGAGGTGGAGACGACAATGACGGAACGCTTAAGCCCCTCCTTCCCGAGATCCCTCTCGATAAACTCCTTCACCTCCCTTCCCCGCTCACCGACCAGAACGATGACGTTGATCTGAGCCGAGGTGTTACGGGCGATCATCCCCATGAGGGTGCTCTTTCCGACGCCCGAGCCGGCGAAGATTCCGATTCTCTGCCCTTTTCCGAGGGTGATGAAACCGTCTATGGCCCGGACACCGGTCTCCACCTTCTCGTCGATCATGGTTCGGCGCATGGCTTTCGGGGCACGCTTGTAGAGAGGGTAGGAGAGGGTTGTGGAGAGGGGGCCCAGGTTGTCGACAGGCCGTCCCAGGGAGTCCACGACGCGGCCCAGGAGTGACTCTCCCACAGGGACGGCGGGGTAGCTCCTGGCGGCTTCGACTCTGTCGCCCAGAGAGACTCCGGCCATCTCCTCCAGAGGCATGGTGATGATCCGGTTGTCCCTGAAGCCGACCACTTCGCAGGGAAGGGTCCGACCGTTCTTCAGGGAGATATGGACGAGTTCCCCCACCGATGCGGGAGGGCCGTCGGATTCGACGATGACCCCTGCCACCTTGGCGACGCTGCCGTAGTAGCGGAAGGGGTGCGAGTGGCGCACCCTTTCGAGAAGATACTCCATCTTCATGGCTCTTCCAATACCTTGAGAACCTCTTCGAGCTTGGTCTCGACCCTGGCGTCAACATCGCCGGCGGGGGTGACGACAACGCATCCGCCTCTGGTCAAGGAGGCGTCTTCGGTAAGGGTGAAGCTCTTGCCGCTCGTTCTCTGAGTCAGTTCGGCGTTGTGCTCCTTGAGGTAACGGAAGTCCTCGGGGTGGAGCCGAATGGTGATCTCCTTGTTGGACGAGGCGTTTTGCATGGCTTCCTGAACGGTCTGGAGGATGAAGCCATCGCTGTTCTTGATCTCTACGGAGACGATCTTCTTGACCGCTTCCCGGATGATGGCCAACAGTTCTCTCTCGGCGCTTCCGTAGACCTTTTTCCTGACTTCTTCGAGCTCCCTGAGGGTGTTGGCGAAGTTCTCTCTCAGAGAGGCCGCCTCTTTCTCCCCCAAGGCCTTCGCCTCGGCCAAACCCTTCTGGAAGCCGGCCTTGTAACCTTCGTCAACCTTGCGCAGAGCCTCTTCTTCCCAGAGCTTCTTACGGCTCTCCCAGAGTCTCTGCTCCTCTTCGAGACGGAGGGACTGAGCGGCGTCGCTTCCCCCGACCGGGGCGGTCTCCTCGTCTTCCGGGCCTTCCTGGTCAGAGCCGGGGAAGTTGTTCTCCGGATCGAGATCTTGAGAGGCAAGGAGATTCTCCAGTTCCGAATAGGGCAGCCGTTGCCAAAAGACGCTCTTTTCAGGAGTCTCCTTGTAGACCTTAGACGACATACTCCTCTCCTCCGGCGCCGCCGATCGAAACGATTCCCTCCTCCTCCAGCTCCCGGACGATCTCGACGATCTCGTGTTGGGCCTTCTCCACATCCTTGATTCTGATGGGGCCCATGTACTCCATCTCCTCCTTGATCATCTCGACGGCCCTCTGGGACATGTTCCGGTAGAACTTCTCCTTCAGCTCCTCAGAAGAACCTTTCAACGCGATGGCAAGGGATTTCTTGTCCACCCGCTTGAGAATCTCGGCCACTCCCCGGTCATCGATGAGGAGAATGTCCTCGAAGACGAACATCAGGTCTCTCACCTGGACCGCCAGTTCGGGACTTCTCACTTCGATGTTCTCCAAAACCTGCTTGGCTATGCGCCTCTCCATCCTGTTGAGCAGATCGGCGACGGCCTTGACTCCGCCGTACTCCTCCATCTTGTAGGAGCCGACGGATTGGAGCTTTTGTTCGAGGACGCCGGCGATTCTCTTGACGATCTCCGGGGAGATCTCTTCAAGGTTGGCCATCCGGACGGCGATCTCGGCCCGAAGCTCTTCGGGGAGGGAGGCGAGGATCTCGGCGGCCCGGGATGCCGAGAGGTGGGCCAGAATCAGGGCTATGGTCTGTGGATGCTCGTGCTGGATCAGCTTGGAGATCTGCTGAGGGTTCATCTTCTCCAGGGAGGAGAAGCCCGCGGACTTTTCAAGCAATTTGATGAGCCGGTCGATGACCTTACGGGCTTGTTCCGGCCCTAAGGCTTTGACCAAGAGGCTCTTGGCGTAGTCGATGCCCCCCACGGCGATGTACTGCTTGGCCATGACCATGTTGTAAAACTCTTCGATGATCCTTTCGGAAACCTCCGTGGGGATGGGGCCCAAGAGGCTGATCTCCCGGCTGATCTCCGCGATCTCCTCCTCGTCGAGGCGCATGAAGAGCTTCGAGCTGCTCTCCTCCCCGAGAATGACCGTCAGAATGGCGACCTTCTGCAGGTTGGTGAGTCCTTCGTACTTGAGTGTGGCCATATTAGAGCTCCGAGAGCATGCTCTTGACGAGAGTGCTCAGTTCATCGGTGTTGTTATCGGCAAACTCCTTGAGTTTCTCCCTCAACATGGCCGTTTTCTGGGTCTCCTTGGGAATCTGGAACTGAGATTGGATCTCCTGCTCCAGCATCCTCTTCTGCTCGGCCTCGTTGATCTTCGGAAGGGCCTGGGGAACGGGGGTTCCATCGGGCCCGAGGATCCCTCCCTCCGCCCCTTGGGTGAGTTCCTTGAGCTCCAACTGGGCCTGGGCCTCTCGGGAGGGGAGGGCCGCGAAGATCTTCTTCGTCATCGGCTTGAGAACCAGGAAGATGAAGAGGATGACCAGTACGAAGATCGTTCCGTATTTGGCGGCGATCTTGATGAGGTCCCTTCGGTTCTCTTGCTGCATGAAGGCTTCGGTCTGTTTGAGTTCGCTGTCGTCGAAGGGGAGGTTGGCAACCTCCAGGAGGTCGCCCCGCGCCTGGTTGTAGCCCACGGCGGCGGTCACCAGTTGACGGATCTTCGAGAGCTCCTGGGGGCTCCTGGGAGCCTTGTCCCAAACCTTCTCTTTCCCCACGGTCTTTTCCACCATGCCGTCGTCGACGACAACGGAGACGGCGAGGCGTTTGATCGTTCCGTAGGGGAGCTGGCTCTTCAGGAGGGTCTTGTTGATCTCGTAGTTCTTGGTCTCACTCTTCATCTCCCGGAAAGGTTGATTCCCTGTGGAGGAGACGGGAATCCCCGCTCCGGCGACGTTGGATGCCGTTCCCGGAGTTCCGCCTCCCATGGCGTTCCCGCTCTTCTCGCTCTCCGTCTTCTCACTCCTCTCGATTTGGACGTTGGGGTCGTAGATCTCTTCCACTTTCTCCTGCTTCGTAAAATCCAGCTCCGCCCTCACGTTGGAGCGGACCTTACCGATTCCCACGATCGGTTCGAGCAGGGAGTTGATCTGCCGGGAGATCTCCCGGCCCACCTTCTCTTGAACGTCGATCTGCTTGGCGCTGAGAATGGAGATCTCGTCGCCGCTCTCCGGAGAGGCTAGGAGTCGGCCGTAGACGTCGATCACCGTGATGTTCTGAGGGGAGAGGCCTTCGACGGCGGAGGATGTCAGGTGGACAATGGAAGCGACCGTAGAGGGAGAGACCGTGGCCCCCGGGTGGAGGCTGAGGATGATGGAGGCCTTCGAGGGTTCCTGCTCTTCCAGGAAGACCGATTTCTTGGGAAGGACGATGTGGATCCGGGCCGCCTTCACCTCCTTGATCGAAGAGATGGTTCTGGAGAGTTCCCCTTCCAAGGCTCTCAAGTAGTTCATCTGCTCCATGAACTCTGTCATCCCCAGCTGGCTCTTGTCGAAGACTTCGAAGCCGATGCCGCTCCCCTTCGGGATTCCTTGGGAGGCCAGGGAGAGGCGGAGCTCGTTGACCTGTTTGTCGGGGACCAGGATGGTCGTTCCCCGCAGAGTGTACTCGACCTTCATCTCCTTCAGCTTCGCGATGATCTCCCCCGCGTCGTTTTCGGAGAGGTTGGAGAAGAGGACGGACTTTTCAGGGGTATTGGCCCAGAAAACCAGTGCCGTCAAGCCTCCCAGGACGGAGAGGACCACCACGGCGATGAAGATCTTCTGGGTGTTGGAGAACTTCTTCAGAATCTCTCGAAACTGGGCGAGGGGGTCCATGGTCTACCTCACACGCGAACGCGCATCAGCTCGTTATAGGCGTCCATGAGTTTGTTCCGGATCGACATCATCATCTGGAAGGAGAGGTCCGCCTTCTCGACGGCGATGAGAGTCTGGTGAACATTGGTTTCAGGGCCGACGATGGCGTTCTGAATCTCCTGGTTGGCCTGCTTCTCCGCCGAGACGACGTCTTTGACGGCATTGTCCAGGACATCGGCGAAATCCACTTGGGAGGATGAACCGACCTGCTCTTTCGCTTTGGTTGTTGTGAACTCTTTCTCGATCTTCCCTATGAGCTGGGCGTAGTCGTTGATCGTGTTGTCCGCCACGGTTATCTCCCGATCTCGAAGGCTTTCGAGATCATGTTTTTAATGGATTGAAGGACGGTGACATTGGCGCCGTAAACCTTGGAAGCGTTCATCAGGTTCACCATCTCTGTGACGATGTTGACGTTGGGGTAACGGACGTACCCGTCGGTTCCCGCGTCGGGATGGGTGGGGTCGAACTTCATGAGGAAGGGGGAGGGGTCATCGTAAACCCTCTCGATAGAGACTCCTTCCAGGTCGCCCTCTTCCATCTTTCCCTGAAGAGCGCTTTCGAAGGAGTTTTCTATAGGCTTAGTGGCGAAAACAACCTCTTTCCGTCGGTAGGGTCCCCCTTCGGGGGTTCGGGTGGAGTTGACGTTGGCGATGTTTGTGGAGAGGACTTCGATTCTCTTCAGTTCCGACGAGAGGGCGGAAGCGGTGACATCGAAGACTCTGAAATGGCCGGACATCTTAACTCCTCGAGCTTGAGATGGCTTCTCGGATGCGTTTGAAAAACTTGCTTGTCAGCTGAACTCCCAGGTTATACTGGATGTTGTTCTTGGTCAAGGCGACCATCTCCTCTTCCAGGTCGACGTTGTTTCCGTCGGGGCGTCCAGGATCGGAAGAGATTTCCACGGAAGCAGCAACATTTTCCCCGATCGGAAGGTGCCTTTCGTCTGTCCTTGAGAGGGGAAGCTGATCGCTGCCTCCTCCGAAAGCGGCCTGGAGCTCATCTTCGAAGTTGACCTTCTTCGCCTTGAACCCGGGAGTGTCGATGTTGGCAATGTTCGAAGAGACCGTCCCGTGCCTCTGTAGACTCAGGTCCAAGAAGGTTTTCATCATATCCAGTTCACGGCTGTCGATTATGCTCATTTTCGCCTCCGAAAATATAACTCAAAAGCCGTGCCATCAAGGAAGATGCTAAGAACGGCGGCTTTTCCTGGGAGGTGACCGAATCTTGACATCTCTTCCTAGGACCTCCTGTAGCGATGTAGGGGAGTGACCATGACCAGGCCCTTGAGTTGGAGCTTGAGCAGGAGGGACATCAGCTCCGGTGTCCCCATGGAGGAGGCCTCGGCCAGTTCATCGAACTCCCTCTCTTCCCCTTGGGGCAAGAGGGAGAGAAGGGCCTGCTCTTGCGGCGGGAGGTCTCTGGGAGGGGGAAGGGTGGGGGGAGTCAAGCCGTAGGGGAGGGCAAGGAGGATCTCTTCAGGGCTGAGGGCCGGCCGGGCGCCTTTGTTGAGTAGCTCGTTGGTCCCCTCCGAGGTGGAGCGGTTGATGTCTCCGGGGAGGGCGAAGACATCCCGCCCCGCATCAACGGCCAGGTTGGCCGTGATGAGGGAGCCGCTTCTCTTACGGGCCTCGACGACGAGGGTCGCCGGAGAGAGGTAGGCGATGATTCGGTTGCGAAGGGGGAAGTGAAAGGGCTTGCCGCCCGTGCCTGGAGGGAACTCGCTCAGGAGCACTCCGGAGCGAGCGATGTCGGCGGCGAGCCTCAGGTTCACCGCCGGGTAGACCCGGTCGAGACCGCTCCCCAGAACGGCGATGGTCTTTCCCGACTCAAGGGCCCCCCGATGGGCCTGCGTATCGATCCCTCTGGCCAGGCCGCTGACGATGGTGATTCCCCAGGAAGCCAGCTTTCGGCAGAAGAGCCCGGTCGTGTTGATCCCATAGGGGGTGGGCGTGCGGGTCCCCACCACCGAGAGGAGAGGCGACGAGAGGAGGTTCGGGTCTCCCAGAAGGAAGAGGACTGCGGGCGGCCCATAGCCCTCCTTAAGCGCCGAGGGGTAGAGGGGGGAGTGGAGGGGGAGAATCTCCCCCTTGAGGGCTCTGATCCTCTTCTCTAACAGGCCGTACCCCTCTTGATGGAAACGGAGAACCTCCTGCAACCGAGAGGGTTTGGGGAGCGTGGCGGTCCGAATCAGCTCCTCTCCACGTAAGCCCCGGTCAAGAGAGACCTTGACCCTTTCCAGAAGGGGAAGATCGTGGAAGAAGAGGGCTTGAAGGGAGACGAGAAGTTCGCCGGTCACGGCGTCCCCATCAAGGCCCTATGTGAAAAATGGCCTCAATATTGCAGAACTTGATCTGATCGCCCACTTTGAGGCTGTAAGGGGTTCCGCTCTTGAGCCTCTCACCGTTGAGGTAGGTGCCGTTGATGACCCCCAGCTCCTCTTTCAGGAAGAAAGAGGAATCCTGAAAGAAGACGACTCCGTGACGTCGGGAGATGTATTTATCTTTGTCCGCTTCCGAGAGATCGATGTCGGGGTGGAGCTTGCCGAAGGCATCCCTTCTCCCGATCACGGTCTCCGTGTAGATTAGGGGAAAGCTCATCTGGTTGCCCGGGAAGATGAGGGAGGCTCGAACCGAGGCCGGTAGAGGAACCTTGTTGCTTTCCACCAGAATCTCCGGTTTCGGGGAGTGGACCATGGAGTACATCTTGGCGAGGGTGATCTCCGTGTTGACCAGGACCTCCGAGAGTCCGAAGAGGATTCGTAAGGCGATCTCGGGGTTCTTCTGGAGGATGTCGCTGAAGATGTTCGCGGTAATCTCGACGATAACCGTGTCGTTCTCTTCGGCGACGGCGTAGTAGAGCCTGGTGGTGTTGAGAAGCATGGAGGGGATTCCGAAGATATCCCCCTTCACGAGCTCTTCGACGAGGATCTGGTCTCCGTCGAAATCCCTCGTGAGCTTGACTTTGCCGCTCTGGATGACGAAGGCGCTCTGTCCCTCGTCGGTGGACTTGAAAATGGTGTCCCCTTTGTTGTACTTCCTTGAGAGATCATCCCATCTGGTCATGTTTTTATGGTATCACAAAAACAATGTTGACTCGGCGGTTTTTCGACCTGTTCTCAGGGGTGTCGTTGGGGACCAGGGGACGGGTTTCGGCGAATCCGACGGCCATGAACTTCGAGGCCGGGAGCTTTCCCTCTTCGATGAAGTAACGGACGACGCTGCCGGCGCGGGCGGTCGAAAGCTCCCAGTTGGAGGGGTAGGAGTTGCTCTGTATGGGAGTGTCGTCGGTATGGCCTTCGACGATCATCTCGTAAGGGCTCTTTTGGAGGATAGGCAAGAGAGTGGAAAGGAAGCTTTTCGCTCCCTCCTTGACGAGAGTCTTGGCGGAATCGAACATCACGTAGTCCTGGACAGCCAACATGACCCCCTGGTCGGTCTCAACGATGTCCAGCTTGCCGGCCAGGTTCATCTTCGAGAGCGACTCTTTCAGAAGGCTCGCCAGAGCCTTCTTCCTTTCGCTCCTGCGGTCTTCGTTGGTTGTCGCCTGGGCGGCGGCGATGACCGCCTCGGGGTTGATCTCCTCCTTGACCGCCACCCGTTTGGATTCGCTGACGTTGAAGGCCCCCTGGAGGGAGTTGAGTAACCTCTTATACTTGGCGATATCCATGTTGGAGTAGGAGACCAACATGATGAAGAAGGTGAGAAGGAGGGACATCATGTCCCCATAGGTCACGACCCAACCGGGGGCCCCCTTCTTTTCGCGTTTCTTGCGGCCTTCTTCTTCGTTCAAGCCTTTCTCCGTTTCCGTTCCTGACGCTCCTGAAAGAGTTCCCTCCTCTGTGGATCAAGGTAGGAAGAGAGCCTTTCCTGAATGACGGCCGGGTGGTCTCCTTGAGCGATGGAGAGGACTCCGTTGATGATCAGACGTTTCTGAAGGGATTCCACCTCGGCGTAGTGCTGAAGTTTCCCCGCCAAGGGAAGGAAGAGGGCGTTAGCCAGGAGGGCTCCGTAGAGGGTTGTCAGGATGGCTACGGCCATACCGGGGCCGACCGACTTGGGGTCGTCCATCTTGGTAAGCATGTCCACAAGGCCGATGAGGGTTCCGATCATCCCGTAGGCAGGGGCGTATTCGGCGAAGCTCTCCAGCATGCTCCTGCCGCTCTCATGCCGCTCCTCCATGGTGGCCAGTTCGATGCGCATAATCGAGGCGATCAGTTCGGGTTCGACACCGTCGATGGCGAGCTGGATCCCTTTCTGGAGGAAGGGTTGGGGAACCTTGACCCTCTCTAGGCCGAGGATCCCCGTCTTTTTTGCCTCTATGGCGAGGAGGAGAATCGTGTTGATGATCTCTTCCGAGGAGTCCAGCTTCTTAAAAAAGGCGTTCTTCATAACCTTGATCAGCCCTTTGAGCTGGCTGAAGGGGTACTTCATCATCACCGAACCGATACAGCCGCCGAAGACGATGACGATGGAGGGGAGGTTCCAGTAACCGATGATACCGGCACCCATGGCGAGAGAGACGAGAATGAGGCCCCAAGCGACAATAAAGCCGAATAGGCTGGCGAGATCCATCTCCCATTGAAACGGAAAAGAGGCTCTCTGTCAAGAGATAGGGTAGGCGGTTTCAGGAAAAAGAAGGGAAAAATGACCCCAGCAGGGATCGAACCTGCGACCCACTGATTAAGAGTCAGTTGCTCTGCCAGCTGAGCTATGGGGCCATTTCCTAAATAGATGAGTATTTTACAGAAAGGTCCGGGAAAAATCAAGGGGGAACGGGGAAGAAAATTGCGAAGCCTTGTCGGTTCAAGGGATCGGTCTGTGAAAAGGGTCAGATGACAATGATCCTCATCAGGTTCGTCGCCCCGATGGCGGGGATCACGCCGCCGACGACGACGATCCTATCCCCAGTGGAGACCCTCTTCTCTTGGCGGAGAATCTCTACGGCCCGCTCGACGAGAGAGTCCGTATCGGCGTCGAAGGCCAGAGGGTGAGGGAGGGTGCCTCTGTAGAGGGCCATGTTGTTGAGAACCAGGGGGTCCGGAGAGAAGGCCATGAGAGGGCAGGGGGGGCGGTACTTGGAGAGAAGGAGGGCGGTGGCCCCGGAGAGGCTGAAGACAACGATCCAGCGGGCTTTTAAACTCTCCGCGGCGACGACGGCCGAGTGGACTACAGAGTTCATGATCTCCCTCTCCCGAGTGACCGAGACCCCCGGCGAAGGTTGCACGTAGGGGGAACGCTCCACCTGGGAGGCGACCTTCTTGAGGGTTTGGACGGCCTGGGCTGGGTAGGGGCCTACGGCGGTCTCCCCGGAGAGGAGAAGAATGTCCACGCCGTCCAGGATCGCCGCGGAGATGTCGCTGACTTCGGCCCTGGTCGGTGTGGGAAGGGCCATCATCGATTCCAGGAGCTGAGTGGCGAGAACAACGCTCTTGCCCATGCGGTGGGCCCGTTGGAGAATCCCCTTCTGGAGCAGGAAGAGCTCTTCCGCCCTTGTCTCAACCCCCAGATCCCCCCGGGCGATGATGATTCCGTCGGCCACCGGGAGAATGGCCTCCAGGTTTTTCACGGCCAGAGGCTTCTCGATCTTGGCGAAGACCGCCGCCTTGGAACCCAGAGAGGCGAGTTCACGCCTGAGCAGGAGAACATCCTGGGCGCTCTGGACGAAGGAGAGGGCGATCTGATCGACCCCGTTCTCGGCCCCGAACCGAAGGTCTTCCCTGTCCTTCTCGGTGATCGGGGGAAGAGAGGTGATCACCGTGTTGGGGAGGTTGATGCCTTTGTTGGAAAGGAGGGTTCCGCCGACGACGACCCGTGCCCTCACCCAGCCTCTCTCCCTCCCGGTCACCTTCAGCTCGATCTTACCGTCGTCGAGAAGGAGCCGGTCTCCGCTCTTGGTGTAGATGGGAAGGTCGGAGAAGTCCGAGGGAATCTGAACAGGGCAAGGGGGAACCTCGCCTTCCGGGTCACAGAGGATGACCACATCCTGTTGCCTCGTCAGCTTGAGGGGGGAGGGAAGGAGGCCGACCCTCAGCTTGGGACCCCGCAGGTCTTGCATGATGGGAAGGGGAATGTTGAGTTCCTGGGAGAGTCTGCGGACCGTCTCGATGAGGGCCCGGGAATCGCCGTAGGAGAGATGGGAGAAGTTGAGGCGGACACCGTCCATCCCGGCCTTCAGGAGCGAGCGTAGTCGGACCGGAGACGAGGAGGAGGGGCCAAGGGTGGCCACCACCTTCGTGAAGGGGAAGGCCTTCATCGGGAACCTGCCGTTAAAGAACGATCTCAGAATAGTCCGCCACCCTCTCAAAGAGAGAGGAGAGACTACGCAGGAGAGCGATTCGGTTGTTCTTGAGGTTCACGTCCTCGGCCATGACGAGGATACGGTCGAAGAAACGGTCGATGAAGGGTCTCAGCATCAGCAGGGCCTCCTGAGCCTTCATAAACTCCCCGGAGCTCAGGGATGGCTCTGCTTCTTCCGAGACGACCTGGAAGATCTGGTAAAGCTCTTTCTCCTCTTTTTCCTGAAGGAGGGATTCGTCGAGGCTGTACTCCTCTGTCGAGTTTTTGAGGATGTTCTTGACCCGTTTATAGGAGAGAACAAGCTTTTGGAAGGCTTCCAGGTTCTTCGTCAGAGACAGGGCTTCGATTCTCTTCAGGTCGCTCTCCAGAAAATCGAGACCGGTCTTGACGACCCCGTTGACGGCGTCGTAGGGGAGGCCTCTGACCTCTTCGGCGTAGAATCGGAAACGCTGGTGGAGAAACTCCCTGGTCTTTCCGGCGATCTCCTCCCTCTTGGCCGTCTCTTCGGGGACGTGGAGAAGAAGGGTCTGTTCGAGAAGGTCTTCCAGGGAGAAGGGAAGGTTTCCCTCCACCAAGAGCTTGACGATGGTGTTCCCCAATCGGCGCAATCCGAAGGGATCTTTCGTTCCCGAGAACTCCTGTCCCGTGGCCATGGCGCCGCAGAGGGAGTCGAGACGGTCCGAGAGGGAGAGAATGCGGCCGGAGATCGATGTGGGCAGGTCCTCTTCGACGTTGACCGGGTTGTAGTGTTCGTAAACGGCTTTCCAAACCTCTTCGGGGTACCCCTTCTCCTTGAGGAGAAGCCCGCCGGCCTTTCCCTGCAGGGAGGGGAACTCCTTGACCATATCGGTGAGCTGATCGATCTTACAGAGCCTGGCGGCCTCCTTAAGAGTGGGAGCCAAGGAGCTGTCGAAGCGGTCCGCGAGGTTCTCGGCAAGGCCCATGAGGCGGAGGGACTTGTCCCTGTAGCTTCCCAGGTTCTCACCGTAGAGGGTGTTGCTCAGATCTTCGACGAGGGCGTTCTCGTCCAGGGTGAGGTCGTGCTTCCAGAAGAAGAGGGCGTCCTGAAGGGTGGCCTTGACGACTCTCTGGAAGCCAGTCACGATGTTGGGGAGGGCTTCGGGGGAGGCGTCGGCGATGCCCACGAAACGGGGGCAGACCCTTCCTTCCCTCTCGGTCAGGAAGAGGCGCTTCTCACGCTGGAGGAAGGAGCCGATGATCTCGCCGGGGATGGAGAGGAAATCCTCGGGGAAGGTTCCCGTGAAGACGACCGGGTACTCCACCATCCTTACCAACTCTTGGAGGAGTTCCTGGTTGGGGAGAATCTTGACCCCTTCCCTCGCCTCGATCTCGGCAAAGCCTTTGCTGATGAGGTCAAGACGTTCCTCTTCGTGGATGAGGACGAGACTCTCCCGGAGGGCTTCATCGTAGACTTCGGCGTGACCGATGAGAATCTCCGAGTTAGAGGTGAGGATCAGG
>Ga0209099_1000420_pt1 | contig 50534 bp, 47 predicted proteins | sample AD_JPNHW2_MetaG_FD_184430 | JGI IMG/M metagenome (GOLD analysis project Ga0209099, IMG submission 184430) | Active sludge microbial communities of municipal wastewater-treating anaerobic digesters from Japan - AD_JPNHW2_MetaG (SPAdes) (version 2) | ecosystem: Engineered > Bioreactor > Anaerobic...
CCAAACTTCATTTCAATTGTTTGCACTATTTATTTTTCTATCGGCATAACCAAAGTAAGAATTTGTAGTACGTCTTTGCTTCGGCAAGCTCAGCAACCATGGACTATCTACAAATTCACTTTGGTATTAGTAATAAGATTTTGATTTTTCCCATATTTGAGTAGGAGTTTCCGGGGCTTCATAATTAAAAAATATTTATTTTATTTTGCATTTTAGTTTAGTTTTTACTATATTTGTATTTAATATTGAAAACTTAAAAATTATTTAACACTATCAGGTTGAGATTGTAAATTGATAAATTAAAATATAGCATGACTCAAAAACATTATTATAAATTATTTAAAAAATGCAACTATGAAAAAAACAACATTTACGTTATTGTGCCTCATAATAATTTTTTGTTATAATAACAAAATAATTGCGCAGGTACAATCCGATTCAACTTCCGCTACTTTAGAAGAAACATTAAGTTGGATTAAAAGCAAAGTTGATGGTAAAAAATACAATATCAGTTATGAATATGTCTCCTGTACTGATAATAAATCCAAAATTGTAAGCACGACAACCATCAAAACGTTAATTCTTTTTTCATACGATATTAAAAACCTTTCTTTTACAGTGACTTCAAAATACACAACAATCTGGTCAACCAGCGATTCTATTACACAGCCTAATTCATTTACACTGTATTTGTCGGATATAAATGCGATGAGTCTTGTTTGTTTCAAAGATACGGTATACCGCGAAACGAGAGAATATGAAAATACAGACCAGAAAGGTAATGAAAAGCAAATATGCGATATTACCAATAACATGTACAGGTATTGCAGTATGTATTTCAGGGCTAATAACCAAAAATTCGAAATGATTATTCCTGATGAATTTATTTATGACCGTCTGCTAAAAGCGTTTAACCACGCTGTTGACTTGGTTAAAAAGACAGAAAAATTTTAGATTAATACTTGTTACAGGCCTCTGTGATAAAGTCTTATACCAAGGTGATAAAGTATGAGTTTAAAATAGCGATGAGAGTAAAATAATCTATTTTCCTTCAATTATATAACCTCAGGGGGTTGTGATTTGAATTTATCAAATCACAACCCCCTGAAGTTTATTTTTCGTAAATGGAAAAAGCATTAGTATCCCTGTCTGGCTGAGGTTTTGCCGTTGTCTGTTTTGATTTCTTTTTTGACTGTCTGGAATGTATTAATTCAAAGAATTAAAGTGTTCGCCTAAATAATCTATACACTCATACACTGCATCAAATTCCTTTTGAGTCTTTGTGCGAAAAGCAAATTCGTCTCTGTTGACATCTAATTTCTTTGTAAGGTCTTTTGCCTGTTTTATCAGGGTTGCTGAGTCCGTAATTGTTTCCTTGTCCTCAACATCTATTTCATCACCTATTCTTTCAAGTTTATTAATAACTTCAAAAAAATCATTTAACTCAGGTTTGGTTTTGAAGTTTTTAAGCTTCTCTAAACTGTCGAAAAATTCTTTGTCAAGTGCCATAGTGGTATTTTTTATATGTTACTAAATTCCATTACAGTAATTTGTGTAAAAAACGATGATTTCTAATCAGGGGCTTATTACACCTCAAAATACCATAAATTGCTGTTTATCAAAAGTTTATTTATTATACGGTATTTTGAAACTGCTTTTCACCACAAATGTAGGTGTTATATTTTAAAAAAACAAATAAAATATGAAAAATTATTGATAAATAATATTTTTTTCAAGATAAAATAAAATTGCTGTTTTTTCGTTATCCAATCCTCTGGTCGAATTAGAACAAGTTCATTTCTATGTGTTTTAGGCTGTTATCATTACAAGATTTTTTTAACTTGTCACCCGGCCAAATAAATTTGCTTTAATCTTTGTTTTTTAGGAAAATAAATCGGTTATTTGCAGATTAGAAAATGCCAAAACCATAAGAAAAATTAATATACTATGAAAGATACACCTATTAATTATGATGTTGTTAAGCGTCAGATTGCTGCGAGCAATATCCCTAATGTTGGCAAGGCCACTATACGCGAAGTAAAAAGATTGATCAACGAAATTGAAAAGGAGACCGGTCAGAAGTTTGTCAGGATGGAGATGGGTGTTCCCGGTTTGCCTGCTACACAAATAGGCATTGATGCCGAAATACAGGCATTGAAAAATGGCTGTGCCGCGATTTATCCCGAAATTGACGGTATGCCTGAACTTAAAAGAGAAATGGCGCGATTTGTTAAGTTATTCCTCGATACAGAGGTAACTCCTGAAAACTGTATTCCTACGGTGGGTTCGATGCAGGGAGGGTACGCGGCATTCATGACCGTTAACCGCATGTACAAAGAAAAAGACACCACGCTGATGCTTGACCCGTGTTTTCCTGTCCATAAACAGCAACATGCCGTTATCGGCACCAAATTCGAAGCTTTTGATGTATATGACTACCGCGGCGATAAACTAAAAGATAAGATAGAGTCCTATCTGAAGAAGGGGAATATTGCCAGTATCATGTATTCCAATCCAAACAATCCCTCATGGATCTGCTTTACGGATAAAGAATTAAAGATCATCGGCGACCTGGCGAACAAATACAATGTTTTAGTTTTGGAAGACCTTGCCTATTTCGGCATGGATTTCAGAAAAGATTATTCGAAACCGGGAGTTCCGCCTTTCCAACCTACGGTGGCAAAGTTTACCGACAATTATATTTTGTTTGTTTCAGGATCCAAAGTGTTTAGCTATGCAGGACAACGCATCGGCATGATGGTGATCTCCCCGAAAGTGTTTAACACCCATGCGCCGGACCTGAAACGTTATTACGCATCGGATCTGTTTGGCCGGGCTATGGTTTATGGAACCATATATTCTTTGAGTGCAGGAACAGCCCATAGTGTTCAGTATGCAATGACAGCCATGCTCAAAGCGGCCAATGATGGCATTTTCAACTTTGTGGACCCGGTGATGGAATACGGTGAAAAAGCAAAGATTATGAAAAAGATGTTCACCGACAATGGGTTCAACATCGTTTATGATAAAGACGAAAACGATCCTTTGGCCGACGGATTTTATTTTACCTTCTCTTATCCCGGGTTCACCGGAGAGCAACTGCTTGAAGAATTGATGTATTATGGAATAAGTGCCATATCGCTTACCATAACAGGTGGCCGTGCAGAAGGCATGCGCGCCTGCGTATCTTTGGTTCAGCGCAGCCAGTTTCCGGATCTGGAGTACCGCCTGAAAAAATTCAACGAACATCATCCGCTGTAATCTGACTAATATTAGCTAATTTCGTGTTTTAATTAATAATTCTAAAATCATAAATAAAAATGGCAAAATTAAAAGGAGCAATCGTAATTAATATCGAACGCTGTAAAGGATGTGAAGTCTGCACCACAGCGTGTCCGGAAGATGTGATCGTGATGAATCCCGGTGTTAATGCAAAAGGATATCACTATGCAATGATGGGCAATGACAATTGTGTCGGATGCGCAAACTGCGCTGTAGTATGCCCCGATGGTGTGATCACTGTGTACAGGGTTAAAGTCGCAACTGAAGTTTAATAATTTTAAAAAAGTATAAATAATGAAAGAACTAAGATTAATGAAAGGTAATGACGCGATAGCTGAAGCTGCAATTCGTTGTGGTACTGATGGCTATTTCGGATATCCCATTACTCCCCAATCAGAAATACTTGAATATCTTATGGATCAAAAGCCATACGAAACCACCGGAATGGTTGTGCTTCAGGCCGAAAGCGAAGTGGCTGCCATCAATATGGTGTATGGTGGTGCTTCCTGTGGAAAAAAATGCATGACATCATCATCCAGCCCCGGTATCAGTCTTAAACAGGAAGGTATTTCATATATTGCAGGCGCCGAACTGCCCTGCCTCATTGTCAATGTAGTGAGAGGTGGTCCCGGATTAGGTACTATCCAACCTTCGCAGGGCGATTATTTTCAGGCTACAAAAGGCGGCGGACACGGCGATTATCGTTTGATCGTGCTGGCTCCGGCTTCTGTTCAGGAAATGTCTGATTTTGTCTCTTTAGGATTTGAACTTGCCTTTAAATACCGTAACCCGACGATGATACTCTCTGACGGAGTTATCGGGCAGATGATGGAAAAGGTGGAATTACAGGAAACTAAACCCCGCTGGACCAAAGAAGAAATTGTGAAAATGTCCCCCTGGGCTACTACAGGGAAAACTCCCGACCGTGAAAGGAATATCATCACCTCTTTAGACCTTGACCCTGCAAGGCAGGAAAAACATGTGATGAAATTAGACCGCAAATTCAAGGAGATAGAAGCAAACGAAGTGCGTTATGAAAAGATCAATTGCGACGATGCTGAATATTTGTTCGTGGCCTTTGGTTCCAGCGCACGTATCTGCCAGAAATCAATGGATATTGCCAGAGCAAAAGGCATCAAAGTAGGGCTTCTTCGCCCGATCACATTGTGGCCCTTCCCTTATAAACCTTTATTTGAGCTTGCTGGTCAGGTAAAAGGAATGCTGACCGTTGAAATGAACCTTGGACAGATGGTCGAAGACGTTCGCTTAGCTGTTAACGGTAAAGTAAGGGTGGAACATTATGGTCGCGTTGGCGGCATTATCCCGACACCCGATGAAATCGTAGAAGTTTTGGAAACTAAAATTATTGGAGGATAAACCATGGAAACAATAACAAGAGAACAAATTATAAAACCTGAAAACCTGGTTTACAAAAGAACCAAACTGCTTACCGACAATGTGATGCATTATTGCCCCGGCTGCGGACACGGAACGGCACACCGAATGGTAATGGAAGTAGTGGAAGAAATGGGCATTCAGGCCGAAACTATCGGAGTAGCTCCTGTAGGTTGTTCGGTATTTGCATACGATTATATGAACATCGATATGCAGGAAGCTGCGCACGGACGTGCACCCGCACTTGCCACAGCAATTAAAAGACTGATGCCCGAAAAGTATGTTTTTACCTATCAGGGCGACGGCGACCTTGCCGCCATTGGTACTGCTGAAACCATTCATGCATGCAACCGCGGTGAAAATATCGTGATCATCTTTATAAACAACGGTATTTACGGGATGACCGGCGGACAGATGGCCCCGACAACATTACCGGGCATGAAAGCATCAACCTGTCCTTTCGGAAGAGATGTCGCAATCATGGGAAATCCGTTAAAAATGACCGAAATAGTGGCAACACTTCCCGGAACCTGCTTCGTAACACGGCATTCTGTGCATACTCCGGCAAATGTGCGTAAAGCCAAAAGAGCCATCAGAAAAGGATTTGAGCTTTCTCATGCTGGAAAGGGCGTTTCCTTCATCGAAATCGTTTCAAACTGCAACTCAGGATGGAAAATGACCCCGGTACAGGCAAATAAATGGATGGAAGAAAACATGTTCCCGTTCTATCCTTTGGGCGATATAAAAGTCCCTGCTGAATAGTTTTTGAACATACTTGGATAAATAGTTATTAGTAAAAATAATAATATAAAATATTGAAAAATGACTGAAGAAATTATCATAGCCGGATTTGGAGGACAAGGTGTTTTATCGATGGGTAAAATTCTTGCCTATTCAGGCGTTATGCAAAATAAAGAAGTAAGCTGGATGCCTTCCTATGGACCCGAAATGCGCGGAGGTACAGCCAATGTGACGGTTATTGTCAGTGATGAACGTGTCAGTTCGCCGATACTTACCGTTTTCGATACAGCCATCATCCTGAACCAGCAGTCCATGGATAAATTTGAAAAATCTGTTAAACCAGGCGGATTGCTGATATACGACGGTAATGGCATCACACGCCATCCCGAACGCAAAGACATCAATGTGTACCGAGTGGATGCTGCCGAAGAGGCCTCAAAACTCGGAATGAACAAAGTGTTCAATATGATGGTGCTTGGCGCTTACCTGAAAATTAAACCCATTATCAGCCCGGAATTTATCAGAAAAGGTTTGGAGAAATCTCTTCCAGCCCGTCATCATGGTTTGATACCCGATAACGAAAAAGCAATTGAGATTGGGAAAGAGATCATCAGGGAAGTACACAAAGTATAATCCCGGCCATTTATGGTCTTAAATTTTTTTATTGAAAAGGCTTGGTACATTTTGTTTCAAGCCTTTTTTTATTCTCAAGGAAAATATGAAAATACCTGATAAGAAAATCATTGAAGAAGCAGCATGCCGGATAAGGCAGGCCGTTGCCCATACTCCTGTGATGACCTCACAAAGCCTGGATGAAATGTTTCAGGCGCATTTGTATTTCAAATGTGAGAATTTTCAGAAAGCAGGGGTCTTTAAATCCCGCGGCGCCTGCAATGCAGTTTTTTCATTGAACGAAAACCAACTGGACAGAGGTGTGGCGGCTCATTCTTCCGGTAATCATGCCCAGGCGCTGGCACGGGCAGCTAAATTAAGAAATACAAAGGCCTATCTCGTAATGCCTGAAAATTCATCTGAAGTAAAGATAGCGGCCGTAAAAGCCTATGAAGGCATCATTACTTTTTGCAAGCCGGCACTTGAAGCACGCGAAACAACCTTAAAAGAAGTCATATCAAAAACGGGAGCAGCAGAAATTCATCCTTACGACAATTATCAGGTGATAGCAGGGCAGGCTACTGTTACGAAAGAGCTGGTCGGGGATATTTCCGCTCTGGATTATATCATTTGTCCTGTTGGAGGCGGTGGATTGCTTAGCGGTACTTTATTGGCTGCAAAATATTTTTCGCCTCATACAAAGGTAATAGCAGCCGAACCAGAACAGGCCAACGACGCGTATTTATCGTTCAAATCCAAAATATTTATTCCTTCAGTGAATCCCGATACAATTGCTGATGGGCTAAGAACCTCGCTTGGAACGCTTACTTTTCCGATAATTATGGAACATCTCCATGATATTTTCACAGTGTCAGAAAACGATATCATTGCCTCCATGAAACTCATCTGGGAAAGGATGAAGATCATTGTGGAGCCTTCTTCGGCGGTAACCCTCGCCGTATTAAAAAACAATCCCGGTCTCTTTAAAGAAAAAAAAACAGGGATCATCATATCAGGTGGAAATGTGGATATTAAAAACCTTCCTTGGTAATAATCACTACTGATCCTTTTTATACCACATATACCAGGTGAGTGAGTACATGTTGGGATTGTTCTGCAATTTTAATTTTTCAGATTCTTTCATGCTTTTTGGAGCATGGATTAAAACATCCTTGCCAATTTGCCAGTTCGCAGGAGTAAGGACATTATCTTTATCGGCCATTTGCAAAGCTTTCAACGTACGTAATATCTCATCGATATTCCTGCCAATATTATCAGGATATACAAAGAAAGCCCTTACCTTGTTGTCAGGATCAATGACCACTACTGAGCGAACACTTTCCCTGTTGGTGGAATCCTGATGCATCATATTATATTTCTTCACTACCGTCAGGTCTGCATCGGCAACCAATGGAAAATTGATCTTAATCGCGGATTTTCCGGTACGGGTTATACCTTCCATAGATTTCACCCATTCGATATGGCTGTTCAATCCATCGGTGGATATAACAATCAAAGCAGCATTTAGATATTTAAACTCTTCCTGTTTATCGGCAAGTGCAATGATCTCGGAAGTGCAAACAGGAGTAAAGTCAGCAGGATGACTGAAGAGTACTTTCCATTTATTGTAGTAGTCAGCAGGAAAGTTTATCTCCCCCTGTGTTGAAAGAGATTTAAACTCAGGTGCATTCATGCCAAGGGAAATAGGATTTTTACTGACAGTCTGTGCATTAGCTACTAAACCTGTCAGTATAAGTGCTAATGTTAAAAACAATCTCGGTTTCATAATGTGTTTTTTTTAATTGTGTTTATTTAGACTAATTAAAGACAAAGATACAACAATTAATACCGAAAAGCAAGTAAAATGCAAAAAAAATGAAAAATTTTACACTATTTTCTGATTTCTTCCTGATATTTTTACGGTAAATGACAGTGATATCATTGCTTCCATGAAACTTATCTGGGAACGGATGAAGATCAATGTGAAACATTCCTCGGCGGTTACAATGGCTTTAATAAAGAACAATCCCGGTCTTTTTAAAGAAAAAAGGACCGGGATTATTTTGTCAGGAGGCAATGTGGATATGACCAAACTGCCCTGGCTGTAAAAAACTTTTATTTTGCAGTAACAACCGACCGGAGATCAATGGTGAAGGCCAGTTCCATTTTCAGGATCAAAGGATATTTCGGATTATCAAGTATCCAGAATTTTTTTCCGCTTTCGGATTTGGCAACCATTACTTCCACGTCCTGTTTAACGCCGTCAACTTCTATAGGATAGTTTTCGTAACGGTCGAAAATGATCGTTTCTTTGTCTTTATCAACAGTGACATTAATTGACTGCTGGCTGATGAGTTGTTTGTATGCTTTGCGGCTGAACATTGCGGTGGTACTGTTGGTCAAATTCAGAGAAGAATTGTTCTCAAAATAATTTACCATTTTCATAGCCGTGTCGATGGCAGCGTCGTAGATGGTTATGTTGCCTTTATAGTTGACAGGATCAGTCATTTTCCATTTGAAAGCCACGTCTAATCCCAGGACCAGGTCACTTACAATATAATCATACTCTTTGGTAACATTCTGCACGTGATAAGTCAACACTGAACCGTTTTTGAACCAGGTGCTTTTAACTTCGTGTTTTTGCGCAAAACTTGTGGAGGCAATTCCGGCAAAAATGACGAATGCTGCTAAAATGAGAACTTTTTTCATAATAATTAGTTTTAATTGATAGGCAAAAATAAGGAATTTTTTTTATTTATTCAAGTTTTATAATTTTTTAACCAAAAACTGACGGATTGTCGGTATTTCCAAAAGAGGAGGAATTGGGCTGCCTAACTCTACTTCTTTGAACGTATTGATGTTTGTGCGGCAAAAATGTTTGTATATTATACCGACACGCAATACGCATACCTGCTGAAAGGAAGTTCATATTCTTGCCTGCTTCACAGCATGTTGCCATGCTTCGTATAGTTGGTCACTTTCATTTTTTGCCATAACCGGTTCAAATACTTTATCGGGTTTACGCAGTTGGGTCAGTTGCTCTTTTGACCATAGTTGTACCGCCAAACCCGCAAGGAAAGCAGCTCCCAGGGCTGTGGACTCAATATTTGCCGGGCGCACCACGGCTACTCCGAGAATCCCTGCCTGAAAAGCCATCAGGAAATTATTGGAAGAGGCTCCGCCGTCAACGTTCATCACCTTCAGGCTGATGCCCGAATCGAGCTGCATGGCATTCACCACATCTTTGGTCTGAAAGGCCATAGCTTCTATAGCGGCTCGGATGATATGTTTTTTTTGCGATGAAAGGGTAAGGCCGGAGATAACCCCTTTTGCATCCATATCCCAGTATGGGGCGCCAAGCCCTGAAAATGCGGGAACAAAATATACCCCGCCGTTATTTTCGGCTTCAAGGGCATAGGATTCAGATTCTGCTGCCGAGCCGATCATATTGATATTGTCGCGCAGCCATTTGATCACCGCGCCGGCAATAAATACGCTGCCTTCGATCGCATATTCCACTTTTTTGTCGATACCCCATGCTATGGTCGTTAACAGCCCGTTTTGAGATCTTACAGGCTTGGTCCCGGTGTTCATCAGCAAAAAGCAGCCGGTGCCATAAGTGTTTTTTACCATGCCTTCTTCAAAACAGGTTTGCCCGAACAGGGCTGCCTGCTGGTCGCCGGCAATGCCTGCTATCGGGATTTTTGCACCGTCAAATACAGCAGCATCGGTATAGCCATAGACACCAGAGGAATCAACAACTTCCGGTAGCATACACAATGGTACGCCGAAAAGTTCGCAGAGTTTTTTATCCCAGCACAGTTGTCTTATGTTGAACAGCATGGTGCGCGAGGCATTGGAATAGTCCGTGATATGAAGTTTTCCGCCGCTTAATTTCCATGCCAGGTAAGTATCTATCGTGCCAAAAAGTAATTCTCCGTTATGCGCTTTTTCTTTACTTCCCGGAACATTGTTCAGTATCCAGTGCAGCTTACTTGCCGAGAAGTACGAATCTATAATCAAGCCTGTATTTTCGCTTATATAATCAGCCCAGCCATCGTCGCGTATTTGCTTGCAAAAGTCACTGGTGCGTTTGTCCTGCCAGATGATGGCATTGTAAACGGGCTTGCCGGTACGTTTATCCCACACAACGGTAGTTTCACGCTGGTTGGTGATCCCGATGGCGACGATCTGGTCTGTCGATGTATTACATTTTTTTATTACTTCGCGTGCCACCTGAAGCTGGTTTTCCCATATTTCTAAGGCATCCTGTTCCACCCAGCCGGGCTGAGGGTATATCTGAGCGGTCTCTTTCTGTTCAATACCGACCACATCAGCATTTTCATCAATTAATACGGCTCTTGAACTTGTAGTTCCCTGATCGAGTGATAGTATGTATTTTGCTCCCATAGATGTGTGTCAAAGTTCAAATTTATAAGTTTTATTCAGAAAAATATCGAAAAAAAGAATACCCTCCTTAATAACTTGCAGATACAGAATGCAGGGAAACAGTATTAGACCTGACCCTATTCTTCCTGTTTCAACGGCTTAAACCCTTCTCCTAATATCTCACTCGCATTCAGAACGGTCATGAAAGCATAAGGATCCACTTTATGTACATAATCTTTCAACAGGGCCAGTTCCTTTCGGCTGACAACGGTAAAGATGATTTTTTTTTCAGCTCCGTTGAACATGCCTTTTCCCATGATAAAAGTTCCTCCACGGTCAAGTTCATTGATGATCACGTTCCTTATTTCTTCGTGTTTCTCTGAGATGATGAACAGCGTTTTTTCATAGCTAAGTCCCTGAATCACTGTATCTATTACTTTTCCGCAAATAAATATGATCAGCCATGAGTACAAAGGTATTTTCCAGTCCTGAAAAACGATAAGTCCCAAAAGAACAATAACCGAGTCAACATAAATAAGAAGTTGCCCAACCGGTAAGTGGGTGTATTTTGCCAAAATCATTGCGATGATATCCGATCCTCCGGAAGTGGCCTTGGAACGGAACATAATGCCAATACCGAAACCAACGAGAACGGCGCCAAATATTGCAGACAAAAGGGGGTCTCCTTCGACAAGCGGGTTATCTCCCTGAAAATAGGTAAGCAGCATGATGAATTGCGAAACCGCAACAAAACCAACCACCGTTTTTATTCCGAACTTTGGGCCGAGGATTTTTGTACCTAATATGGTCAGTGGGATGTCCAGTGCCAAGCCCATCAAACCTACCGGGATGCCTTCGGGAGCGATGGCAAATAATCCTTTGGTCATCCAGTGGACCACAATGGCGATGCCATATACCCCTCCCGGAACAAATTTATAAGGTGATATAAAATACACAAAGCCAACGGCCATGATAAATGCCCCAAGCAATATCATAAAATATTCAAGAAACCATTTACGTGTAAATTTCTTTTCGAAACCAAGAAGTTTTAATTCCATAAAAATACTTTTTGAGTTATTGAAAACGACAATATTTTTCTGTTTTCAGGATGCAAAATTACAAAACCTTGATGGTGTTTTACAGAATTATTGAACTTAAATTACTGTAATGAATAGTTTTCACTCCGGAGGAGTGAAATATTTGTAAAAATCATAATATTCATTACAATACGACTCCATAGGAGTCGAACATTTTGATCCTTGTTTATCATACGGCTCCTACCCATCACCATGGGTGAGGAGCCGGAAAATATGTGTGATGTTTTCTTTACAGGTATAAAACACTTCCAGAGTCATTAGGAAAGTACTTCTGCAAATAGTTCGAAGAAATTGTTATATCAATTCCAGTTACTGTACGATTTTTTCGTGCGTGCATGAAAAGGATCATTTTTTCCTCTTGTATTCGCGCCGGATTTGTTACGTTGCGGATTGGATGATCTGGTTCGCACTTGTTTCGGCGGCTTTACCGGGTGGAGGTCCACCAGCGGATAAGGATGCCCTTCGATGACCGGGATCTTTTTCCCGATCAGTTTTTCAATGTCGCGCAGGTACTCTTTTTCTTCTGCATCGCAAAATGAATAAGCGGTGCCTTCCGCACCTGCCCTTGCAGTACGGCCAATGCGGTGGACATAGGTTTCGGGCATATTGGAAATTTCGAAATTGATGACACATTCCATGTTTTCCACGTCGATGCCGCGTGAGGCAATGTCTGTCGCCACCAGCACCCTTGTGGTCTGAGCCTTGAAATTTGTCAGGGCATTCTGACGGGCATTCTGGCTTTTATTGCTGTGGATGGCTTCGGCTTTGATCTTGTTTTTCGTAAGCAGCTTCACCACCTTATCGGCGCCGTGTTTGGTACGGGTGAACACCAGTGCGGTTTTTATATTTTTGTCCTGCAGCACATCTAACAGCAAAGCCGTTTTATTTCCTTTGTCCACAAAATAGATAAACTGTTTTACAGTATCTACGGTAGAGGCAGAGGGCGTAACTTCGACTTTTAGAGGCCTGTTCAAAATGGAATTTGAAAGTTTAACGATCTCGGGAGGCATGGTAGCTGAGAAAAACAGCGACTGGCGTTTTTGTGGCAGCACAGCAATTATTTTTCGCACATCATGTATAAAGCCCATGTCGAGCATGCGGTCGGCTTCGTCGAGTACAAAAATTTCGATGTCGCGTAATGTAATAAATCCCTGGCCCATCAGATCGAGAAGCCTGCCGGGAGTTGCTACAAGTATGTCCACACCCTGGCGTAATGCTGTTGTTTGGGGGTTCTGGTTTACGCCGCCGAAAATCACGGCGCTGGTTAACCCGGTAAACCGGCCATAGGCATTGAAACTATCCTGGATCTGTATCGCTAATTCGCGGGTGGGGGTAACGATCAGGCTTCGTATTTTTCTTTTTCTGTCGTAGGTTTTTGTTTCATGTAAAAGCTGGAGTATCGGCACCGCAAAAGCAGCGGTTTTTCCGGTCCCTGTCTGGGCGCAGCCCAGCAGGTCTTTACCGTTCAGTACGATGGGGATGGCTTCCTGTTGAATGGGTGTGGGGGTGGTGTATCCTTCTTGTTGTAATGACCTAAGGATAGGGTCAATAATGTTTAATTGCTGAAATTGCATAAATTAATAAAGTGAGTTTTTTCGAACCAAAACCTGGCTGTAGTAGGAGGGAAATGTTAGAAAGTGAATTTCGAACTGCAAAGATACGACTATTAATTGGTATTACAAGAAAGAGAATTTCCAAAAAACACCTTTGTCACTTAGGGACAATATATTGGTTAACCTTAAACAAGGCCAACAAAGACCGGAAGAAATTCAGGGCTTTGTTTTTTCTGTCATCTCGTCACTGACGGGACTATATCTATACTACCGTATGTTTATTTGTTTATGTGATAATTTATCAATCTCAATTTATAGAGTGTATCCATCGCCACGGTGTCTATCGTATAATGAGACGCTAAGCCAATATCCTTGATATATGCTTCAGTGGTAACCTTGTTTATATTGGGCCCCCATACCCAGTGCCCCTTTAAGATGATGACGGAGTCCTGGTCGTTATTTACTGTTTTTTGGACTACTGTTACATGTTCCCTGAAATCACCGTAGCGCGTATCTTCCCAGTTTCTTTCAAATTCAAAACCTATTGTTTCTGATAAAATCGGCCAGGGTGCGTAATAACCCCCAAAAGGCGGTGAGATATATTCAATTTTGTTGTATTGATAAATGGGGTTATTATTAAGAAAGGGAACATATACCGTGTCCGAATATTGCTCCACATAATCACCGTGAATGTCAAGTCCTTTGTATGAAAGGTAACTGTGTGGCAAATAGCTTGAAGAGGTTGTATAAATAACCGTATCCGAATCATTTTCGAGATATTTCCAATAGGAACCGGGGTAGACCGGGTAATAATTTAAAGGCTTTAAAGTGTCATAGCTATTCACATTATTGACTGGATCAGGCTCTGTAATAGGAACGTCTTTCTTACATGCACACAAAAAAACAAAAATTAAAATGATGAATGCTGAATTTTTCATGAGGTTAAGGATTTTGTCCAAAATTTTTAATCTGAAGCGCTCGTTTTTTTGTCTCAGGTACAAATATAGGGATAATACCGATTTAAAAAATAATATAGTCCAAACTTCATTTCAATTGTTTGCACTATTTATTTTTCTATCGGCATAACCAAAGTAAGAATTTGTAGTACGTCTTTGCTTCGGCAAGCTCAGCAACCATGGACTATCTACAAATTCACTTTGGTATAATAAGTTGGATATATGCAATTGTTGGTTTTTTTGTGTTGACCTCTGGTATCTCAGGCAGGGTGTGAACTGCCTGTCCGCGGAACCCTTTAACTTGCCGGAATTTCAGCTTTATTGTAAAAATTATTGCTTTATAAACTTTTTAAAGAAAACCTCTTTATCCGTTGATAATTCTACGATATAAGAGCCTGCCGGGAAATTTGAAATATCCAGCTTATCAGTGTAGTTTGCTATTAATATTACTGCGCCGGATTGATTGTAAATTTTAATTGATCGTATTATGTTGTTATTTCCTGGGGCTTCAATATTTAATATGTCGGATGCCGGATTGGAGATAATTTTAAAACTGCTGTTGCCATTAAATTCAGATGCAGACGTGATCAGGGATATTTCAAAATTATCTATTTGCGTCAGGGGTGCAGGACTATTTATTCCTCCACACTTTATTGTTACATATAATGCATTTATCGGAGAAATAAATGATGCCGTTCTTTGTGTCCAGACATTCGAAACAGGGTTTGGCGCCGTATAAACCAGATCACCGAAACTATTGCTGACATTTGAAACTCCAATAAGGACAGGAGATCCCAGCACATATAAATTGCAGGCGCGATCATAAAATGTTATGGTGTACCCGCTTCCAGCAATTAAAGGTGATGATAATTCTAATGAAATAGCATCCGTTCCTCCGCTTGTCAAAGCCACATACCAATTATTGTTCTGTGCCGGGCCGCAGTATAAAGATGAAGTGATAATATCCATGCCTCCTCCGTTAGGCCCTCCACTATTATAATCTCCAAAAGCTGTGGAGTTACTCATGAAATTATTGTATTGGGAATTAGTTAGATTAATATGATCTGTTACCGCAGTATTATTCTCAAAACTCCCATTTAAAAAAGTCTGGCAAAACGTTTTTGAGTTTATGGCCAAGGATAATATAATCAGGATAAAAATTATTGCTTTCTTCATATTTTTTATACGCTCAATTATACAAAAATAACAAAAAATACAGGCTTTTCAATGCAATTTGTAACTTTACCCTTCATTTCTTTTATATGCTGAATAAACTACATGAATTGAAACAGGCGCTGGAGGGCGAATTGCTCACCGATCAATCCTGTCTTACCATCTACGCCACCGATGCCTCGCTGTATTTCGACCGTCCGCTGGCAGTAGCCGTTCCCAAAAATGAAAAAGACCTGGAAAAACTCATTGCTTTTGCTTCGGCGAACAACATTCCGCTTACCCCGCGGGCGGCAGGCACTTCGCTGGCAGGGCAGGCCACGGGCAGCGGCATCATCGTTGACATTTCAAAACATTTCAGGAAAATACTGAAGCTCAACACCCGCGAACGTTTTGTGATCGTCCAGCCGGGTGTAGTCCGCGATGAGTTGAACAAGTTCCTGGAGCCTTACGGGCTGATGTTCTGCCCCGAAACGTCCACATCCAACCGCTGTATGATAGGAGGGATGATAGGCAACAATTCCTGCGGGGAACATTCCCTGATCTATGGGAGCACCCGCGACCACCTGGTCTCGGTAAAATGTATCCTCAGCGATGGCAGCAAAGCCGAATTCGGGCAGATGAGCAAGGCTGAATTAGAAGAAAAATGCCATGGTGATTCGCTGGAAAGCCGCATTTATAACAAACTGAAAGAAACACTGGAAAACCCTGATATTGCTGCTGAAATTCATGCAAATTATCCCGAAGTCGGTATCAGAAGGCGCAACATGGGTTATGCACTTGATGTACTGCTGGATTCAGAAATATTTAATACCAACACCAAAGAAGTTTTCAATCCGGCAAAACTGATCTGCGGCTCGGAAGGCACCCTGGCATTCATCACTGAGGTCAGGCTCAACCTCGTCCCGATACCGAAGCAAAAGACGGCATTTATCTGTGCTCATTTTGAAACGCTGGAACAGTCGCTCGCAGCAAATCTTGTGATATTAAAACATCAGCCGACATCTGTTGAACTCATTGATAAAACGATAATTTCTCTTACAAAAGATAATCTGAGCCAGCAGCAAAACCGTTTTTTTATTCAGGGCGAACCCGGGGCCATACTGATTGTAGAACTGGCGCATGAAGATGAAAATACCTTGTTGCAAAAAGCCGGTGAACTTGTTGCCAGCCTGAAAAGTAAGGGATTGGGATTTCATTTTCCTGTCATCACCGGTGAAGACATGGTAAAGGTCCGCAATCTGCGCAAAGCAGGGCTGGGGGTGCTGACGACCATAACCACGGATCTGAAACCTCACAGTTTTGTGGAGGATACAGCAGTGGCTCCCGATAAACTTCCGGCATACATGGCCGATTTTCGTGCGATGCTTGACAAATCAGGTGTAAGCTGTGCTTTTTACGGGCATATATCTACAGGCGAACTGCATGTTAAACCCATGCTGAACCTGAGGACTGATGAAGGTGTGGCACTGCTGAAAAAGATCGCTTACGAGACCGCCCTATTGATAAAAATATACCGTGGCTCTTTGAGTGGCGAACACGGTGACGGCCGCCTGCGTGGAGAGTTCATTCCTTTGGTGCTGGGTAAAACAGTTTACCAATGCCTGACGGAAATAAAAAATGTGTTTGACCCGCAGCATATTTTTAACCGGGGAAAGATCATTGAATCGCCCTGCATAGCTCAGGATCTCAGGGAGCAGCGGCTTATAGCCGAGCCGTCTGTACATACTTTTTTTGATTATTCAAAAACCAATGGCTTGCTGAGGGCCATCGGGAGGTGTAACGGATCGGCTGACTGCCGGAAAAGCCATTATATCGGCGGGCTGATGTGTCCTTCGTATATGGCTACGCTTGATGAAATGAATTCCACGCGCGCCCGTGCCAACCTGTTGCGCGAAATTCTTGCCGGTACTAACAGCAAAAATCCTTTTAACACTAAAGACCTCCATGATATCCTCGACCTCTGCCTGATGTGTAAAGGATGCAAGATCGAATGTCCGTCGGGCATAGATATGGCAAGATACAAAGCCGAATTCCTGCAGCACTATTATGAAGCCCGTCATGTGCCGGTGCGCACCCGCATGATCGCCGGTATCACAACGATATATAAGCTGGCTGCTTATTTTCCCGGCATTTTTAATTTTTTTGCCGGGAATACGTTTTTTTCTTCTTTATTGAAAAACATGCTCGGATTTTCAGATCGGCGGCAAATTCCGTGCATAGGAAATACGACATTAAAAAAATGGGCTAAGTCCTATTTAAAACAATCGAACGGAAAAGGAAAAAGAATACTTTTTTTTGCTGATGAATTTACCAATCACCTGGATGTGGAGATCGGCAAAAAAGCGGTCATGCTGCTGGTCCGGCTGGGATATCATGTAGAAATGGCGCCTGTTGATGAAAGCGGAAGAACCTATTTTTCAAAGGGGATGCTCCGGAAAGCGGGAAATATTTCCGAACGTAATGTCCGTGTATTGAGCAATATCATCAGCGATGAGGTGCCATTGGTCGGGATAGAGCCTTCAGCTATATTGAGTTTCAGGGATGAAGTCCCGGATATTGTACGCAAAGAGCTGATAGCAGCCGCTGAAATTATCGCCCGGAATTCATACACCATCGAAGAATTTGTGGTAAGGGAATTTGATAAGGGTAGTTTCACTTCTGCCATGTTTTCCCTTGACCATAAAAAGATAAAATTACATGGTCATTGCCACCAGAAAGTTTTGTCAATCACATTGCCAACGAAGCGAATGCTGGAGATTCCGCAAAATTTTGCTGTCGAAGAGATCCCTTCGGGCTGTTGCGGAATGGCCGGGTCTTTTGGTTATGAAAAGGAACATTATGAGCTTTCGATGAAAATAGGGGAGATGATTTTGTTTCCTGCCGTAAAAAAAGCCGGTTCGGAAATTATCATCTCAGCACCCGGCACCAGTTGCAGGCAGCAGATCAAAGACGGCACCGGAAAAACGGCATTTCACCCGGTTGAAGTGCTTTTTAATGCGTTAATCTGACTTTTTTTACTCCTCAGCATTAAAAAATTTTAAAAAAAATGAAAAAAAATTTGGTAAATCCAAATTTTTTTTTGTACCTTTGTCGTTGAAAAATAAATTTAGGTGTACAAAATAGAACTGATAACGACAAAAATTTTAAATTATAGCAGTATTCAATATTGTTTTTTAACCAAAAAATCAAAAATTATGAAAAAAATCGTGTTCATGGTTTACGCTCTTGGTTTGCTTGCTGGATTGTCTGGTTGTCAGAAAGAATATCATTGTACCCAGGTGGTCACCAGGAAGGTGAATGACGTTCAGATTGACCGGAAGGAGATTACACTCTATTCTGAAAACTGTCTGGATGGCACTTGTTTTAACTATGAACAATGGTCAAACGACACCGTAACCATCAGCCAGACGACCTGTAAATAAAAATCCTTTTTTGAATTAGGCTTAGATAATAACAGAAAATTGTGTGATATTGTGGAAAGCATATCAAAAATATGGGGCAAAAGTTCAAGGGCTTTACAATATTCTATTTTCAGCAAAAATTTCAAAACGAGTTCCTTAGCTCCGGAGGAGCTTAATGTTGGTAAAATCAACACATAGCACTAACATCCCGCTCCTTAGGAGCGGAACTTTAAATGAATTATTTTTTTACCAACATTTCATTCCTACGGAATGAAAAAACAAGGTAAAACCCTGAAAACAAACCTATTCAGCATTTCATCACAAGCCTATTAAAATCTTATTGCTAAAGCGCCTAATTCAAATCCTTTTTTATCCAAAGTACCCGTACTAAAAAACTGCTACCAAAAACAGCAACAATCAGTGTGTTTTTGACAAAAGATATCTCAAAGCCCGGAAGAAAAGGCACTTCAGTCATCAGAAGAGCTTTTTTTATTTGTTTGTTGTAGAAATATTTCATTTTATCTATAAAATTTTTGAATTTATAGAAAATATTTTTGGTTTTTTCAAAAAAAATTCGTACCTTTGTCATTGAAAAATTCAGTTATGTCATAAAAATGAAAATATTGATAGGTGATAAGTCGAATCATGACATTTTTCCGGATATAAAAAATCTTAAAAAATCACATACTATGAAAAAGTTCATTTTGTTACTGCCTCTTGTAGCTTTTTTGGCTGGTTGTCAGAAAGAGTACCAGTGTACCCAGGTAATCACAAAGAAGGTGAATGAAGTTCAGATTGAACAGAAGGAGACTGTGCTGTATTCGGAAAATTGCCTGGATGGAACTTGTTTTAACTATGAACAATGGTCAAACGACACAGTTACTATCAGTAAAACAACGTGTAAATAGTGTTATGTTTGAAAAATCAAACAACAGTTTTTCTGAGTTTTTTAAACCAAAAAATATTTTCTTATGCTGATGCTGACAATCGGGTTATTGATCTTTTTATACAAAAAAAATTCCACGAAAATCTTATTGACATTAACCGTTTTCTCCGGTAAAAAACCCTGTATAAAATTTCCATAATATTGTAGCCTGCCTGGTACTTTTTGCTGCAATTTTTTATCTGTCCCGTTCGTTTATATCTCAGACACTAACCCCAAGAGATATGCGAACGATATTGATAATTTTGACGGTGGTTTTTTTTCTTCCTGCACAGGCTCAGGAATTGAAAATAAAAAAAACACGTGCCGGAATTTTTTCTTTGGGCGCCCGGAGCAGCATAGGACTGGTAAACGACGGCCATTGGCAGCGAACGGCATTCGGGACCGGAGGGCAATTCCGGATTCAATTTTCCGACAGGGTCAATACCGAGTGGTTTGCCGACCACCTGAAAGCCGACCTCAGCGATTATGCGTGGCGGGCCGATACGCATATTGGCTGGAGCGTGATGTATTACCTTACCAAAAATCCTGAAGCAATAATCCGGCCTTACATTCTGGCAGGGCACTGTTTCGAGTACCTGAAATTTACCGATAATTCCGACCGTTTCAATTATGCAGAACGCTGGAGCGCTTCCATACAGGGCGGCGCCGGGACTCATTTTAATATTACCCAACGCTTTGATATCTCGCTGACGGCACAGTACATGCTGCATCTCGGAACAAAGATCACGGCTTCAAACAGTGAAGGAGTTACCAGTTTTACAAAAGCCAAAGGGGCCGGAATTCACGATCATATTTTATTGCATCTTAGCCTCAACTATAAAATAGCAGACCTATGGTAAGAAAAATTTTATTTGCAATAGCTTTGTTTGCAACATTTCAAAGTATTGCGCAGCAAAAAGAAGATACCGGAAGATCGGGTTTGTTAAAAGTCAACCTTTCTTTCAACCAGGGATTTATGATATATCATAAAGCGAATAATGTTTATCTGGGGGGCAACCTTGAATATTTTACAAGTAAAAACCTGAGTTTCCGTGGTGATTGTTTCTGGTACATAGATACCCGTCAGCAAAAACCTGTTTTAAAACAAAATGCTATCGTTCTTTTTGGTGCATTGCTGCATTTGCCGAAAGGAAAAAGCGACTTTTATGCAGGGCTTCAACCTGGCTTTTCAATAACAAGGCCTGCTGTATCTTTGGTGTCTGACCAAAGTTATTCCATACGGCTGCTGCCGTCTTTAGGCCTGTCGCTTGGATACAGCCTGTATTTTTCAAAGTTCTGCCATTTCTTTATTGGGGTAAATTACCTGTTATCAAGATACAGAGGTGCGGAAACAGGCTCAATAAAACTTGATGAATTTATGATCTCGGGCGGTTTGGGGTTTCACATAAAGACTAAAAAACAAAAGAGGCTGTCTCAAAAATAGCCTTTGCTGAAAATCATCATTACCCCGCCCCTGAAGGGTGTGCTGATTTTCAGCGACTTCCACCCTTTAGGGAAGGGGACAGAAGGCGGTGAAAATCATTTAAAGAATGTTTTGAGACACCCTCTTTGTTCTTTTTTACACACGTTCTGCCTATTGAAGCGAATCATGCTGTAAGAGGGAACCTGCGTTCTAACTGATTATTTCTTTGTCGGCAAGGGAAGCACACCCGACATATCGCCAATCACGTTGATCAGTTCGGAATTAGATGGTACGACGATTTTTGCGTTGTTTTGAAGTGAAGTCTCCAACGTTTCCAGCTTGCGTAATAATTGGGCATTACCGGTAAAATACTTGTCAGCGGCCTCGTTCACAAGTTTAATGGCTTCGGCTTCTCCCTCAGCGTGCAATATTTTTGCCTGTTTTACACCTTCAGCTTCTTTGATCTTCGAACGTTTTACGCCGTCAGCAGCAGTTTCTGCAGCAGTAGCATAGTCGATAGCGGCGATTTTTTCGTTTTCAGCTTTCACAACTTTATTCATCGTTTCCTGTACATCTTTTGGCGGGTCAATCTCTTTCAGCTCGGTACGAACAATGTCTATCCCCCAGCTTTTTGTTTCTTCGCAAAGCGTTTTGTGAAGCTCGGCATTAATTTTTCCTCTTTCGCTGTTTGCCGATTTCAGTGTCATCGTACCGATAATATTTCTGAGGGTGGTGCGTGCCAGATTCACGATCTGCCACTGATACCGGTTTACATTGTACTGTGAACTTTTCACACTAACCTCATCTTCCTTAATCTTGAAATAGACCTGGGCATCAACGCGCGCATTCAGATTATCATTGGTGATGATCTCCTGCGGTTCGGCATCTACCATGGTTTCGGTGATGTTTACCTGATACATTTTTTCAATAAACGGGATGATCCAATGAAAACCCGCATCGGCAAAACGGTTATATTTTCCAAGACGCTCAATCAACCCGCGGTGTGTGGGCCTGATAATACGGATACCCATGAAGAAAAGCAATAATACCGGAACTCCGATATAAACGAAATACATAAACATAAATCCTCCTTTTTTTAGTTGACAATAAAAGTACTAAATTATCAGATACCAATTGAATATTTTATTAATAAATTAACTTTTATTATTGTAAGTATTAATTATTCAGATAATTATATGCCAATTTGTCTCATGGTTGATGTAGCCTTATTAGTTAACGTTTATTAACAAAAAGACAATCAACTTAATGAAAAAAATAACTACTTTTGCGCTCAATTTAACAAAATCATTTTATGAGAAAAACACTATTTTTACTTATTACCAGTATTTTCCTGGCAAATATTTTGGTGGCACAATGCCCGGGTTGTGTAACCAATGTGGGTTGCACGTCGAACCCTGCTGCGCCTACTATTTGCCCGTCAGTAATGCCCGATGGTTACGCCATGCAGCCATACGACGAAGACATTTCCTTTTATCTTCCTACTGATTTTGAAACTCAGGGCCACGATGTGGAGCTTTTTCAACTGGATATTCTCAATGTTACCGGCTTGCCTTTCGGATTAAGCTTTCAAACCAGTGCATCCCCTTCTAATATTTATTATCCTACCGACAATCCTCCGACAACAGAGCATGGTTGTGCCAAGATATGCGGAACACCTATTATGCCCGGGACATATAACATTACAGTTTTTGTGCTTGCCCATGTTCATGTAACTGATCTTGGTGGTATTACGCAAACATCCAATTCTTCATTTATCCTTCCTATCACCATCCTGCCGTCACCGGCTTCAAATAATGGCTTTTCAATCACGAATTCTTTTGGCTGTGCTCCGCTTAGCACAGGATTTACCTGTAACAGGCCCAGTAACGGCAACCCGAATTATTCATACCTGTGGAATTTTGGCAATGGTAATCAATCAATATCAGAAAATCCGCCCGTACAGAATTATATTAATCCGGGAAGTTATCCGGTGACACTGGAAACACAGATAGATACACTGCCCTATTATCTTGAGAGCCTTACGGTGAACGCCTCTCCCGATTGCAACGACAGCCCATTTTCAGCCCCGGATTACTATTTTATCCTAAAACTGAATACAAGTTCTATTTATACATCCGCTTATATTAATAATACCAATGCGCCGGTAACATTTTCTTTTTCACCCATACCTTTAACCAACGCGACCTATACTATTGAGATATGGGAATACGATACCGGTCTTGCCGGTGGAGACGACCATTGCGGAAATTTCAGCATTCCCGGAAATACTGCAGGTACTTATACGCTGACTACCGGAACTTGTGTTATCACTTATACCATAAGCCACCCTATATTGAGTTTTACTGATGTTGACACCATTGAAGTTTTTCAAAGCCCCGTTTTAGGAACACTTTCATTTTCACCGAATGATTCTTTATGCAAGAACGATTCTGTGCTATTAGCCATCACTGATACATACGGCGGATTTTATCAATGGTATAACGATACCAATGCCATCAATAACGCAACAGCATCGACTTATTATGCCAAGACCAACGGTAAATACTGGGTGGAAGTTTCTAATGCCAACGCCTGCCGAACTAATTCAGGCATGAAACAGATTACATTTATCGATAACCCTTCAAAACCTGGTACATGGATCGTTGGGAATACCATAAATACGAACCTTCCCGGTTTTGACCTGCAATGGTACCAGGAAGGAGTCGCCATCCCTGGTGCTACTGGATTTTCATATGAGGTGGATACTTCCGGTTATTATTTTGTGATGGCAACCAACTGGTTTGGTTGTGGTACACCCTCAGACACAGTTTATGTTAGTTACATTGATGATATCGGATTTGGGGAGTCGGATGTAATGAATGGTTTGCAGTTAATTCCTAATCCGACCACAGGTAAATTTACGATTAACTTTGAATCGACTTCCCTGAATGAAGTTCAAATTAATATTACCGACCTGACCGGAAGAGTTGTTTATAATAATACTTTCGGAGCAACAGCAGGGCATTTTTCTCAGGAAATAGATATGAGCAGCGTGAAGAAAGGCCTTTACCTTGTTCAGATTATTTCAGGTAATTCCAAAATGAACACCAAGCTTATCAAACAATAATATAATGATTTTATTAGAAACGCCCTGTGATATTATTGCAGGGCGTTTTTTTTTATCGTATCAACCTTTATGTCAGACTATATAATATAATGGTGTCATTGCAGAAAACTGAAATTCTTCATAGCATTTAACAGAACATACATTTCGGCTGCTTCCATGAAATTGAATTCTGTCAGGCTATGGTCAAGGAATTTTACATGTATCAACTCAAAATCCTGGGCAATAAAATATGCCTGAACCTGGTCGGTTTCAAAAACATATTTTTCGTTTGCGAACGTAAGCGTTTTTATTTCGGAGTTTGATTTTTTTACCAGGTTTATTTTGTCCGGGAACACTTTCAGGAAAAATCCGTCTTCCGATTCTTTGAATTTGGAAATATCCATGAAAAGCCTCGGTTTATCTGCAAAAGGCCTGCCTGATGTCGGGCAGAACGTAGTGCAGTTGCCGCATTCGTTGCACATATCGGCGATATTCATCACCTGGTACTGCTGGTGGATATTCAGTTCGCCATCGTCTTCAAAAACAATTTCTTTATTGTCTTTAAGTACGGCTTTTTGAAGGAGCAGTTTCTGTTCCTGTACTTCGTACGAAAAATTAGCCCTGTTTGGACAAACAGTAACGCAGATATTGCAAAGTTCGTCACAATGAAGACATCTGGCAGCTTCGGCCAGGGCTTCGGTTTCAGTCAAGCCGGTACTGTCGCATTCAGTCAGTGACAGAACTTTTGGTTCAGCATGAGGGGCTATGGCTTGTCTGTATTGTCTTAACGAACGTTGTAACATCAATTCACCGAAGCTGTGCCGTTTAGCGTTTTTGTTGCCCGGTGCGAATTTATAAGGCATGTTGTTAAGTATCTCTGTTGCGGCCTTGCGCCCGTCGGCAATAGCTTTGATAACGGTGGCTGCTCCGCGCAGGGCATCGCCGCCGATAAAAACATTGGGGAACTGTGTCCGGAAACTATTTTCAGAAAGGCGCCTGACAGGTTCTTCAACAAAATCCATCACAATGTCCTGTCCTAAAGCGGGAATTATGGTGTCAAATTCCATAGTGAATTCAGAACCTTCAATTTTTACAGGTGCAGCCCTTCCTGATGAGTCCGGCAATCCGGGCTTCATCCTCGAACACAGCAGCCCGGTCATTTTGTTGTTTTCAGAAAGGATTTTTTCGGGAAGGATATGTTCGATTATTTCAATATTTTCATCAAGGGCAGCTTTTATTTCTTCGGCATCGGCAGGCATATCCTGAAGCGTGCGGCGGTATAATATACATATCTTCCCATCCGGGCCTGCCATTCTTTTTGCAGTGCGTGCCACGTCAATGGCCGTATTGCCGCCACCGACCACAGCAACTTTTTTCCCGGAAATAAGGTGGATGCCTTTTTTTATTGCTGATAAAAATTCAAGAGGATCAACAAGAGCGTTTGTTTCTGCTCCTTCTATGTTAAAAGGTTTTGCTTTTTGCGCGCCTACAGCGATGAAAATAAAATCGTTCTGCTGACGCAGTTGTTCAAAAGCATTTTTGTTTATTTTCGAGTCATAAATAATTTTTACTCCCACAGATTTTATTCTCTCTATGTCATCATTTATGGATTCCTGTGAAATCCGGTACTGAGGGATAGCATCACTCACCATGCCTCCTGCAAAAGATTTGGTCTCGTATATGGTTACATCAAACCCGCCGAGTGCCAGGTAAAACCCGCATGACAAGCCGGATGGCCCGGCACCGATGATTGCCGCTTTGAGCTTATTATCAATACCCGATTCCACATTTGCCATCAATTTTTGTTCAGTGATGAAACGTTTGATCTCCCGTATCATCAATGGGTCATCATAATTGATGCGCGTGCATTTGCTTTGGCACTGATGGTCGCACACCATGCCGCATACGGCCGGCAAGGGATTCGTCTTCAGAATTACACTCAGGGCCTTGTCGTATTCTTTCGTGGCAGTATGGTAAAGGTAATCAGGAATATCCTGGTTGGTAGGGCAGGTGTATGTGCAGGGGGCGGCAATGCAATCGAAAAATGATAGTTTTCTGCCGGTTTTTATATCGGGTTCGCTGAAAATATCCTTGCTGTAACGCTTATCTTTCAGAACTTCATCGGCATATTTGTTCAGATTACCTGTGTTTTCATTACCTTTGCTGCTTTTAAAATGATCTGATAGTCTTATAATATTCTTTGCATGCAAAAAATCTGAAATGTTCTGTGCATATTGATTCATTCGCCCGTATCCACCGGGTTTCAGCAAGTCAGAGGAAACGGTTACCGGGTAAATGCCGCATTCAATTATTTTGCTGATATTAAAACAGTCTGCTCCTCCCGAAAAAGAAATTTTCAACTGACCATTGAACTCATTTTGCAGCTTTCGTGCAATATTAACGGATATCGGATGCAGCGCTTTTCCGCTCATATACATCATTTTTTCTTCGGCGCTGAAAATGTTGCGGTGGTTTAGGCTTTCGAGGGTGTTGGTGAGTTTTATTCCGAAAAACACGTTGTTTTTTTGTGCCGCCTCACTAAGGGATTTTATGATTGCGATCGCATTTTCGTATTTCAGGTCGTGTTCAAAAGCCTGATCGGGAACCGTTGTTTTGTGGTGGTGGTCGGTGTTTAAAATGCGGCGAAGTTCATCAGCGCCCAGCAATGTAGGGTTGAGTTTAATAAATGTATGCAGTTTTTTTTCTTCGATGAGATACCTCCCGATTTTTTCAATCTCCTCAGGAGGACAGCCGTGCATGGTGGATAACGTGATGTTATCAGAAATCATTGACGGTATAGGTATTTGTTTTATTTCAGGATACAATTCAGCCAATTCAGCGACCATGGCTTCTTTTTCAGCAGAACAATCTTTCATTTTATTTAAAAACCATTGCACATTGTCATTGCAAATGCCTTCATAATTGTACCCGACACTCAAATTGAAAATGGTGCAGGGATTATTTCCATAACCGAGTTTGTGCGAGATCAGGTGAATAAAGATCCATGCCTTCAGGTATTCGTTAAAAGATTCCCCGATCTTTAATTCCTGTGACCATTCGCAGTTGTAACCCTCGTCCTGCATATCGATACAGGGTTTTGAGATTTTCAGTTCATCAAGCGTCTGAACTGTTTTCAACTCGATATATCTTGCTCCGCAGAGCCATGCAGCAATGATGTTTTGCGCCAGTTGGGAGTGCGGGCCGGCAGCAACGCCAAAAGGGGAGGCAATGAACTTATTGAACAGTTCTGTTTTTAAATTGCCGTACTTCGTAGGGCTGAAGAATAGTTGTCCGGGGATACCGAGTATTGACGCTCCGGAGTTGTCGGAAAAAAGCAGGTTAAAGAGTTGCTTCACGTGAAGGGGTGCAAATTTGTCGCTCATGATTTATTTGTTATATTTACGGCAAAAATAATTATTATTGCCTATTATCCGTAAGATTAATTAAATGAATAGGTCAGCAAATGATATAAAAATACCCTGGGCGGTAGTGGTGCTTTCAGCAGGCAACTCCACCAGGATGAAACAACATAAGGCCTTACTGAAATTTGACAAGCACAGAACATTCATTAAGAAGATCGCAGATGAATATGAACATGCCGGGTGCAGTAAAATAATCATTGTTGTCAACGAACAAAATATGGTGCAAATATCTCATCAGTTTGATCATTGCAAAGGGATAAGCCCGTCGTTCGTTTTAAATAAAAATCCGGAATACGAACGTTTTTATTCCATTAAGCTTGGTCTCGAAGCCTGCAGGAATTTCGACAGATGTTTTATTCAGCATTGCGACAATCCTTTTATCACAGCAGGCCTGATTGAAAAAATGATTCAACTTTCCATGGATGAAAGCTATATATCCCCTGCCTACAAGGGGAAAAAAGGGCATCCGGTTCTACTGGGAAGCAATGTTATTCAGGATATTTGTGCTACAAATAAAAATAATAGCAACTTTAAATTGTTTCTCCGAAATTATAAATGTATTGAATTTAATGCCGGCGATAAAAACATATTAAACAATATAAATGATTTGAACGATTATATGCAGTTTTTTCAGAAAATAGATAATCCGAAAACATAAAAAGAAGTATCATTCCTCTGTATTAAAATAATAACGCAGGTTTTATGACAATTTTTGCCGGATTGATTATAAGAGAAAAGAGTTATATTAACCAATGCAAATAATTATGACATATAGCTATTTTTGAAAATTATTATTAATAAAACCAAATTATATTGCAAGAAAAAGCGTTATTAAGAAAAAAAAATTAAAAATTACTTGCACTATAAGAAAATAATTTATATATTTATCGCAAATTATAATTTATGGACACTCAAAATAAACCAACTATTTTATTTCCTTATGATTTTTCGGAGGAATCAGACTTTGCAATTGAATATCTTGTGGGATTGGCGAAACTCTTTAATTTTTCTGCTGAGATATTGAATATTTATGATAGCGGGACGAAAAAATTTATGCAGGAAAATAAATTAGGAAAAAATGATCTGGAAGACAAGATTCGTCAAATGGCGAAAGATCTACAGGACAAGCATGGGATCATGTCAACGTACCTGATAAAAAATGCTCCGATTGAGCGCATAAAGAAAATATCACGGAACGAACAAGTTACGTTTACATTGCTTGGAATTGCCAGACAATTTAAACCATCAACAAAGATCATGAAAGTGATCACTACTTCGCCTGTTCCTGCATTTGTTGTTCAAAAAGGTGTCCCGTATAAACCCTTTAAAACCATTCTTTTTCCCTTGGATGAATCGGATGCAAGCAGGCAAAAAGCCGGATGGGCATTAAGATTTGCCAATGCCTGTCCTGATGCTACAATTCATATATATACGATCAGTCCGGCAGCATTAAAAAGCAAGGAAAGGGAATTCAAACAATATAAGGTTATCGAATCATGTGAACATTTTTTTGCCCGCAATGGCGTTAAATTTGTCACGGAAACATCTCAGGGAAATTATAAAGACTACCCGCTGGAAGTTAAAAAGTATGCTGAAACCATTAATGCAGATCTGTATGTCATCATGATCAGGCCTCATAAAATGTTTGAAGTTATTGACGCTGTGGATTACCAATTGATTTTTAACCAACAAAGAATTCCATTGCTGTGTGTAAACCAACGTGATATTTTCGTTGGCGGCGGTTTTACCTGAGATTTGTTTTGTTATTATTTTAACGATAATCAGGTTTATATTTGTAATCACCACCTGAGTGTTGTCAATATGATATTTATTTGTAGCTTTGCGAATTAATCAAAATTTAGCATCTATGAATAAGTTAGCTGTTGTCGCTTTTGGAGGTAATGCACTTCTTCGCGGAGAACAAAAAGGAACCATTCACGAACAGGAGCATAATGCGCGTGAAACCTGCATGAATCTTCTTGAACTTGTAAAGAAAGATTATAATATTGTGATCACCCATGGCAACGGGCCGCAGGTTGGTAACATCATTCTTCAGAACATTGCCGGTGCACGGCTTTTCGGAGTTCCTGAGATGCCTATGGATATCTGCGGAGCTTATTCGCAGGGTTTTATAGGTTATATCATTGAACAACAATTTCGCAATCTTCTGGAAGAACATAACCTCAACAAAGATGTAATAACTCTTGTGACGCAAGTGCTGGTTGATAAAGACGATCCTGCATTTCAAAATCCCACCAAACCTGTCGGGCCTTTTTATTCCAAAGAAGAGGCTGATAAAATGGCAGCAGAAAACAAATCAGTTTTTGCTATGGATCCTCGCGGACGTGGCTGGCGTAAGGTTGTCGCATCGCCTGTGCCCCTCAAAATAGGGAATAGAAGTACTATTGAAAACATTGCCCGCAACGGTCAAATTGTTATTGCTGTTGGCGGCGGCGGAATTCCGGTATATTATAAGCGTCCTAATTTCCTCGAAGGAATCGATGCTGTGATAGACAAGGACCTTGCCTCTTCATTGCTGGCGTTGCAGATACATGCCGATGAGTTTTATATTCTGACCGATGTGCCTAAAGTTTGTATTAATTTTCACAAACCTGATGAAAAACATCTCGATGTGATAAGTGTTGAAGAAGCAAAGCAATACCTCGCCGAAGGACATTTTGCTGAAGGCAGCATGGCTCCGAAGATTCGTGCGGCAATAAATTTTACTGAAAACGGCAGGGGAGAAGCTATAATTACTGAAGCATCGCAACTCTCTAATAAAAATTGCGGAACTAAAATCGTTAAATCAAAATAATAACATTATGAGCGAAATTGTTTGTCCTCAGTGTAAGGCCACTTTGAAAGAAGGAGCCTTATTTTGTCATGTATGCGGATATAAGATGCCGGTAGAACCAACGCCGTCGCAGGATTCTGCAGAAGACAAGAATATTGATGCGAAAGATTTTACTGATGTAAAGCCCGATGAAGTATATACTGCCATAAAAAGCGGAAATATCTTTAAAAGGGCGATCAACATCATGTTCAAACCAAAATCCGAATGGGAAGTAGTGGCAAATGAAAAACCCAAAGTCCCCATGCTGATCTTTGGCTATTCACTGATCTTTTCCATTATTCCGGTTATTTCAATGATCATTGGTTATGGCCTGGTGGGAAAGCGTATTCATTTTGTATTTACTACCCTATGGCAAAGAAGTTTTGGTGCGGGTTTTTGGGAAGCCTTTGTTTTTATTGTCGCTGCTTTTGGAGCCATTATTGGCGGTGCAGTTGTTATCAATGCACTTGCACCTGCATTTAAGACTGAAAAGAACTTTGGTAGGGCTATGCAGCTTACCACCTATTCATTTACTCCGGTGTTTTTTGCAGGGGCCTTGTTTATACTGCCACTTATCTCTTTTATGGCGCATCTGGCCGGACTTTACGGTATCTTTGTTTTGTTGATGGGGCTGCCGATTATAATGAAAACTCCTAAAAACTACCAGGTCGGATATTTTTTCACATCCATAGGTGTCCTTTTTGGAATATTTTATACCGTAAAATGGACTTTCTCCTTGTTTTTTTCGATAATCTCACGTTCATTTTATGACGTACCTTTTCATTTTTAAAATATTCTTTCCGACACTTAATGGACTTACCTGAGATCAATGATATTGGTGATAAAGTAAAGCACTGGCAGAAGGACGAGACCAAGTATTACAGATCACTGCCGCTTAAAAATTACATTTTTTCTGCAATAGCCATTTTGGGAATTATTGCCACCTGCCTGCCATGGGCGGATGTTACTGTGGGCTTTTACAACAAGGTGATGGCTGTAGGGCTTCATTTTTTTAAAGGCTGGATGGTTTTTCTGACCTATCTGGCCGTTATTGCGGTCATGTTGTTTAACAAACATATAAGAATTGAGGAAAAATGGGCCGAAAAAGTGCCTGTTTATGCTGCATTTGCCACCTCCTCATTCACTCTTGTATTTATCATATGGAAGTTGTTTCAGGTGCGGTATGGAGTTTATTTATGCCTCGCTGTTTCATTGTTATTTTTGTTTTCCGTATGGTATTTCAATTATCGGAATAAGAATAAAATCAAAAGTTAAGCGGTTAATCACTGGGATTAAAAAATATAAATAAACATAATCATTATTATTACAAATTAAAAATTAAAATGGAGGATTATTATGGCTTTTAATTTAAAAAACAGAAATTTTTTAAAAGAACTTGACTTCACCCCTGAAGAAATGAAGTTTTTATTAAAGCTATCGGCAGACCTGAAAGCAGCAAAATATGCAGGGACCGAACAGCAGATGCTAAAAGGTAAAAACATCGTTTTGCTATTCGAAAAAGATTCTACACGTACGCGTTGTGCCTTTGAAGTGGCTGCATTAGATCAGGGGGCACATGTCACTTATCTTGGGCCCAGTGGTTCGCAGATGGGTAAAAAAGAATCTATGAAGGATACCGCACGGGTGTTGGGCAGAATGTACGATGGTATCGAATACCGTGGTTATGGACAATACATCGTGGAAGAACTTGGCAAATACGCCGGGGTGCCTGTATGGAACGGCCTTACCAACGAATTTCACCCGACACAGATACTTGCTGATTTTCTCACCATGAGCGAGCATTGCGATAAACCGCTGAGTCAAATTTCTTTTGCATTTGTAGGTGATGCCAAAAACAATGTGGGCAACTCCCTGATGGTGGGCGCTGCCAAGATGGGTATGGATTTCAGGGCCGGCGCCCCAAAGTCGTGCCAGCCTGATAAAAAACTGGTGGATGAATGCATGAAAATTGCCAAAGAGACCGGCGCTAAAATTACTATTACCGATGACCCGAAAGTTGCAGTAAAAGGTGTCGATTTTATTTATACCGATGTGTGGGTTTCGATGGGCGAGCCCGATAATGTATGGGTTGAACGCATAAAATTATTGAAACCTTATCAGGTAAATGCAAAATTGATGAAAGCTACGGGAAATCCAAATACGAAATTCCTGCATTGCCTGCCTGCATTCCACAACCGTGAAACTAAAGTGGGAGAGGAGATCTTCCAAAAATACGGGCTGGACGGTATGGAAGTAACAGAAGATGTTTTTGAATCGAAACATTCTGTCGTTTTCGATGAGGCTGAAAACCGCCTGCATACTATCAAGGCTGTGATGGTGGCTACGCTGGCATAACCTGTTTTTATCCGGAGGCTGAGAGTCCCTATGTTTATTTGTACACACGGGTGTTTTTATGCTAATCCCGACCAGAATAAATATCAATTAATGCAAACTTTCGTGGTATGAATAAAATATCCGGTTTTTTTTCAAATATCCGTAGCAAACTATTCAGCCCAGGGATAAAGAAATTGCTTAAATATTTTTTATGCCTTTTTTTTGCTGTTTATCTCGCAAGTAATGCGATTATTTTTTTCGGCTCAAAAAAATTTATGAGCAGTGATAGTGCGAAGGTTCCTGCAAGTTACGTTGCGCTGGTTCCCGGTGCCAGCGTGTATGCCAACGGGCAGCCGTCGCAGATACTTGCCGACAGGCTGGATAAAGCCTGCGAACTTTATAAGAACGGAAAGGTAAAACGTTTTTTGCTAAGCGGAGACCACGGCACGCGGACATACAATGAAGTGGAAGCCATGAAATCGTACCTGAACAACAAAGGCGTCCCCGACAGTGTTATATTTACCGATCATGCGGGCTTCGATACATATAGTTCCATGGTGCGGGCAAAAAAAGTTTTTGAAGTGGACAGCCTGACCATTGTAACGCAGGCCTTCCATCTGAGAAGGGCTGTTTATATTGCACGTAAACAAGGGCTTGTGGCTTACGGTTACGAGTCGGATATGCGAAGATACCCGAGTATTACCTATTTGATGATCCGTGAAAGTTTTGCCAGCATCAAAGCGTTTTTCGAGGTGCTTTTTCATGCCGAGCCCAGGTTCGGTGGCGAAAAGATCCCTATCCGGGGCGACAGCAGTAAGAGTTATGATTAGTGGACAAAAACTTGAAGAGTTTTATTCCACCGATTGCATCTTTTTATGATTCTGTATTAAGCGTTCAATGATAACTTTTTTGTCTTCAGCTTCTGACAACTCTTGTTTTTTGTTGTTGATGGAGGTCTGTACCTGTTCGTAATACTCTGTAGCGTTTTTACCTTCAACTTTCAACTGTTTTAATTGCGCTTCATATTTTTTACACTCAGCAGTAAGGAAGTTTATCCTTGATTGTACTTCGGCAAGGTCATTGTCCAGATTGATGCCAAGCCTTTCGTTGCACCTCTGAAGTAATTCTGTCAGCACCCCTTCGCGAGCCACCAGTTTATTGTACTGAAATGTTTTTTTATCCTCAGCAAGTTTCAAATTATCGTATTCCTCTTTTGTTTTTATATAGGTTTCTTTTTTTGTTTTTTTGTTTTCTTCGAGTTGTTTGAGTGTGTTTTTTAATTCATCCATTCTATCGGCGTTGGCATTCTGCCAGTTTATCAGCGTGCGCTCCGCTTTGGGGATTTCATAGCGGACAGCGGACAGGTCTTCTTTGATGATCTCAATAAGCTTGCCTGTTTCATCTGAGTTTCCGAGATTGTAAATGTTGTTATTATAAATTTCGTTAAGATTTTCAACGGGCTCTTTATTTGATTTATTTTCGAGATAAATTGCAAATTCTTTATTGGCTCTTTTTACTTCTGATGGGGTAAAATTGGTGGATGTGATATAATCTTCTAATTCTTCCAATACAACGTCTTGCCCACCAATATTTAGAATAACCGATTTTTTCTTAACCATCATATTGTTTTTGTAGTCATCATATGCGTCTATCCTCCAGGCAAAATTAATTTCCTCCGGATAGAGGGTCCCGGTGTTGTCAGGGTTGAGCAGAATATAATAATTATCAGTTTTTGACTTTTTTGGATTTTTACTGTTGGCAATGGTTATCGGAATGTTGATCCTGAGTAACGTTTTGCCGGCGATACCGGTTTCTTTTTTCTCCAGACTATGGAGCTTATTGATGATGCCCTCCATATTATTAGTAACTTCTTTTCCGAAATTCAGATCTTTATAAAAGTACCAGTAATCTGCGAAGCTATAATTTTTTTTAAAGCTCTCCACCTGTCCTACAAATGATTTTCCGGGTTTTCCGCCTCTGATTCCTGCATGTTTGCCACAAAATATGTAAGCCCAATATATCTTATCGTCTTTCCAGACATATATTTTGTAAATACCGTCTACCGTTCCGTCATCATTTAGCGGCAAGATACCCGGTTCATAAGCATAGCAGTAGAATCCCTGGTTTATCATCCTGCCATTGAGCGTATTCAGGCGGATGTCATCACTGTTGGAATATGTTTGTTTTTCACAACCTTCTTTCCAGATGATTACTCCTTCGAATTGTGAAAAAGGAGGAAAATCATTAGGAATTATCGTCGGCATATTTCTGCCTTTTGTACCATACGGCATCATCACAAAATTCAATAAGCCCGTTTTGGAATTTATTTCACTGTCTTTATCGTACTGAAATGCGCAGTGCCAAACCGGGTTTTTTCTGTCGCCGGGTGTCCAGGAATATGCAAAGGCTTCAAGCTCTCCATTCAGGTTTCTGCCTTTTCCTTTAATTACCACAGTTTCGTTTACATCCCTCCAGTAAATGTCGTTGAAATACCTGAAAAGCTCGTATTTCCCCATCCTCAGGACTTTTTCATTAGGTTGGTGGAGCATATCATATACCTCATTTTTATAATTATCAATAAGCCTGTATGGGATATGTTCCACAGTTATGTTATTTTCTTTAAGGTATTTTTCAGTATTAAAACGCTGCAGGATACATTGCTGAACCTCAGCTGGTGTTTCCACTGAAAACTGGCGTTTTGCAATTTCAATACTGTCGCAATACTGTAGAAAGAATGTTTCAAACCATTCATAAGTCATGTCGAAGTTATTGGCATCTTTCCACGATCCGGTTCCTTCTATCTGCGGAAAAATGAGGGTGTCGTAAATCGTTTTTTTACCGGATTTATTTTTGATGTAGAATCCCGCAAGGTCAGCTTTTACCTGGCCTGAGTCTATTCTTAAATGTGGTATTGTTGATTGGAAAGGTTTCTCAATGGCAACATTTTTTCCTACGTTTTGGTTATAAGCCGAATCTACCATGTACTTGTCCTGAGAAATGGCATAATGCGAGATACATCCTAACATGTAAGGATGGTGATTTTCGACTTTATTACCCGGAAGAAAATTTATTTTGTCGGCTGTATATCCCAGGTTGGCAAGCATAGACAGCAAACTATTGCCAAATATAAGGTAATCATAAGCTGTGGTGAAAGTCCTGACACCGTAGTTATCCTTATTGTTTGGGCCGATAAACCGCCCATCGAACAGGCCAATGATATACTTGCTCCCATACTGGTTTGTATGAAATTTTTTTCTTAAACTAAAAATCTCCTTCCACTCTTCAATAGGTTCGGCTTTTTTTACTGAATCAGCAGCGATGTTATTATCTCCTTTATTTTTTTGTCCGCAAACCGTTGTGGGAAAGATGTATGAAATAATTATTATAAAACAAAATGCAGAAATAAGTTTTATTAGGGTAGCGCGAACACAATAACTTTTTAAGGAGCATGTAAATACCACACCCTCTTTCTGAACCGAAAAAAGATTCAAAAGGAAATTATATTTTTTTAACAGATACAAAATGTGTCATCTTCAGTCCATAACTATTTTTTATGTTGATGTGAGATTTAGTTAAACCTTACAGCCAAAAGGGTTTTGTTGCGAAATAATTTTCGTATTACCTTTTGCGAAAAATAAAAACTTATTTCAACCATCAGCAATCAATTTATACAAATTTACGAAAAAAAGGTTACAAAATCAATAAGATAGATGAGGATGTCATATCTTTTGTTCGGGGGATGCCAAATTTTATACTCTTGATTTTTTGATTTCAGGGAAAGATGACATATATATCTGAAAAACTGGAGGCGTGTGTCTGTAGAATTTCGCCGGCACATGATAAACTTTATTTTTTTTTGGAATATATTATCAGGAAATTATAATTTTGCAAACCAAAAAATCTAAAAAAAATGAAAAATTTAAAGATCTTATCCGTTATTATTTGTGCAATAATCTTGTTTTCGGCATGTTCAGGAAACAAGGAAGAAGTTAAGAACGAAAACAAACCAGTTGCCGGAGTTTTTTCAAGCGATCTGGAAGCTACCGGATGGATGAACCAGTTTACGTTATGCAAAGATGTGGCTCATTCCGGAAGGTATTCCAGCCGTGTCGATTCTATTAACCAGTTCAGTTTTGGATTCAGGGAATTTGCTAGTATAATAGCTGACACCATCCCTAAAAAGGTTGATATTGATTTCTGGATGTTATGTCTCCAGACCGGTATTAAAAGTACGCTTGTTCTAAGTATTGATTCTGTGGACAAAAATATTTTCTGGCATGGAATTGAACTCGCGGATTCTGTAAAAGCCCCCAACAAATGGCAAGAAATAAAAGCTACGGTTGATCTGCCCGAGAACATCATGGCCACGGATAAAATTTCGATCTATGTCTGGAACAAAGAAAAGAGGACTTTTTATATTGACGACCTGAAGGTGACTTTCGGAAAGTAAAAGTAAAAACATACCTCCTGATGTTGGTAATGCACGGTTAATTTAGTATTTTTGAAAATATAAAACAAGAAAAAGAAGCTCCGCAGGGCTTCTTTTTTAATTCACAAGTTTGCCTTCTGCCTTTGAAACTATTACCATGAAACAAAATTATTTTGAAAGTGTTACCTATAAAAAATCGGACTTTACAAAAAACGCCCTGCAGGTAGGCGTCTATGAAAATTGTATTTTCGATGGCTGCGATTTTTCAGGCGCAGACCTGAGCAACATTAAGTTTACAGCTTGCGAATTTATCGTGTGCAACCTTAGCTTGGCCAAGCTTAACAATACCGCATTGAGGGAAATTAAATTTCAGGACTGTAAATTGCTGGGATTGGTTTTTGAGAATTGCAACAAATTCGGATTATCTTTCAGTTTTGACAAATGTATCCTTAATCATGCATCCTTTTACCAGGCAAAACTTAAAAACACGAAATTTATTAACACGCAACTTCAGGAAGTCGATTTTACCGAATGTGATCTGAGTGGCGCTGTTTTTGACAACTGCAACCTCGACCGGGCTGTTTTTCAGCATACACTGCTTGAAAAAACCGATTTTTCGACTGCCTATGGCTATGCTATCGACCCTGAGATAAACCGAATAAAGAAAGCCAGGTTTTCAAGTGCAGGCTTAGCCGGACTTCTATACAAATTCGATCTTGAAATTATTGATTAATAAAGCTGATTTAATTTTGCAACATAAAAAACAGGGAACAATATCGTTTTGCATTCATTTAGAGAAAATTTGCCCATGTTAAAGCCCATTTTATTAAAAATAAAACAGTATTACCAGAAAACAAGACAGTGGTTTGCAGCCAGAAAAAAGCTGCACAAACAACGTCGATGGTATATCAGGTTATTGCATGATATAGTATTTGTCGTTCTGGTTTTCATTTTTTTGCTTTTTCTTATCAATATTAATTTTTTATGGCTGTTCGGCAAATCGCCGCGCATATCCGAAATCAGAAATCCTCAGCAGAGCATAGCCTCCGAAGTATATAGCGCTGATGGAAAAATGATTGGCCGATTTTTCAAAGAAAACCGCACCCCTGTTGAATTTCATGACTTGTCTCCGGTACTTGTCAAAACACTGATTGCCGTGGAAGACCAACGTTTTTATTCCCATAGCGGCATTGATTTCAGAGGGCTTATCTCTGCTTTCCGCGACTGGTTTTCCGGAAATTACCGCGGCGCCAGCACCATCACGCAGCAGTTGGTAAAAAACATGTATAAATCACGCACGGCCTATTCACGGGGCTTATTCGGGCATATACCGTATGTGCGGGTAGTCATCATGAAACTTAAGGAATGGATAGGCGCCCTGAAAATTGAGATGTTCTATTCCAAAGAAGAGATATTGGTCATGTACCTCAATACCGTTGATTTTGGCAACAATACCTTTGGAATAAAAACAGCAGCAAGGGTTTATTTTGGCGTTTCGCCAGACAAATTAGAGCCGCAGCAGGTGGCCATGCTTATCGGCATGTTAAAAGCCCCCACCACCTACAACCCGCTGCGCAACCCGAAAAACTGCACCAAACGCAGAAATGTGGTGCTCGGCATCATGAAAAGAGAAAATCTTATTACCGAAAGCCAGTATGACTCACTGAAACCGCTGCCTCTGGGGCTGAAATACAAAGTTGAAGACCTTTCCGATGGACAGGCCACCTATTTCAGGATGGCGGTGGCCGATGCACTTGGAAACTGGTGTAAAGAAAACAATCTGGACATTTATACTTCGGGCCTGAAAATATATACTACCATAGATTCGCGTATGCAGCAATACGCCGAAGAAGCAGTAAAAAAACAAATGAATATCCTTCAAAGCGAGTTTAATCGGCAATGGGGAAATGAAAATCCCTGGCGTAACGAACAATATCAGGAGATACCCGGCTTTTTGCAAAGCAACGCTATGGAATGCGCTCGTTACAAGGCATTCCGGAAGGAAACCGGCAATGCCGATTCGGCTATGGCGCTCATGCGTAAGCCTGTGCCTATGACCTTATATCATCCGAAAAAAGGTCAAAAAGACACGGTGCTCAGTCCCTTGGATTCTATCAATTATACATTACGTTTTTTGCATACAGGATTTGTGGCCATCGAGCCGCAGAACCGCTATGTACGTGCCTGGGTGGGCGACATCGATTACCGGTTTTTTAAATTCGACCATGTATCGCAATCGGCGCGGCAGCCGGGCTCTACCTTTAAGTTGTTTGTGTATACCGCCGCCATTGCATCGGGAATTGGCCCTTGTGATATGCGCACCGACAAGTATGTGGAATGGAAATACAAGGAAAAAGGGCAGGACAAAGTATGGCGCCCTCACAATGTCAATGGTGTATTTTATAATATCCCCGTGAGCCTGCGTTCGGCTTTTACCAACTCCATCAATGGCGTTGCCGTTACGCTTGCCCGCGAGGTAGGTATTGAAAAGGTGATACGGTATGCCTATCTGCTTGGCATCAGAACCAAAATGGAGTACGTACCTTCGGTATGCCTGGGCTCCAGCGAGGTGAAGCTGCTCGACCTTGTTAATTCCTATGCCACCATTGTGGCCGACGGCAACTATGAAGCCCCGGTGCTGGTAACACGCATCGAAAACCGCGAGGGTAAGGTACTTTGGGAATACAAACCCGAAAGGAAACAGGTTGTTGATTATGAGACCGCATTTTTGATGCAGGAAATGCTCAAAGCCGGTGTCAAAGAAAGAGGTTCTACCGTTCAGAACCTGTGGTCGTATAATATTTTTAAAGACGGAACTGAGTTTGGAGGGAAAACGGGCACTTCGTCAAACCACAGCGATATGTGGTTTGTAGGTGTTTCGCCAAAGCTGGCTGCCGGCGCCTGGGTGGGTGGAATACGGCGCAGCATACATTTTCGTCCGGGGAGCCGGATAGGTGAAGGCGGCCATGCGGCTTTACCTATGTTTGGCTATTTTATGGAAAAAGTCATGAACGATGAATCGTTGAAGGCATACCGTCAAAAATTCCCCGGGCCCAAACAAAAGATAAGCAAAAACTATAATTGTGTTACCGCCATTCCTGATTCTATCCTGAGGGCTGTAGATTCAATAATGAATGGAGTGGATTCGGTGCCTGCGATTGTAGCGCCATAATTAATAAATAAAGTCAGTTCCGATCTTGCCAAAAAAAAGAGCATGAAAAAACTCCATGCTCTTTTTAAATTTTTTGATAAATTTCTAATAGGAAAAATCCTCGGCATTATCAAATTGTGTGGTGATAACGATGGTGCCTTTTTTATCAATATATCCCCATTTCGGGCCTTTGCGCACACGGGCCAGGCCGGATTCAAAATCTCTGGCTCCTTCAAACTGCGGGTTGATGATATATAAGCCTTTAATATCAATATAACCCCATTGCGGACCTTTACGCACCAAAGCCATTCCTTCATCAAAATCAGAGGCTTCGCCAAACTGCGGGTTGATGATAAAGCTTCCTTTATCATCAATATATCCCCATTCTTTGAATTTATTGACACGGGCAACACCTGCATGGAAATCTTCCGCCAGGTCAAACTGAGGGTTGATCACCCAAATACCTTTTTTATCTATGTAACCCCATTGTTTCATTTTTTTTGCCTTTGCAAGGCCCCCGTAAAAATCACCGACCGCATCGAATTGCGGATTGATCACATAAGTTCCTGTTTTATCAATATAACCCCATGAAAGGCCTTTACGGACACGCGCAAAGCCTCCGAAAAAGTCTTCTGCATCATCAAATTGTGGATTGATCACCCAGGTGCCTGTTTTATCCACGTAGCCCCATTGTTTCGCTTTGAGCGCTTTTGCCAGGCCATCGTGAAATTCACCAAGAAAATCAAACTGCGGATTAACCACGTAAGTACCTTTTTTATCAATTAAACCCCACTGCATGCCTTTGCGAACCCGTGCCATTCCTGCTGAAAAATCTTCAGCGCCTTCAAACTGCGGGTTAATAACAAAAACGCCGGTCTTATCAATATAACCCCATTGTTTGAATTTTCTGACACGGGCAAGCCCTTCAGAGAAGTCCTCAGCCTGTTCAAACTGAGGGTTGATCACGTAGGTGCCTTTATTATCTATATACCCCCAGCTTCCGAACTGAAACACTCTCGCGAGGCCGTTGGAAAAACTTTTAGCATTGTCAAATTGCGGATTTATCACATAAGAACCTTTTTTATCAATAAAACCCCAATCTTTACCCATGCGTACAAGCGCAAAATATTCCTGAGCATAAAGGCATCCGCTGAAAATAACTGAGAACAAGAACAACGTGAATTTTTTCATGACAATTTATTTTTTTATGTTTATGCAAATTTAGTAAATTAATTAAAATTCCGGCAAATATTAACTGTTATCACAAAATTAAGGCGGATGTCAAATATAAATCGGGACTTGTTTTATCTCTTTTTCGCTGATGGGAAATTATTTTTTATCGTATATTTGAGCCCTGAAATTTAAACTTACTGTATTATGAAAAAAATATTTTTGCTGATCGTTTTATGTTTTGCCGCTATTGTTGGACGAAGTCAGGATATTATAGTTACAAAAAATGGTAAGGAGATTAAATCAACTATTATTGAAACGAATTCCGAATTTGTTAAATTCCAAATTTTCAGTGAAAACGATAAGCAAATTTGCAGCATCAAACAAAAAATAAAGCAATTCAAAAAGCAAAACCTGCCTGTTGGAGAACAAGTGTTTACTCTTCCTAAAAAAGAAGTTTTTATGATAGAATATGAAAACGGGAAGAACGAAATTTTTAAAGAAAAAGTAGGAACAGGAGTGGTTAGTAATGTTTTAAATTTTATCGATGTAAATAATAATCCGGAAGCCTATAAACTGTACCGTGCTGGTTACAAGAGGTATTCTTTAAGCAAGGGACTGGTTGGAGCCGGCGGAGGGCTTTTAACCTTCGGGGCAATAGCTTTTATTATAAGCAGTACGGATGGAAAAAAAGACAATACAAATATCGGTGCCAGCGCCATTTATATGGGTGCCGGATGTGTTTTTCTGGCAACCGGTCTGCCTCTTTATTTTTCTGCAAAGAAAAAAATGAATGAGGCTTTTGATATGTATACAAAATCATTAAAAACGGCTCAAAATAATTACCGGCTGGATATAGGTATAACACAAAACGGTGCCGGGCTGCAATTGAAGTTTTAAACACCAGATCTTATTGCTTCATTAGGGACGTGTTGATTTGGCAGATGACGAACAGGCCATTTTCAAAAAGTTGAATACGCATAATCAAGTTTCGTAATTCTCGTTTCACACTAAAATTTTTTATATGAACATCCTGAATTTTTTAGTTAGCGATGCTCCGGTATTTACCTGGGTGATACTACCGCTTCTCATTTTTTGCGCCCGGATATTTGATCAGAGCGTTGGCACACTGCGTATGATATTTGTGGCAAAAGGCCTTAAAAAATGGGCGCCGGTCTTTGCTTTTTTTGAATCGCTGATATGGCTGCTCGCTATTGGAGAGATCATGAAACACCTTGATAACCCTTTGTGCTACATAGCCTATGCCGGAGGGTATGCCATGGGCAACTATGTGGGCATGGTGCTTGACGAAAAGATGTCTATCGGCAGCGTGATCATCAGAGTTATGATGCGCAGCGAAGCGGTTGAACTGATCGCTCACCTGAGAGCCTCCAACTACGGTATTACAATGCTGAATGCCGAAGGAGCTACCGGTAAGGTAACGGTGATCCTTTCGATCATCAAACGCAAGGATGTCAATGATTTTATTTCGATTTTGAACGAGTTCAATCCCCAGTCGTTTTATACTATTGAAGAGGTGCGTGCTGTGAACGAAGGAGTTTTCAGGACATCCTCAAAAAGGCATGTTTTCAGGCTCCACCAGATGATCCGGAAACACAAATAGATTTTCTAAATTTAAGTTCTGTTATAAGGGGAAGCCTTTACGGTTCATCACTCGTTAAGGGTTTAAGCTTCGGGGAATTTGTATGAAAATTACAACTGTCCCTCATCCGCAAAACTATAGTATGTATTATCCCCGATTATTATATGGTCGAGCACGCTGATATCCATCAGTATCCCAGCTTCTTTAAGTTTTTTTGTCAGCTTGATATCGGCTTCGCTCGGCTTGATATTTCCTGAAGGATGGTTATGGCAAAGTATCATGGAGGAGGCATTGTTTTCCAAAGCAGCTTTGAATATTTTCTTGGGATCGGCCACCGTTCCGGCTATGCCCCCCTGGCTGATAATGATTTTCCTGATGATCTTATTTGCCCTGTTCAAAAGCAGTATCCAAAACTCTTCATACTGATTATCTGCAAGGTTGTTCTGAAAATATTCAAACACGTCTCTGCTGCCCGAAATTTTTTCTCTTATGGCTACTTCTGATACCCTGCAACGTTTGCCAAGTTCAAGGGCCGCGATGATGCTTAAAGCCTTGGCTTCTCCGATACCATTGAATTTCATAAAATCGTTAAGTGAGAGTTTTGATAATTCCAGTAAATTATCCGAAACTTCCGAAAGCATCCTTTTCGAAAGATCTACGGCTGTTTCTTTTTGCGAACCCGATCGTAAGAGTATGGCCAGTAATTCCGCATCGCTTAATGCCGATTTTCCTTTGGCGACAAGTTTTTCGCGCGGGCGGTCGTCTTCTGCCCATTGTTTGATATTCCGTAGTTCAGGCATTTGTTTGATTTTTTTGTAAAGTTATAAATTTTGGCAAAAAAAAACCCTTGCTTTGGACAAGGGTTAAAATAAAAAAAAATAAAAAAAAATTATTTCATAATGCTGCAGAAATGGGCCATGCCTGATTTGAGGTTGGCTGCTTTGTTTTTATGAATGATATTCTTGGTAACAAGTTTATCGATCATCGAGATCATTTTAGGCATTTCTGCAAGCGCTTTGTCTTTTTCTTTCAGGGACCTGAATTCTTTAAGAGCGTTACGCATAGTTATTGCATAATAGCGGTTGTGCAATCTTTTGGTACTCGTTTGTCTGATTCTCTTTTTTGATGAAATATGATTAGCCATTTCCTTAAATTTTGTTTGCAGCCCGTAGGGGACTCGAACCCCTGATTTCCAGGATGAAAACCTGGCGTCCTAACCGACTAGACGAACGGGCCTTATTGTTCGCCTCAATTTTGAGGGTGCAAAGATACAATTTTTTTTTATTTCAAAAAAATATTTTACAATTATTTAGTTTTCTTGGCTAAAGCTGCTCTTCCGGGTCGGCCTGAAACCTAAATCCCAGCCTTTTACCTGTCGAAATATTTATACTGGAAGAATATTCTTTGATCTGGCTGACAGAAATTTCTTTTTGCATATCATAAGGCTGTAACAACAGATCGAATTCAAGACAATATAATACGGAGGTTTCAAGGATGTGTCTGAGTATCGGGTAATCAATACTTTCCTGAACAAACGTATTACTCAAATATTCACTTTGTCTTTTTCCTTCCACCACAAAATGAAATTCTTTATTAATAAAAATCCGGGCGACCAGGTATCCGACATCATTTTCGCGGTTAAACCTCAGCGAGTCCGCAAGAAAATTGTACACATAAATGATTCCGCAATAAGCACGGTCTTCATCCTGTTTTACGTAAGAACTTCGCATGATGGAATGCTCGCGCGGAAATTCAAAAACATTGGTATGCATGGTAAAAAACAGCGTGTCGCCGGCAAATGTCAGTTCGGCTTCATATTCCCCTTTGTCTTTGTATTCAACAGGTATTTTGGACAGGTTGTTTTTTTTCAACAATTTTTGAGTTTCGGCAGCGAAATCTTTTGCCACCGATTTAAGCTCATTAAATACCTGTTTCGTGTTCTGATGAACAGTTTGCTTTAAAACCGATCTTGTTTTAAACCGATCAAGGATATCGTTCATCCTGTCTTTTTTTCGTGGCATTTTGTAGATATTTATTTCAGCAAAATTATGAATTTATATGAATTAATCAAAACCTTGTCAATTCGCCGAACAGTTTCATGGCAAAAAGGTCGGTCATTGAAGAAATGTAATGAAGTATGGCCATTTTATAATCTTTTTCATTCTCAATATCGTAAACCAGCATGTTGCCAAACTTTGTTGTCTTCCGCTGTTGAAGGTCTATATCAGAATATTTCATAAGCCAGTATTTGAAAGCTCCGATCAGCGAAGGATAAATTTTTTCCTGAAGATCAAGGTTTGCGATCAGTTTGTTTTTGGGTGCATATAAAACAGCTAAAGCGGAATATATGGAATTTATTACCAGGGATGCCAGGCGGCTGTAATATTCGAGCCGTTTGTGTTTATAGATATGTTTGTAATTGAAAGTTTTGACAGAATTAATCATGTTGAGATATTTCTCAGAAAATAATATTCCTTTTTCGGGGGTGCTCATTTTGCAGAGATTGATAATAAAATCGTTCATCAGTATCGTGTTGTTGATCTGCCAGATCTTTACTTTTTTGATCTTCGCAACGATCTCGGAAAGCTCTGCAATTTGCTCTTTATCAAGGATCTTCAGGGTGAGTGCATCTTCAATATCCCTGCCGAGGTAGGATATCTTATCGGCAATCTTTACCACGCATGCCTCCCATGTATACGGCGCATATTGGTTGGGCTTTTCTATATCTTCAAGACAGATGATCTCTTTTCTGGGGAAAATGGCATTTTCGTTCACTTCGCCGCAATGGGAAATTATTCCATCACGCACGGCATACGTGAGGTTGAGATTTTTGTCTTTGTTGGTAAGGTCGGGAAGCGTTTCCAGTTTGTCAACAAAAAAAAGGCTGTTTTTTTCGTGCCAGAATGATTTGCCCAGTTCTTCCGTGGCAATTTTACGAAGGATGTACTCGCCTTCGTGGCCAAAGGGTGCATGACCCAGGTCATGGCCAATGGCGATTGCATTGGTCAATTCCGTATTTAAGCCGAGATAATTTGCAATGGAATAGCTAACCGAAGCTACATGCGTAACGTGTTCAATGCGGGTGCACACGTGGTCGTTCTGTGTGGCATAAAAAACCTGTGTTTTATGTTTCAGGCGGCGGTAGGCTTTGCTGTGAAGGATGCGGTTATAATCGCGCGAAAACTCACTGCGGATGTCGTCGTTCTTTTTATATAATTTTCTTTCTCTCCGGATACTCTGCTTCCATTTTGTATTTCCCGGATAAATCGCCACATCTTTGAATTTTAAGGACTGCATAAAACTATGTTCTTATGTTTTTTTATTTCTGTAAAAATACTGTATTTATTACAAAATGCCGCAAAATTCCTTCATCTTATTTACCTTTGTATTATCTTAACAACAGTATCCATAATAGATACTTTAAGAAAATATGGCCGATCAGAAGAAGACAAAATCAAAAGATACGGTGCTCCATGTCGAAGGCATGGATTGTACCAACTGTGCATTGGGTATTAAAAAACAACTTGAAAAAAACGGGTTCGAAAATGTTGATGTGAATTTTACGACAGGGGAGGTGCGGTTCAGCAATGCTGCTGAAGAGCAGGCCAAAGTTGCGATCAGTAAAATAAATGCCATGGGGTATAAAGTGGTTGAGAACCTTAAACAGCATGACGTAGAAAATAAAAAAGGCCTGAGCAGCATCGAACAGAAATTTTATTTTTCGCTGTTTTTTACCGTTCCATTGCTTTCTGCTATGTTTCTACCTTTTAAATTTCTGCACCATCCTTTTGTTCAACTGGCCTTATGTATTCCTGTGTATGGTCTGGGTATTTGGCATTTCGGGAAAAGTGCTTTTTACTCCATACGTTCAGGTGTACCCAATATGGATGTATTAATAGCTTTAGGCTCTTCGGCTGCATTTTTTTACAGTCTGACAGGCACTTTGTTGAGCCTTGGACATGAATATCAGTTCTACGAAACCTCCGCCAGTATAATCAGCCTGATATTACTAGGCAATATGCTTGAACATCTTTCGGTTAAAAAAACTACTTCAGCAATTGATGAACTGGTAAAAATGCAGAAAGTCAAAGCAAAGGTGATTATTTATTCGGGTAATTCAGAAAAGATAACAGAATCCGATGCCTCCAATGTAAAAACCGGTGATGTGTTGCTGGTCAATACCGGTGATAAGATCGCTGCCGATGGAGAGATTATCTGGGGCAGCGGTATCATTGACGAATCTGTTGTTACGGGAGAGAGCCTGCCTGTTGAAAAAAATACTGGAGACACTGTGGTGGGCGGCACGGTACTGACATCGGGCAATATAAAAGTAAAGGCAGTTGCTGTTGGCGAACAGTCTGTATTAGGACAAATCATTGAACTGGTAAAAAATGCGCAGCAGGACAAACCTCAGCTCCAGACTTTGGCAGATCATATCAGTGCATGGTTTGTTCCGGCTGTGATCATTTTGGCTGTACTTACTTTTATCATAAACTTTTTTGGTTTTGATATCGGATTAAAATTTTCTTTACTCAGAAGCATCGCTGTGCTGGTGATTGCATGTCCCTGCGCGCTAGGCCTTGCCATACCCACGGCCGTTGTTGTCGGTATCGGCAGGGTTGCCAAACATGGCATACTGATAAAAGGCGCCAGTACCATGCAAAAGCTGAGTACTTTAAAAAATATTGCATTTGATAAAACAGGAACGCTTACCACGGGAAAGTTTATTATCCGCGAAATGAATACCTTTGGAATAAGCCGGCAGGAGGCACGTTCGCTGCTGTTTTCATTAGAAAGATACTCTGCACACCCCATTGCCGTTTCGATGGTTAGTGAATTGCTTGGAGAGGCTGTGATAGCACTTAAAGACATAGAAGAACAAAAAGGATATGGTATAAGCGCTAAAGATTTGCATGGGAATGTTTATACAGCCGGCTCTTATCGTGCTGCACAGGAATTTATCAATGAAAACAAGCACGACGTCTACCTGCTCCGTAACGGTCAGTTGGTTGCTACTGTAGACATTGAGGATGAGATCAGGCCAGAAGCAAAAGATGCCCTGGCATTTTTCAGAACAAAGGGAATACGTACCCTATTGGTAAGCGGTGACAAGCAACATAAATGTGATGAGCTTGCAAAAAAAATAGGAATAGACAAGGTCTATGCAGAAAAAATGCCTGCCGAAAAACTTTCAGTCATCGGGGCGCTTGATAGCCTAGGCGGTGTGGCGATGGTAGGCGACGGCATCAACGATGCCCCGGCTCTGTCCAAAGCTACCGTGGGTATATCGCTCAGCAATGCCACACAGATAGCCATAAAATCAGCACAGGTCGTTCTGCTCAACGGGAAATTGAATTTACTGGCACAGGCATATCTCATCAGCAAAAACACCATGACGGTGATAAAACAAAACCTTTTCTGGGCGTTTTTCTATAATGTCATTGCGATTCCGATAGCTGCGGCAGGTCTTTTGAATCCTATGATAGCAGCGGCATCCATGGCATTTTCGGATATTGTTGTTGTACTGAATTCACTGCGGTTACGAACAAAAAAACTCAGATAGATCTTTTCAGTTATTTTGTAAACTTAAAAGGAACTTTATTTTCTTTACAGATCATCATGGCAACATCTCTGGATGATTTGACTGCAATAGGCAGGCCGCCGCCCGGGCTTGTCCAATGGCCTGTAAAATAGAAGTTTTTCAAACCCGGCAAATAGGGCTTTACCGGTGTGCCGGCTGCAAGGTTTTTACCCGGAAGCCAGCCCTGAACGCTGCCTCTGAAATTTCCCGTATAACGATGATAGGTTGCCGGTGTGGTGATGTCGGTTTCTTCTATGTGTTCCTTAATATTGCCTATTTTTTCATCGAGGGCATCGATCATCAGTTTTGCAAATTCATTTTTTCTACGGTCATACTCCGTCTTATCTGAATCGCGAAGATTTATCCAATAATCTCCGGCCATGGTATAATAGCTTAACGAAACAACGGTTTTTCCTTCAGGCGCCAGGGTAGGGTCATAATTGTATATGTGTACTTCCATCCGTGCATATTCCGTTCCGTCGGGCGAAACGATCTTTTCTTTCAGCGGAAAACGGAAATAATGAGGATGGCCCTCAAATGTAAGGGAAAGCCCCAGGGTTACCATAAATACTGAAAAATATATTTTTAACGTTTTCTGATCTTTGAGCGACATGATGGCGGTATTGGTATATTTCCCGTCAAGGGCATCAAACACGGTAAAATGCCAATCGGAAGCAGAAACAGTGATATCGGAAAAAACTTTGCTTCCGTCGGCCAGCAATAAACCCCTGGCGGTATCATTTTCCGTAAGGATCTTTGCGACCGGAGCATTAAAATTTATCCTGCCGCCGCTTGCAAGATATTTTTTTTCAAATCTTTGTGCAAATTTGTAAGAGCCTCCCAGCGGATAACCCGCGCTCTGCGTATCATAAGCCGCCAAAGGGAGGGTTAGTACCAGCAACGACATCTCATCTCCATCGTAAAGCAGGTCAAATGCTTCTTTAAGAAAAGGATTTTTTAGTTTTCGGGAAAAATCAAAGTTGGTCACATTTTTCCATCTCAGTAAGGCCAATCCTATTGGAAGAAATTTTATCATACCTGATTTTTCTTTCCATGTAAGCATATTCATGACTTTATCAACCATTGGTGGCAGTTCATACTTCTGCATCCGGCGGATGAAAGAGGTCAGTTTCAGAATCTGCCTGCGGTCTTCGGGGGCAATATCGAGCATGTAATTCCTGAGGCGGTCAATATTTGTATATAAAATAAAAACGAGGCTGCCGTACTTGTCCTTGTTATTTTTCAATTCAATGTGAAAACGGCTTTCGTGACTGATAAATGTAACACCCTCCATATCGAGCAGTTCCGACCATAGTTTATAGAACGCGTTGTGTTTGTTTGAGCCAAGCAGCCATTGTATTCCGCTGTCGAAAGTGTACCCGTTTCTTTTCCAACTGGCGCACAGCCCTCCTGAAGAAGAATGCTGCTCAAATATTTCAGTTTCGAAACCGCACATCTGCAAATAACTGCCCATACATAATCCTGAAATCCCGGCTCCAATGATATTTACTTTCATGCCGTAATTATTTGTTTGGCAAATAACGTGCTTTTTCAGGATAAACCATAATTTAAAAACAATTTCTTAAAATATAGTCTTCTATGTGAGCCATTCCCCAATAATTGATATGCCGGGTATCATCGCTTGTTTTATGGTAATCATCATGAGTGCCGGTAGTAAAAAATAGTACGGGAATATGAAATTTTTCAAATGCGCTGTGATCGCCTATTGGCAGGTCTTTCGGTTTAATTAATAAAGAGTTATCAATAATATTGGTGGCTTTTACTTGCAAAGAAGTGTCATTTGACGCTATGAAAACTGTGGGCTGCTCAGCGTCAGCCCTGCCCACCATATCGAGGTTAATCATAAGTTTTACAGAATTAGAATCAACGATATTGCTTTTTACAAAAAATGACGAGCCGAAAAGTCCGTCTTCGTGGCCTGAAAAAGCGACAAAAAT
>Ga0209099_1000421_pt1 | contig 50515 bp, 43 predicted proteins | sample AD_JPNHW2_MetaG_FD_184430 | JGI IMG/M metagenome (GOLD analysis project Ga0209099, IMG submission 184430) | Active sludge microbial communities of municipal wastewater-treating anaerobic digesters from Japan - AD_JPNHW2_MetaG (SPAdes) (version 2) | ecosystem: Engineered > Bioreactor > Anaerobic...
CATCGAGAAGGACCGCAAGCGCATCATCCTCTCCGGCGACGTGCCCTCCCCCGACAAGGTCAGGACGGGCTGCTACTTCTACGACCGCTGCTGGAAGAAGATGGACAAGTGCAAGGAAGCCGTGCCGCGGCTCTGCGAGGTCGAACCCGGCCACCAGGTCGCCTGCTTCCTCTACCACGACAAGGCCAGGGAAGAGAAAGCCAAGGAAGCCAAGTAAGGCCCCTTTCCTCCGAACAGCAAGGACCGCCCGCGAGGGCGGTCCTTTTTTGTTTTCCGGGGCACGGGCGAGAATGGCCCGATTGGGTGCGGTGCAGCTACGGGCGGGGAAAATAGGAATAATTCCCGGAGAAGAAGTTGTACGATTCCGATTTCGCCCGGCATGCAAGGCATTGACCTCCGTTGTTATTTATAAATGTAAAAAGAAAATAAGCTTCTACGGGAATAAATCCCGAGCGAATTATGCGCAAACTAGGAAAAAATCCTTGATTTTCCCGAAAACGATGCTAGAAATGTAGTATCCCGCGCGAGGGGAAGCGCGCGGGATTCTATTTCGGCTAACGAGTGATGCATAAACAGGAGGTATCATGAAGAAGATTTCCGCGATCCTTTTCGCGCTCATGGCTACGACGGCGCTGCTGTTCGTGTCCTGCGCGCCCAAGGAACTCACGGCCGACACCGCCGACTTCATCATGTCGAACGGTTCCGAGCCCACCCTCGATCCGTCCCTCATGACCGATGTCCCCTCCACGAACGTCGGACTCGGCCTTTTCGAAGGCCTCATGCAGTACGATCCCGTCACCAGCAAGGGCACCCCGGCCCTCGCCGAGTCCTACACGGTCAGCGAGGACGGCCTCACGGTCACCTTCAAGCTCCGCAAGGCCCAGTGGTCCGACGGGCATCCCGTCACCGCCGGCGACTTTGTCTATGCCATGAAGCGCATCCTCGACCCCGCCACGGGCGCCGAGTACGCCTACATGCCCGCCATGGTCATCAAGGGCGCCAAGGAATTCAACGCCGGCTCAGGCTCTTTCGACCAGGTCGGCATCAAGGCCATCGACGACCAGACCCTCGAGTACACGCTTTCCTCGCCCGCGCCCTACTTCGTGGACATGACCTGCCACAACTCCTTCTGGCCCCTCCCCCAGTGGGCTATCGAGAAGTCCGGCACCGAGTGGACCAAGCCCGAGAACATCGTCACGAACGGCCCCTTCGTCCTCAGGGAGTGGAAGCCGCAGGAATACATCTTCATGGTGAAGAACGCGAAGTACTGGGACGCCAAGAGCGTGAAGCTCCGCGGCATCAAGATCCTCGCCAGCGACAACGATTCCACCAACTACAACATGTTCAAGGACGGCAGTGTCGACTGGATGCACGGCATCGCGCTCAGCAAGATCGACGAGATCAAGCTCCGCCCCGACTACCAGTGCTCCGCCCAGCTCGCCACGGCCTACTACTGCCTCAACAACACCCGCGCGCCGGTCAACAATCCCCTCGTCCGCAAGGCCCTCTCGGCGGCCATCGACCGCCAGACCCTCGTCGACAAGGTCAGGAAGGGCGGCCAGGTGCCGGCCGAGTCCTGGGTGCCCGCCATGGAGGGCTACACGCCCCAGAACGGCCAGGGCTACAACGTCGAGGAGGCGAAGAAGCTCCTCGCCGAGGCCGGTTACCCGAATGGCAAGGGCTTCCCCACGCTGACGATCGTCTACAACACGAACGAGGGCCACAAGGCCACGGCCGAGTACATCCAGCAGCAGTGGAAGGACAACCTCGGGATCAACGTCACGCTCAAGAACATGGAGTTCAAGACCTTCATCGATCTTCGCTCCAAGCAGCATGACTTCACGATCGCCAGGCACGGATGGGTCGGCGATTACCTCGACCCCAACACCATGCTCGACCTCTTCATCACGGGCGGCGGCAACAACGACGGCCAGTACTCGAACCCCGAATACGACAGGCTCATCGAGGCCGCCAAGACCGCCAAGGGCGCCGACCGCATGGCGATCCTCCAGAAGGCCGAGGCCATCCTCATGGGCGACCAGGGCCTCATCCCCCTCTACCACGACACGAACCAGGATCTCATCGACACGTCGAAGTGGGGCGGCTGGTCCGCCAACCCGATCGGCTTCCACCCCTGGAAGTACATCTACAGGAAGTAAGCGAACGCACGCACATGACGGACCTATAGAAAAATAAAGGGAGAACGGGTGCCTGCAGCGCGCGGCCGAGTGTGGAGCCCGGCCGCGCGGCCTCCAGGATGCCTTTGCAGGGGCCACGGGGAGCGTTGCTTCCCGTGGCATTTTTATATGCGGGCTATTCGTCCGCGACGAGGTCCTTGCCGGCAGCGCTTGCGAAGCGGATGCCCGCCTCCCTGAGCTCGGGCGCACGGCGCGCAGGCAGGGTGTTGAGGACGAGGGCGCCTCCTTCATGGTCGTCGCAGAGCAGGGTGATGTAGGCCTTCTTGAGGCGCGAGCGCTTGTCCTTCATGGCCTCGGCATCGCCGGTGGGGTCGAGGGCCGCGAGGATGCGCGCGCTTTCCGCCGCGGCGCCGGGACTGCCGGGATTGGTACCCCGCACGAAGGCGCGGAGCCTGAAGCCCTCGATGCGGTCGATCGGGATGAAGACGCTCTTCGCGAGGAAGAGGAGGCCGAAGCGGTGCGTGAGCCTCCCTTCCTCCTTGTCGAGGATCCAGCGCTCCTCGTAGAAAGCTGCCAGCACCGACAGCGCCATGACGACCCAGACGAGGGCTCCCGGCGACCCGCCCGTCACGAGGACAGAGGCTCCGATGACGAGGGCGATGAGGACCATGACGATCCTGTACCAGAGCGGTATCGAGTAGACGAGGCGTCCAGCCTTCGTTTCCCTGAGAACGAGGGATATTTCCATTCCTTCCTCCGAGGCGCGGCTTGCACAAGGCTGCGTCGCGACCATACTCTGTTGTAACCCATGAAGGGGCCGGGGCGACAGCTCCCGCCGCTCATCATGGCGCAATAACGGAGGTAAGCTATGCCCAATGCGAAAGTGCGTTTCCAGACCAGCCTCGGCGATATTGTCATCGAGCTTTTCGAGAAGGAGTGCCCGATCACCACGGCCAACTTCCTCTCCTACGTGAAGTCAGGCTTCTACGACGGGACGATCTTCCATCGCGTCATTCCGGGCTTCGTGGCCCAGGGCGGCGGCATGCTGCCTGGCATGAAGGAAAAGGACTCGGGCGATCCCATCAGGAACGAGGCCGCGACCGCTCCCGCCAACGTGCGGGGAACCCTCGCCATGGCCCGGACCTCGGACCCCGACAGCGCGACCTGCCAGTTCTACATAAACCTCCGCGACAACACCTCCCTCAATTACTCAGGCCCGCGCAATCCGGGCTACTGCGCCTTCGGCAAGGTGGTCGAGGGCATGGAGGTCGTCGACGCGATGGCCAAGGTCCCGACGGGCAGGCGGCCGCCCCACGACGACGTGCCCAAGGAGGACATCGTCCTCACGAAGGCCTTCGAGGAGAAGGCCTGAGGGCCAGACGGACCGCCCGCGGGCGGTCGCGTTATGCGAGCGGCACGCCCCGGGGCGTGCCGTTTCCTTGTCCGGAAGGCCGCATTGGCGACGGGATGGGAGGAGGCGTCATGGGGATACGAAAACCGCGCGAAAGCCTTCGGGCTGCCGCGCGGTCGGTTCGGGACGCCTGGATGTCTTGGCGCGGCGCTTCAGGCCTCGGGACCCGTCTGCCTGGTCGCGGACTTCTTCCTCGCGGAGAAATCCGCCGGAACCTCGTAGCCCGCGATCTCGAGCATCCGCTTGAAGGACGAGTTTTCCTTCTTGAGCTCCCGCGAGCCCCGCGTGATCTTGCAGAGCGAGAGCCCGAGTTCCTTGGCTATCTCGCGCTGCGGCTGGCCCTTGGCCAGGTCCTTCACGAGGGCCCAGCGCTTGGCTATCTCATCGGCTTCGGAGGGGGTAAAGAGGCTGTAGAGGAAACCTTCCACGAGTTCTGCGCTGCCGGCCTTGGCGAGAGCTTCGGACATCTCGCTGATGTTGCCGGCGACGAGGTTGGTGTCGCTTTGCATAGGGACAGTATACCATCCATTGCGCAAAATGGCGAGGGGAATTTTCACTATATGAGCCGATCGTTTTACTAATTGAAATAGCCAGCCTTGGTGTTTCTCCTGCAAGCAACCATTTCAGCCAGGATGGAGACGGCGATCTCCTCGGGCGTTTCCGCGCCGATCGAGAGGCCGATGGGCGCATGGAGACTGGCGATTCGCTCCCGGCTAAATCCGTCCTTGGCGAGTTGTTCCCGGATCATCGAGATCTTGCGGGAGGATCCGATGAGACCCGCGTAGCGGAAAGGCCGCTTGAGGACGGCACGGCTCGATTCGAGGTCGAAGAGGTGGCCGCGCGTGAGGATGACCGCGTAGCTTGCCTCGTCGAAGGGGAAGCGGTCTATGGATTCCGCATAGCCGCCCTTCACGCAGGCCACTTCGTCGCCGAAGCGTTCAGCGCCGAGGAAGTCCTCCCTGTCATCGATCACCGTTACCTTGAAGCCGAGGGCGAGTGCAGCCCTGGCCAACGCGAGACCGACATGGCCTCCGCCCACGATGAGGAGTTTCTCCTCGGGAAGGATGGGATCGAGGAAGAGGCCCTCGGGCTCGGAAAGGAGTGCCGCGCCCTTGGCCAGGGCCTTCTCTTCCGCAGGGCCCAGGCTGTCTCCCTCGGCGACGACCTCGATGGCCACCGAAAGGAGTTCTCCGCCCGAGAGCGAGGCCGGGCCTTCCGGCCGGTCCGCGGAGCGGCCTGGGGCGACGGGTTGTGCGACACCCTCGGCGGCCATCCCTGCTGCGAGGCGCTTTTCGAGGAGGACGCGCCTTCCGCGGTCGAGTGCCTCGAGGGTCGCGGCGTAGGGGGCCGGGTCGTCGAGGTACTCGACGAGCATGCGGTTGACGCCGCCGCAGATGAGGTCCTTGCCCTCGGCTTCGGCGCCGAGCATCTCCACCTCGAGGAAGGAGGAGGCGCCTGTCCTGATGGCTTCGGCGCCCGCCGCGATGGCCATGGACTCGCCCTTGCCGCCGCCTATGGTGCCCAGGATCCGGCCCGAAGCGTAGACGAGCATCTTGGCGCCGGGGTGGCGGGGCGCCGAGCCCTTCACATCCACGACGGTCACGAGGGCTGCGACTTCTGCCGCCTTGCATGAGGCGCCACGGTTCCTGACGCCGGCCTTTGCTGCTTCGAGGGCCGCCGCGATGATCTCCCTGTCCATGTGGCCTCCTTGAGCCGTTCTCGCGATGATAGCACGAGGCTCGTGTCCGGCGCAGGGGTCCGGCCCTCCCGCGGCCGTCTTCGATCCGGTTCGGGAACCGGGCCGCGAGCGGATGCGGTCGCCGGTGGCGCCGGCGGGCCTTGGTGGCGCGTTGTGCGCCTTCCTGATCAGCCTTCGCTTGCGCCGGGGACTTCGACGGCACGGCCGTCGACAACCTCGAGGATTCGGTCACCCAGGCGCTCGGCTTCCGCCCTGTCGTGCGAGACGAGGATGACGCTCATCGTGAACTCCCTGCGGAGGGAGAGGAATTCCTCGTGCATGGTCGCGCGGGTGCGGCGATCGAGGGCGCTCCAGGGCTCGTCGAGGAGGAGGATGCGGGGCTCGACGGCGAGGGCCCTCGCGAAGGCGAGGCGCTGCCGCTCGCCTCCCGAGAGCGCGGCCGGCCTGCGGCGGGCGAGATGGGCGATGCCGAGGCGCTCGAGCCAGAGCATGGCCGTCTCCCTCGCATCGCTTGCCGACAGGCGGGGGCGGGGCCGGGCGACGACGGCATTGCCGGGTTCGGCGTCCCCCCTCGTGCCGTCGCTACCCATGCCCGCGAGGCCGGGCAGGGCGAGGGCGCCGAAAGCCCGCGCCGGCCAGGAGGGCGAGGGCCCCCGCAGGGCGAGGGCCACGTTGTCGAGGGCCGAAAGGTGGGGGAAGAGGGCGCCCTGCTGGAAGACATAGCCAACGCCGCGGGCCTGGGGCGTCTCGTTCACGCCGAGCTCGGACGAGTAGACCTCGTGCCCGCCGATGGCTATCTCACCCGAGTCAGGCCTGAGGAGGCCGGCGATGCAGTTGAGGATGGTGGTCTTGCCGGCGCCCGACTCGCCCCAGAGGACGGTCGTGGAGGACTCGCGCACGCGGAAGTCCGCCTCGATAGCGAGCTCGGGCAGCCTTTTCCCGAAGCTGGCGCGGATCATCGGCGGCCTCCGCGGCCGTTGGCGCGGGCCTGCGCCCCGGCCATGGCGCTGCCCGCGGCGCCGCCCGCCGCCGAGCTGCCCGGGACGGCGGCGGCGAAGGTTATGCGCTCGCAGTAGCCGACGATGAGGACGAGGACGAAGGCGAGGGCCACGGTCACGCCGAGGAGGAGCCTCGCCTCGCCCGTGCGGCCTCCCTCGACGGCGCTGTAGAGGGCGAGCGGTATGGTCTGGGTGCGGCCGGGTATGTTGCCGGCGACCATGAGGGTGGCCCCGAACTCGCCGAGGGCGCGGGCGAAGGAGAGGACGGTGCCGGAGATGATGCCTGGCGCGGCGAGGGGCAGCGTTATTCGATGGAAGATGCGTCGCTCGCCGAGGCCGAGGGTCCTCCCCGCGTTCTCGTACTGGGCGTCCACCCCACGAAGGGCGGCCTTGCAGCTCTGGTACATGAGGGGCAGGGAGACGACGACGGAGGCGATGACCGCCGCGACCCAGGTGAAGATGACCGGGCTCCCGAGCCTGTCGAGGAGGATGCCCGCCGGTCCGTGTTTCCCGAAAAAGAGGAGGAGGAGGTAGCCGAGGATGGTGGGCGGGAGGACCATCGGCATGAGGATGAGGGCCTCCCAGAGCCCTGCCAGGGCGCGCTTCTTCCTCGTCATGACCCTGGCGAGGAAGAGGCCGACTACGAATGTGAAAAGGGTGGCGATGGACGCCACCCTGAGCGAAAGAAGTACGGGCTGCCAGGGGCTCATGGAAGGGCGAAGCCCGCCTTTTCGAAGGCCGCGCGGGCGGTCGGAGTCCTGAGGAAGGCGATGAAGGCCTCGGCGGCCTTCGCGTTCTTCGACGCGGCAAGGGTCGAGACCGGGTAGATGACCGGGGTCTTGAGACTTGAGGCGGGGAAGCGGTAGAGGACGACGAGGTCCTTGGCGGTCAAGGCGTCTGTCGAGAAGACGACGCCGACAGAGGCCGCTCCCGACTGCACGAACTGGAGGACTTCCCGCACCGTCCCGCCGAGGGCGAGCTTGGCCTTCACGATGGCGTCGAAGCCGTAGAAGGCGAAGGCCTGGGTCGCATAACGTCCGGCCGGCACGGAGTCAGGGTTGCCGATGGCCACGGTCCTGGCGCCCGAGAGGAGGGCGGCCACCTCGTCCTTCGTTGCGGCGGGCTTCAGGGCCGCGGGCCCGACGAGTACGATCGAGTTCGAGAGGAGGTCGCAGCGGCTGCCCGCGAGGAGGAGCTTGGCCGTGTCGAGCTTGTCCATGTCCTCGGCTGCCGCCGAGAAGAAAACGTCGACGGGGGCGCCTTCCTCGATCTGCTTGCGCAGGGTGCCCGAACCGCCGAAGTTGAGTTGTATGGGCATGCCTATGGCCTTTTCTGCGTCGGCCTTGAGGCTCGTGAGGACGTCGGTGAGACTGGCAGCGGCGGAGACGAGGAGGGCCTGGGCCGAGAGGCCGGCCGCGAGGAAGACGAGGAGGACTGCGAGGGCGAAGGAACGCTTTTTCATGGGGGAAGCTCCTTGGGTATTACTCACTCAGTGAGTAATACCCCCTTCCCTCCGGGCCTGTCAACTAAAGAAGGGCCTGCACAGACTCCTCGAGCCAGGACGCGATGGCCGATAGCTGCCTGATCCTGAACTCGAGGCCGAGGCGGGTCCACGTGTCGTCGGCCGGCAGCGAAGCGAGCAAGGCCTCATGGTTGGCCTTCTGGCGCGCCAGGGCCGAGCTCTGTCCCTCGATCATGGTGGGGAGCTTTCCCGGGGCCTGGCGCTGCGCGAAGTAGAGGCGGGCGATGAACTCGAGGCGCATGATCCTCGTGTTGCAGTCCGAGGGGGCCTCGAGCCAGGCCTTGAAGCGCGCGGCGCCCTGGCTCGTGGTCCTGAGGACGCGGCGCGCGGGGCTCGGGCCGGCCTCTTCGACGCTCGCCCCGACGAGGCCCTGGGCCTCGAGGCGCTTCAGCACGGCGTACATCTGGCTCTGGCTGATGTGCCAGATGCCACCGAGCTCGGCCTCGAAGCGGCGGTAGAGGTCGTAGCCGTGGAGGGGGCCCTCCTCGAGATAGCCGAGGGCGAGGAATTCCGGCCTCACGTCGGGCAGGTGGGAGCCTCCCTTGGGCCGCATGCCGGGCTCAGGCATGGTCGCCGAACTCCACCACGCGGCCGCCCGTTGCGCGGACGAGAGCTTCGAGGCTGATGGGCACGCCGGTCGAATCCGTGCCCGCGGCCGGATAGACCCTGTCCCAGTTCCCGAGTTCGCGGTCGAGGAGGATCTCGACTCCCTCGAGGGCGAAGGGACAGACCCCGCCAGGGCGATAGCCCGTGACGCGCTCGGTCTCTTCGGGATCCGTCATGGAGAGCTTGGTGCCCGTGGCCTTCTTGAGGGCCGAGGGCGGGATGCGCTTGTCGCCCGGGCAGACGACCATGCGGTAGCGGCCGTCCTTGCCGCGGAAGAGGAGGGACTTCGCGATGCGCGCCACCTCGACGCCGAGGCGGGCGGCGGCGAGCTCGGCAGTCGGCGTGGAGCCGGGCTCGAATTCGAGGACCTCGAGCTCGTGGGCGTCGAGGACGGCCTGGACCTTTTCAGGAATCATGGACCGATTCTACACCCGCGCGGCCCGGACGGCGAGGACGTCGCGCCCGCGGGACGCGCCACAGGGCAGGCCGCGGGGCGCGACACGGGACGCCCGCGGGACGCGCCGCTACCACTTGATACGGGCGGCGGGCCTCCTTAGTATCCATACATGGAGAAGTACTACTTCACGTACGACGAGATCCACAAGACAGCCAAGGACATAGCCGACCGCGTCGTAGCCTCGGGGTATGACCCCGATGTCATCGTTGCCATCGGTTCGGGCGGTTTCATCCCCGCTCGTATCATCAGGACCTTCCTCGACCGGCCCATCCTCGCCGTCGGCGTCTCCTACTACGACGCGGACGACAAGCCCACGGCCGAGCCCCACAAGGTGCAGTGGATCGAGGAGGCCGAGCGCAAGCTCGCGGGCAAGCGCATCCTCCTCGTCGACGAGGTCGACGACTCGCGCTCGACCCTCGAGTACTGCATCCGGGAGCTCCTCCGCCACAGGCCCGCCGAGATCGCGGTGGCTGTCCTCCATGACAAGAAGAAACCCAAGAAGGGCAGCATTCCTTCGGAGGTCTCGCGTTACTTCGCAGGCCGCGAGATCGAGGACAAGTGGGTGGCCTATCCCTGGGACGCGAAGGACATCGACGCGCACCATGCGGCCGCCGACGCGGCAGCGGGACGGGCCTAGGCCGCGACGCAGGCGGGTCGCTGGCAGTTCGAAACATCTACTCATCGCGGTAGCCCGATTTTACGAGCCCTGCCGTTTGGGATATCGCATGATACATGCTCGATTCAATGCGGCGGGGTGTGAGAAATTCGGGCTATAGGAAAGGAGACAACATGGGCGTTCACATGCACGGCAGGAGCACGGGTCCCACGACGGTGGAACTCGTCCACGAATCGGGCGCTGTCATCAAGACGACGGCGCCCAAGGACAACGGCGGGGATGGCACGAGCTTTTCCCCGACCGACCTCTGCTCCGTTTCGCTCGGAGCCTGCGGCACCACCATCATGATGATGTATGCGAAGAACCACGACATAGCCCTCGAGGGCATAGACTTCGAGATCGGCAAGGAGATGACGGCGGCGCCCCGCAAGATCGGCCGCCTCACGGTGACCTTCACCCTCCATGGCTCCTTCTCCGACGAGGAGTTCCGGAAGATCGTGGCCGCGGGCAAGGCCTGCCCCGTCCGTCTCACCCTCGGCGGCAATGTCGAGGTGGTCGAGGACTACCGCAGGGCCTGACCTGCGGCACCGAGGGCCAGCTTCCTGACGGCGGCCTCGACAAGGTCAATCGTCTCGGTGAGGGCGCGGCCGTCAACAGATTGCGGCCCGTCCTCCGCCGTGTGCCGTCTCTCCTCGGGGAGGCGCATGATGAAGGCCGCCGGTATCCCCGCTATGGCGAAGGGCAGGTGGTCCGAGTACTCGGAGCTGCCTGCCTCGACCCTGATGCCAAGGCCGCTTCCCGCCCCGAGGGCCGCTGCGACCGCCGCGTTCGGGCTTCCGTGGAGGCTGTAGACCATCGTTGTCGAACCCGAGCCCACCGTGTCGATCGCGAACATGGCAGCGATGGGCGGGCCTTCCCAGCGCGTCACGAAGTCGCCCGAGCCGATCTCGCCGATCTCCTCGGCTCCGAAGCCCACGAGCCAGACCTCGGCTGCAGGCGGCTTGGCTGCGAGCCGTTTCCCGAGCTCCATGAGGCAGGCCAGGCCCGAGGCGTTGTCGTTGGCGCCCGGACTTTCCACCGAGTCGAGGTGGGCGCCGACGACTATGACGGGCGCTCCCGAGGCCGGGTCGCCGCCATGGATGACGGCGGCAACGTTGGACGAGGCGCCAGCCTCGGTCGAGGCCTTCAGCCCGAGCCGGGCACGCGGCTGTTTGTGCTTCGACATGTAGTCCAGGAGCGCCTTCGCGTCCGTTCCCCCGAGCTCGACCATAGGGAGGGGGCAGCCTGGCGCCGCGACACGCTGAACGGTGGGCCGATGCGGATCCGCGAAGACCAGGGCCGCCGCGCCGGCGGCTGCCGCGTCCAGGACCAGCTGCCTCGCCGAGAAGCCCGCACGGTCCAGGACGAGGATGGCTCCCCTCGCCATGGCGAGGTCGCCCTTCGTTTCCAGCATGATGACCGGCAAGGTCCCTCGTACTGGATCCATCGAAGGCGAATACACGAATGGCTCGGGGCTGAGACGCGGCCCTCCTTCAAGCTCGAGGAAGGAGCCTGAGTCAACGTAGTGAATGACCGGAAAGGTCGTGGTAACCGGCTCGAGGCCCGCCTGTCTGAGGCTCGCCGCGAGGAGGTCCGCTGCCCTTGCTTCCGCCTCGCTTCCCGCGAGGCGCTTCGGGCATAGTTCCGCGATGCGGCGGGCTGCCGCGACAAGCGCCTTTCCTGATCGGGGGCCCGTGGCGATTCCGGCATCCTTGGGCCTCTGCGTCCCCGTCCCGCTCCTTCCGCAGGCAAGGGCCAGGAGACAGAGGACGACAACGGCCGGGGCCTGACCCCACCGGCCTGACCTGGGCCTGCGTTCCGGGGCCTGCCCCCTTGGCGCCCGCGGACCGGCCGGAGCGGCCTTGGCGGCCTTCACGATCCGTTCTTCCTCAGCCGCCGCTGACGAGGTGGTAGAGCTCGAGGGCGTCGCCGTCGCGCACGACGCGCGTGGCATAGTCTTCGCGTTCGACGAGGTCGCCGTTGAGTCGGGCTATGATGAGGGGGAAGGACCAGTGTTTCCGCGCGAGGATGTCCCTGATCGTAAGGCTGTCCTCGGTCCAGGTCTCGTTTTCTGCGTTGAGGGTTATTCTCATGTCTTTTCTCCGATGCCGCCGTCGAGGAGTATCGACACGACTGCGTCGGCCTCCATGTTGGCTACTATTCCGACGCGGGGAGCCATGGGCGGCTGGTCGGTGCTGACCTCCGATTCGAGATCGCCGCAGAGGACAAGGCGCCCCGATACGTGGAGGCCGAGGCTCGCGTCACGGCCGTAACCCGCGAGGCCCGAGGCCGCGACGAGCCAGGTCCCCCTCATGCGCGACAGGACCGTCTCTATTATCATGGCCTTCTGGTCGGCCCCATCGAAGGCCTCGACGATGACGTCGCAGCCTTCGAAGAGGGCGACTATCCCGTCCGGGTCGAGCCTGGCTTTGCTTGCCACAAGGCTCAACGATGGATCGATGCGTTTCAGGTTCTCCGCGAGGCATTCGGCCTTGGGCCTGCCCACCTGGTCGCGGAAGAAGAACTGCCTGTCCAGGTTGGCCTCCGAGACGGTGTCGAAATCGGCGAAGACGAGGCGGCCGACGCCGGCCCGGGCGAGAGCGGCGGCGCAGTTGGAGCCGAGCCCTCCGCAGCCCGCGATGCCGACCTTCGCCCCTGACAGCTGCTTCCTATAGGCTTCCCGCGTCATGACCGAAGGATAGCCGTCTCCCCGAGGGCTTCGCAAGTGGCGGTCTGGCGTGCTGGGCGATATCCCGCTAATATGATGGGTAGCCATGCGTCCGGCATCAGCGTCATGGCGGGGGTAGACATGAAACGACTGGGACTAAGGGGAAAAATGCTCGTCTGGCTGGGGGCCATCCAGGCCATCGGCCTTGGCGGGCTCATCCTCATAGTAGCGACGAATTCCAGGACGGCGATGACGAACGTCTCATACATGTCGTCGCAATACCTCGCCAAGAGTTATGCGGGCGATGTCGAGCGGCGCATGCTCGAGGCCAGCAACATCTCCACCGATATAGGTACGGCCCTCATGGGCTACCGGAAGGCTGGCATCCCGCGCAGCACGGCTACCGACATGGTCGGCCTCTTCCTCGAGAAGTACCCGCAGGTCTATGCCACCTGGGCCGCCTTCGCTCCCAACGCCTACGATGGCGCGGACGCACGCTGGCGGAACGTGGGGGAAAACGGTCCCGATGGCCGCTTCAACCCCTACTGGGCCGGAAAGAACGGGGAGTTCACCCTCGATACGGCCCTTGACTACGATTCCGGCACGCCGGAGGGACCGTGGTACACCGAACCCATGGCCTCGGGCATGGCCTACTTCGGCGATCCCGAGACCTTCACGGTGAACGGGGAGACCATCAATGCTGTCTCGGTTTCCGTGCCCATCACCGAGAAGGGCGCGACGATCGGCGTCGCCGGCGTTGACATCGAGGCCGCTTCCCTCGAGAAGACCGTCACCGCCATCAGGCCATTCGGCTCCGGATACGCCTTCCTCGTCTCGAGCCGCGGAATCATCCTCGCCCATCCTGATCCTGCCTTCATGGGCAAGCCGGTCTCGGATTTCTACACGAGCGAGCAGGTCGCGGCGATCGGGCGGGCCACGGCGGGAGGCAATTCCTATTCCTTCGTGCGCCAGTCGCCCTTCGGGACGAAGAGGCTTTCGTACTACATCTTCCAGCCCCTCTCCTTCGGCGAGGCGGGCAATTCCTGGACCCTGGCCCTTTCCATCCCCCTCGACGCCGTCCTGGCGCCGGTTCGCTCGCTGACCTTCACGATCATCGCCGTGTCGGTTGGCGCCCTGGCCCTCCTCGCGGCGGCCCTCTGGTTCCTCCTCGGCACCATGCTCAAGCCGCTTTCCGCGGCGGCCGGGGCCATCCGCGACATCTCCGAAGGCGAGGCCGACCTCTCGCGGAGGGTCGACCTCAGGCAGGATGACGAGATAGGCGACCTCGTGCGCGACTTCAATGCCTTCGTGGGCAAGCTCCAGGAGATCATGGCGAGCCTCAAGCACGCTCAGGAGAAGCTCGGCGGGATCGGCGAGGACCTCGCCGCGAGCTCCCACCAGTCGGCGAGCGCGACCTGCGAGATCCTCGCCAACATCGATGGCGTGCGCAAGCAGACCGTCCACCAGACCAATGCCGTATCCGAAGCCTCGAGCGCGGTCGAGGAGGTGGCCAAGAACATCGAGTCCCTCGACCGCCTCGTCGAGAACCAGGCTGCCGGCATCACCGAGTCCTCGGCCTCCATCGAGGAGATGGTGGGCAACATCGGCTCCATGACCGCCTCGACCCAGAAGATGGCGGAGCGTTTCGAGGCCCTCATGGGCTCGGCCGAGACCGGCAGCGCCAAGCAGGCGGCCGTGGACGGGAAGATCCGCGAGATCGCGGGACAGTCCGAGCTCCTCATGGAAGCCAACAAGATGATCGCCTCCATCGCCTCGAAGACCAACCTCCTCGCGATGAACGCCGCCATCGAGGCGGCTCATGCCGGTGAGGCGGGCAAGGGCTTCTCCGTGGTCGCCGACGAAATCCGCAGCCTGGCGGAGAACGCCTCGAAGCAGTCGAGGAGCATCGGCGCCGAGCTCGCCAAGATCAGCAAGACGATCTCCGAGGTTGTCGGCGCTTCCACGATCTCCGCCAAGGCCTTCGCAGAGGTCGCTTCGGCCATCTCCGAAACCAACGACCTCGTCCGCGAGATGGAGCGCGCGATGACCGAGCAGAAGGAGGGCTCGCGGCAGATCCTCGAGGCCCTGCGGGACATGAACGGGGTCACCGCGGAAGTCCGGACCGGCGCGGCCGAGATGACGGCGGGCAATGCCCAGGTGCTCGGCTCGATGCAGCGGCTCTCGGACGTATCGCAGACCATAGCCGGAAGCATGGACGAGATGGCGGCAGGGGCGCAGGAGATCAACAGCGCAGCCCAGTCGGTCTCGGAGCTCGCCCAGAGCACCAGGGAGAGCATCCAGGAGATGGAGAAAGCGATCGGACGTTTCAAGGTCTAGCACGGGGCGCGGCGATACATGCTCGGGAAGAATACCTCTTCGAACCTCTTTATAGCTCCATAGAGCGGGGCCTGGCAGGGACAGGCACGGGGGGAGGCTCGCTGCGCTCGCCCCCCGTGTCTGTCCCTGCCACCCGCCGCGTTACGGATTCATAAGCGGTGAGACCGGGTTTATCCTTCTCAGGCCGTCTCGCCGGGCCGGTGCTCTCCCTGGTTGTTGGCTGCTTTGCATGCGGCGACTGAGCCGGAGTCGGGCCCGCGGCTGGCTGCGCCAGCGCGGGCGGCTGGGTAGCAGGTACGAGGGTGCGTCGGGGTGCGGGTACGAATGGGCGTCGCGCCTTCGCCGTTTCTGCATAAATATACAATAATACTAATTGTGCCAAATCCCTCCTGTCGCGCGTTGTCAGGGGCGGGTTCTTCCGCTATACTGGCCTTTCCCCTCGGCGGCTGCGGGCGGACTGCCCGCGAAGCCTTGAATGGAGGTTCGCGCCATGATCAAGTACCTCAGGACCAATGACGAAAAATGCGTCGGCTGCATGACCTGTACGGCCGTCTGCTCGAAGCTGTATTTCAAGGAAGAGAACCCGGCCAAGTCCGACATCCAGGTCCAGGACCTCGGCGCGGGAAGGTTCCACCTCGTGGCTTGCGACCAGGAATGCCGCAAGTGCGTGGCGGAATGCCCCACCCAGGCCATTACGGTCTCGAAGACGGGCGTGGTGATGATCGACCGGAAGCTCTGCGTGGGCTGCCTGGCCTGCGTGGCGGTCTGCCCGACGGGCGCCATGCGCTATTACCCCGGAGAGAAGCAGCCCTTCAAGTGCGTGGCCTGCGGTGCATGCGCCAAGCAGTGCCCGAAGGGCGCCTTGGAGATCGCCGAGAAGGAAGAGAGTCCCGCCTCGCGGGCCTGGGCCGATGCGATAGCGGCCGTGCGGAAGGAGTAGGTCATGGACTTCACGAAGAAGGATTTCAGGCTCCTTGCCGAGCATCGCTACGAGAAGGGCGCGGTCCACAAGGGCTACAACGACAGGACCCTCCATGTCGACGTGGGCAGCCGCAAGGTCACCGAGAAAAAGGTCCCCTCGGAGATGAAGGCGAAATTCGTTGGCGGCAAGGGCTACGGCCTCCGCCTCCTCTGGGACGGCACGAAGCCGACCACGAGGTGGAACTCGCCCGAGAACGAGATCGTCATCGCCATGGGGCCGGTCTGCGGCAACACGAACTATCCCGGTTCCGGCAAGAGCCTCGTCGTGTCCATCTCGCCGATGACCGACATTCCCATAGACTCCAACGTCGGCGGCTACTTCGGCCCCTACCTCAAGTTCTCGGGCTGGGACGCCCTCGAGCTCCAGGGCAAGGCCGATAAAGAGACAATTGTGTTCATTGACGGCAACGAAGGCCTCGTGCAGTTCCTCGAGTCGCCCGAGGGCATCCCCGAGGACACCCACCTCCTCGCGGAGGTCCTCACGCACGCCCTTGCTTCCGATCCCTCGGATCCCGCCGAGCTCCAGGCCATCTCCGTCGTCTCGGCCGGCCGCGGCGCAGACCACTCGCCCATGGGCGTCCTCAACTTCTCGCTCTACGACAAGCGCCGCCAGGGCATCCGCGTGAAGCAGGCCGGCCGCGGCGGCATCGGCACCGTCCTCCGCGACAAGAAGATCCGCGCCGTCGTCTGCCGCTTCAGGGGAGTCGAGCAGAACTCGAACGACGCCGTCGATCCCGCCGCGGTGCAGCGCCTCGGCCTCAAGCTCCACCGCGAGATCGTGCAGAACGACAACGACCAGTGCAGGATGCGCCGCCAGGGCACCGCCCACCTCATGGAGGTCATGAACGACTACGACCTCCTCCCCACGAAGAACCACAAGTACGGCCAGGATCCCAAGGGACCGGAGATCGCCTCCTACGTCTGGGAGAAGTACCTCACCCAGCACCTACCCGACGGCTGCTGGTTCGGCTGCACCCTCGCCTGCGCCCACTCGGCGGACAAGTTCGAGCTCCAGACCGGCCCCTACAAGGGACAGAAGGTCACCGTCGACGGGCCCGAGTACGAGACGGCCGCGGGTTGCGGCTCCAATCTCTACGTGTACGATCCGCGCGGGATCCTCGAGATCAACTTCTACTGCGACACCTACGGCATCGACACGATCAGCTTCGGCACGATGTGCGGCTTCCTCATGGAATGCTGGGAGCTCGGCGTCCTCAACAGGGAGAGGACCGACGGCATCGACCTCACCTGGGGCAACTGGAAGGGGGCCTGCCAGGTCCTCCACGACATGGCCGACGGCAAGCGCTTCGGCGTCCTTGCCGGCAAGGGCGTGCGTTTCCTGGCGGAGTACTTCGCGAAGGAATACGGCGCCGATGCGAAGCTCATGAAGGACATCGCCATGCACGGCAAGGGCCTCGAGCAGTCCGAGTACATCTCGAAGGAGTCCCTCGCGCAGCAGGGCGGTTACTACCTGACGAACAAGGGCCCGCAGCACGACGAGGCCTGGCTCATCTTCATGGATATGGTGAACAACCGCATCCCGACCTTCGAGAACAAGGCCGAGGCCCTGCACTACTTCCCGATGTTCCGCACCTGGTTCGGCCTCCAGGGCCTCTGCAAGCTGCCCTGGAACGACATCGAGCCCGCGGACAACGCGAAGTGGAAGGAGCCCAACAAGGTGCCCGAGCACGTGGACAACTACCGCGAGCTCTACACCGCGATCACGGGCGAGAAGCTCTCCTGGGACGAGCTCATCCTCCAGTCGGAGCGCGTCTACAACTTCCAGCGCGCCTTCAACGTCCGACAGGGCCACGGCCGCCGCGCCGAGGACCATCCGCCCTACCGAGCCATGGGTCCCGTGCTCGAAGACGAGTACGAGGCGCGCGCCGAGCGCTACGACAAGCAGATGAAGGAGAAGATCGGCGTCGACCCGGCGGGCAAGAGCGTGGCGGAGAAGGTTCGCATAACGCGCGAGTATCGCGAGGCCCAGTACGAGAGCCTCATCGACGCGGTCTTCAAGCGCCGCGGCTGGACGAGCGATGGCTGCCCGACCCCTGAGCATCTCATGAAGATCGGGATGGACCTTCCGGAAGTGCTCGAGGTGGTGAAGGCCAGGATCGAAGGGCGGGCCTGAGCCGGCGAAGCGGAAGGCGGGAGCCTTCCGCGCGCCAGGCGGTATGCCGCCGGCGAAGGCAAGGATAGCCTACAGGGCCTGGCTTTGCCGGAGGCCTACGCCTCGTATACGGAGCCGCACGTGGCGACCCGTGTGCGGGGCGCAGGAAACGCGGAAAAATCATCCGAAAACAACATGAGGAAACCTATGAGCAAAACCATGACGAAATTCCTGGCAGGAGCCTGCATCCTTTGCTGCCTGTCGGTCTCGGTCGCCGCCCAGGGCCTCTTTCCGAGCGCGAGCCAGGAAAGGACGGCCCGGGAGCATGGAAAGTACGAGAATGCGTTGACATCCGTCGAGCGCTACCAGAGCGTCCGTTTCATGACCGTCGCCGACGACCTCGACCTTTCGGAGGGCGATATCTCGGCCCTCCTGTTCGACAGACTGACCAAGTGGAACGACGCCAACCGGGCCATCGCGGAAAAGGTGCTCGCGATGGGCGCGCGCAAAGGGCTCGGCGTGGAAGCCCTCCATGCGCGGGGAATCACCGGCAAGGGCGTGAGCGTCGCGATCATCGACGACCTCCTCTGCGTCGACCATCCCGAGTTCTCGGGAAGGGTAGTCGAGGTGGGGCGATTCGGATATGAGGCTGGAGAGGGCGAGGGAAGTTTCCATGGTCCTGCGGTGGCGAGTCTCCTTGCGGGCGAGAACCTGGGCACCGCTCCCGACGTCAAGGTCTACTACTGCGCCGCCTCGGCGGAGGACGGGGATTCGCTTTATTACGCCGAGGCCCTCGAACGGATCATCGAGTTCAACAGGACCCTTGGCGAGGCGGACAAGATACGGGTCGTCTCGGTGTCCGCCGCGCCGAGCGGGGCCGGCTCGCCCTTCGAGAAGAACCTCGAGTCCTGGGACGAGGCGGTCAGGAAGGCCTCGCTCGAGGGCATCCTCGTCCTGGACTGCACCGAAGACAATGGCTTCATCTATCCCGGCTACTGCGATTACCGGGACCCCGACGACTTCGAGGCCTTCAAATCAGGCTTTCCCGGGGGAAAGAGCAGGCCCACGGACGGCGTGGGACTGTGCGCGCCCTGCTCGCGGCGGACCTTCGCCGAGGAGTTCTACCGGGGCGAGTTTTCCTATGCCTACGCGGGCAAGGGGGGCTTGAGCTGGGGAATACCCTTCGCCGCGGGCGTCTGCGCCCTGGCCTGGCAGGTGAACCCGCGCATCAGCGCGGCGCGGATGAGGGAGATGCTCATCGAGACGGCCTACGTTACCAAGGACGGGGTGAGGGTCATCAATCCCGCAGCCCTCGTGGGGCTGGCGGGCAAGTCCGACTGACCTGGACGGGCCGTTTTTCCCGGAGAGGGGCACCATGGAATTCGGTAAACTAATCATTGCGAGGCATTCGGTACGGGAGTATGGGCCCGGGATGCCGCCGGACGAACTCATCCGCAAGGTCGTCGACGCGGGACGGTTGGCGCCATCGGCAGGCAACTTCCAGCCCTGGCTCTTCCTGGTCGCCAAGGGCGACGGGGCCAAGGATTCGATCCGTTCGAGCTATATCGCCTTCAACAAGACGGCCAGCCTTGACGTCCCGGTCATGATCGTCATCTGCGGCGACCATGCCGCTTCGTGGAAACGCAAATCGGACGGCAAGGATTTCTGCGATATCGACGCGGCGATCGCGGTCGACCATATGACCCTCATGGCCGCCGAGCTCGGCCTTGGCAGCTGCTGGATATGCGGTTTCGACCGGGCGACTCTCGCCGCTAATCTCGGGCTCACGGACAACCTCGAGCCTGTCGCCGTGCTTCACCTCGGATACCCCCTGCAGGACGTGAGGGACGCCGAAAAGAGACGGAAGCCCCTGGACGAGGTGCTGCGTTTCATCTAGCGAAGGCCGGGATGTTTCGATCTCGAGGAGTGATGGCCGCCTGGGCAGCACTGTCGCTCCCGGACGGGAAGGATGTGGCCGGCGCCTGCCGCCCGGTCTTCGCGCGGAATGCAGCGGCCCTTCCTTGACAATGAGGCGTCATCCGCCGAAGGATTACAGGGGGAGCGTCATCGTCATGAACGTAGAATCACTTGCCCGCATCGACGGCTTCATCACGGCCTCAACCCTGGATCTTTTCGGATCCCAGGGCGTAAAAATGGAAGTCCTGTCCTCGAGGATGGTCGATATGGCCAATCCCCTCGCATCCTCGATAGGTTTCACCTCGGACAACATGAAGGGCGTCCTTGTCCTTGTGATGGAAAAAGCGCTCGCCATGGCCTGCCTGCCGGACAATCTCAGGCAGAACGGATGCAGCGACGAGCTCCTCGCCGACTGGGTGGGCGAGCTCTCCAACCAGCTTCTTGGCAGGCTCAAGACGCGCTTCATCGGTTCAGGCGTCCAGATTGCCCTGAGCACGCCCATCGTCTTCGTGGGCAGGGAGATGCGCCACTTCTTCAGGCCCTCTCCGATCCAGCGCAAGCTCGGCTTTGGGGGAAGGGGCAACGCGGAGGTCGAGCTTCTAGCCAATTTCGAGAGGGATTTCGAGATCGCCGAAGGCCAGCCCATAGTGGAGCCGGGGCCGCCCGAAGGCGAGGTCCTCTTCTTCTGAGCCTGCCATCATAGGCGCCGCGCACCATGAGGTTGTGCGGCGCCTATCGAGCCGGAGGTCCGGTCAGCGGAGCTTTGCGGCGAGGGTCGAGCCCCAGGCCTTGATGCGTTCGCCGTCCCAGTTGTCGAACTGTTCCTTGCCGAACATGGCCATCCGTCCCCCAAATGCGGCCTCGGCCACGGGCTTGAGTCCCGCTGCCTCCGCTGCCGGCTTGAGGTAGCGCTCGATGGCCTCACTCTCGCGCTGTTCAAGGGGCTTGGTCACGGGTGCGGCAGGATCGGAACCAGGATCCCTTCCCGAAAGGACGCCTCCCGCGGTGACGAAGACGGCCACAGGCTTGCCTGTCGCGGCGAGCTTCGGCAGGAGGCGCTTTGCGCTGCCCTTCCAGCGTCCCATCGCTATCGACGAACCGACGATGAAGGCATCGAATTCCCCTATCTTCTCGCGGCCCACCTTGCGCGCATCCATCACCGTCACGTCGCCGGCGTCCGACTTGCCGAGCACCTCGGCGAGGAGTTCAGCGGTCCGGATCGTCGAACCGTAGCGGGTGGCATAGGCTATCAGTGTCTTCATGTTGTCCTCCTTGCGTTTCCGGTCAAGAGTAACATGACCGGGCCGATTACCCAAGAGCTGCCTGGCCAGGGTTGCCCGGCGTGTCCAGGTCTCGGCCCCGACTTCGGCCAACTTTCCCATGCATGCCCGGCATGGGCGCACTATACTGTCCATGTTACGTATCAAGGAGGCTCCCATGTCCGCGGCCAGCCGACGTTCCGTCCTTGTCATCATCGCGTGCGCTTTCCTCGTCTTGATGGGCAGTCTGGGTCTTGCCCAGGACCTGCCCGTGACGAGGGTCGTCCTCTTCTCGTCCGGTGTCGCCTATTTCGAACACACGGGCACGGTCAAGGGCGATTCCACGGTGTCCCTGCCCTTCAGCACCTCCGAGGTCGACGATGTCCTCAAGTCCCTCGTGGTCTGGGACGCAGCAGCGGGTGCCGGCTCCTCCGCTGGCGGCGTCGCCTCGCCCTCGGTCTCCTATCCTTCCCTCGAGGGCCTCGACGAGTCCCTGCGAGGCCTGCGCATCGATCTCTCGGGGGGGCCGAAAATCGCCGACCTTCTCGCCCGCCTCCGCGGTGCGGAGATCGTGGTCACCGCGCCCGAGGCCATAACCGGGCGCATCGTCTCCGTGGAGCAGAGGGGCACCGGCAAGGACGGGGCCATGAGGCCGACCGTGGTCCTCCTCTCCGCGACGGGCCTCCGCGCCATCGCCCTCGATGACATGTCCACGCTCCGCTTCACCGACCCCGCCATGGCCGCAGACTTCGACAAGGCCCTCGCCCTCATAAGCGGCGCGCGGGACGCTGACCGCCGCGTCCTCGACCTCCGCCTGCCTGGAACGATGTCGCGCAACGTGACCTTCGGCTACATCGTGGCCGCGCCCGTCTGGAAGGTCTCCTACCGCCTCGACCTCTCCGGCGACAAGCCCTGGTTCCAGGGCTGGGCGATCGTCGACAACCCCTCGCAGTCGGACTGGAAGGACGTATCGCTCTCCCTCGTGAGCGGGCGTCCCGTCTCCTTCATCCAGAACCTCTACGCCCCCTTGAGGCTCGAGAGGCCTGTCCTTCCCCTTGCCATTGCGGGCACCGCGGAAGCAAGGACCTACGGATCGGGCTTCGACGAGTCCATGGATTACCTCGCGGCCGAGGAAGCGGCCCCCGCCTCGAGGGCCATGGCTCCGGCCCCGGCGCCTTCCATGGCGAAGAAAGCCGAGGCTCCCTACCCGTCGGGCGGGGCGCCGGCACTTTCCGCTTCGGCCATGGACACCGCGGCGGCGCGGCCCGCCGGAGACCAGTTCGAGTTCTCCATGAAGAAGCCCGTCAGCCTCGAGAGCCGCCACTCGGCCATGCTGCCCCTGGTTTCGGGAGCCATGACCGCCGAGAAGCTCTCGGTCTGGACCGCGGGCTCGTCCTCGCCCAACCCCATGCTCGGAGTCCGTCTCGTGAACTCCCTCGGCATGAAGCTGCCTGCAGGCCCCATCACGGTCTTTGACGGCGGCGCCTACGCGGGCGACGCCCTCATCGAGTTCCTGGCGGAAAAGGACAAGCGCATCATCGTCTACGGCGAGGACCTTTCGGTCACGGTGTCCGACTCGCACGGGAGCTCCCAGGAGACGACGGGCGTCACCATCTCGAAGGGCGTCCTCGTCTTCTCGCGCCGCACGACGTACACGAGGACCTACGAGGCGCACAACGCGGCAGCCTCGGCGCGAAGGCTCCTCATCGAGCATCCGATGACATCGGGTGCGGAGCTCGTGGCCCCATCCGCCTTCGACGAGAAGACGGATTCGGTCTACCGCTTCCTCCTTTCCGTGCCTGCGGGAGGGCAGGCGAAGCTCGAGGTCCGCGAGCGGAGCCCGTCGCAGGAGCGCATAACGCTTTCTGGCGTGTCGATGGACTCCCTCGTCTACTACTCATCGTCCTCCGAGATTCCCGCCAAGGTCCGCGACGCCCTCGCGAAGGCCGTGGCGCTCAGGAAGAAGGTCGACGACGCGAAGAAGCTCGTCACCGACCTCGGGTCGCGCAGGACCGAGATAGCCAATGACCAGGCGAGGATCCGCCAGAACCTCGACACCGTGGGCAAGGACAGCGCCCAGGGCCAGCAGTACCTCAAGCGGCTCATGGATTCCGAGGCCGAGCTCGACTCCCTTGCCACGAAGATCACCGATGCGCGCAAGGCGAGCCAGGACGCCCAGGCCGCCTATGATGCATACATCGGGAGCCTGACCCTCGACTGACGCAGCCGGCGGGAACAACCGGATGGTACGGGCATGACGCTGCGAAGGCCGGGACGACGCGAGATCGTCCTCGGCCTCTTCCTCTTCCTCATCGCGATGAACGTGGTGAGCCTTTTCGTCATGCTCGCGCGTCCGGGGGCTGCCGATCCTGTCGCCCTCGCATTCCTCGCGGGGAGGACCCTGCTTTTCGTTGGCCTCATGGTCCTCTATCGCCGGGGCTGGGATCCGGCCCGCCACATCTTCGCGTTGAGCGTCGCGTTTTTTTCCGCCCAGACCCTGGCCAGCGGCATCACCGCCGCCAGGATGCCACTCGGCCTCATGGTGCCCATCCTGGTCGCGGCCCTCGTCTCCGACTGGCGCGGCATCCTCGCGTGCGGCCTCTTCCTCCTTGCGGTCATCGGCTGGAAGGCCGGTCCCTCGGCCTTGGTCCAGGCGCCTGAGACCCTTCTCGTGTTCTTCTCGGGCCTCGTCCTCGTCCTCCTCATCTGGATCGTCCTCGACAATGCGCGGCGCGACGCCGAGGCGGCTACGGAAGAGCTCAGGCGCAGCATGTCCAAGCTCGAGTTCTCGTCCATCCTCCTCGACAAGGTGGGGCAGAGCATCATAGCGGGGGACTTCGACAACAGGATAACCTACGCGAACGAGAGGGCCATGCGCCTCCATGGCTGGACCGCGGAGTCCGTCGTCGGCATACCCGTGCCCGAGGGCCTCGTCGACCGGACGGAGGCGCAGTACGTCGAATCGGTCGCGGCCGTCAAGGCAGGCCGGACCTGGAGCATCGAATCCACCGCCCACGACAATGGCGGGCGGGCCTATCCGGTCCTGTTGACCCTCTCTCCCGTGAGGACTTCCGGCGGCGAGATCGACGGCTGGGTCAGCGTGGCGGTCGACCTCTCAGCCCTCAAGGCGGCCGAAGCCGCTCTCGCCGAGAGCGAGAAACGCTACCATGACCTCGTATCCAGTCTCCCCGTCATTGCCTTCGCCCTCGACCGCGATGGCCGCTACACCCTGTCGGACGGCGCGGCCCTGCCCCTCCTCGGCCGTGAGCCCGGGGCCGTCGTCGGACAGTCCATCTTCGATATCCATGCCGATTCCCCCAAGATCCTCGCCGACCTCCGGACCGCCTTTTCCGGAACGGCGGTGCGCACTGAACAGGAGCTCATGGGCTACGTCTTCGATGTCGCCTATACGCCCTGCAAGGACGAGGATGGCCGCGTCATCGGCGTGACGGGGGTGTCGATGGACGTGACGGCGCGGCGCCTCGCCGAGAACGAGGTGCAGCGTCTCAATCGCGAGCTCGAGGCGCGGGTCATCGAGCGCACTGCGCAGCTCAAGGAAGCGAACGCCAGCCTCGTGTCGGCCCTTGAGGAACTCAAGTCAGCCCAGGCGCGCCTCGTGCTTTCCGAAAAGCTCGCTGCCCTCGGCCAGCTCGTGGCGGGCATAGCCCACCAGCTCAACACGCCGCTCGGCGCCATGGCCTCCTCCGCCTCGGTGATGGGCAAGGAACTGTCGAAGGGCTTCCTTCCCTTCATGAGGGATTACGCGGCGCTGGGACCGCACGAACGCGCCCTCGCCGAGGATCTTTTCCTGACCGCATCGCGGATCGGCACCGTCATCGACCCGCGCGGCGAGCGGCTCAGGCGGCATGCGATCGTGCGCGTGCTTGAGGATGCGGGCGTCGAGGACGCGGCTGCGCTCGCGGCCGACCTCGCACCCATCCTTGACGAGGAAGGCGCGAGGCGCGTGCTTCCCCTGGTTGGCATCCCCGAGGGGCGAAGGCTCCTGGACTCGATCCAGTCGGTGACGACGGCCATGAGCGCAGGGAACATCATCGCGAACGCCGTGGAAAAAGCCTCGAGGCTCGTCAGGACCCTGAAGCTGTATTCCGGGCAGGAATCCGGGGGCGAGGCGTCCGTCCGGATGGACCTCCGTTCCGAGCTCAGGTCACTTCTCGCGTTATACGGCACCAGATACGGGCCGGGGATCGATATTGCCTTCCGCTCGGACGGCGATTGCGAAATCCTGGGGCAGCGCGGCGAGCTCGTCCAGGTCTTCGTCAGCCTCCTCGACAACGCGTGCCAGGCCATGGGGCTCCATGGCAGGCTGTCCGTCGAGGCTGTCCGCCTCGGCGACCGGGTGCTCGTCTCGGTGGCCGACAGCGGGCCCGGCATCGACGAGGCGGTCAGGCCGCGAATCTTCGAGCCCTTCTTCACGACGAGGAAGGGAGGCGAGGGCACCGGGCTCGGCCTCGACATCGCCCGCCGCATCGTGGAGCGTCACGCGGGCAACATTTCCTTCGAGAGCGAGCCCGGCCATACGGTCTTTACCGTCGACCTGCCGGGCGCCTAGCAGCCTTCAGCCCACGAGGCCCGCGGCCCCGGCAAGCTCCCTGCACATGGTCCAGACATCGGCGTCCTGGTTCGCAAGTATGGCTATGAAGCCGTCGCGGTCGGGATAGCGCATGGCGATGGCCGCGACTCCGGGATTCACCCCGTCCTTGCCGTAGCGGACCCGTTTCCCGGAATGGGCGATGTCATGCTCGAGGCAGTAGCCGTAGCGGCGGAGCTCTCCGGACTTGAGCGTGAAGGCGTCGATCTGCGGCGAGAGGAATTCGGCGCGGAGTTCTGGCGAGAGGAAGGCATCGTCTTCGAGGGCCCGGAAGAGCTTCTCGAGGTCGCGGACGGTCGTGATGATTCCCGCATCGGGAGAGCCGATGGGCGGGAAGGCATAGATGTTCTTGCGGAAGCCGCCCGGTCCGATGCCGTCTTCGGCGCTTCCCTCCGGGGCGTTGCCGGTATCCTCCATGGTTGCATAGCCTTCGGCCACGTTGGGCGCCACCGAATCCTTCGCGAAGTAGCCGGTGTCGGCGAGCGCTGCCGGCCAGAGGACCTCACGTTCCACGATTTTCCGGAAGGGAAGGCCCGTCCTTGCCTCGAGGACGAGGCCGACCAGGATGTAGGCGCAGTTGTTGTAGCGCGACTTCGTGCCCGCCTTGAAGAGAGGGGGCTTGTATGCGAACTGTGGGATGAAGTCCCGCGTTTCGCGGACCATGTAGCAGGGCTTGGCTTTCCAGATTTCCTCGTAATCCTCGCCAGCCTCCTCGTCGGCATCGTCGGCTATCCCGGAGCTGTGGGTGAGGCAGTGCCTGATCGTCACGTCGGCGGGGATAGCCGTGCCTTCAAGTCCCGCGAGGCCGCGCACCGACTCATCGAGGGAGAGTATGCCCCTGTCCACGAGCCTGAAGGTCGCCACGGCAGTGAAGAGCTTGCCGAGGGAGGCGGTATCGAAGCGCGTGTTGAGCGTGTTCGGCACCGAGAATCCGCGATGTGCGAAACCACGCGCCGAGGCGAGGAGCTCGCGGCCGCCGCGCGTTACGAGAGCCGCTCCCGAGAAGAGCCCTTCCGCGGTGTAGCGGTCGACGATGGCGTCGAGGCTTTCGCCGCCATGGTTGTTGCTGCTGCCGTCCATCTTTCTTCCTCCAGGGCAGCGCCCGGATCAAGCCCCGTGACGCCAGACGGACATTATAGGGGGCCGGGAACCGCGATGAAAGGGAGAGAACGGGTTTAGCAGGTCCGGCCGTTCCGCCGGGGCCTGACACTGCATGGGCTCAGTCCCTTGCGAATCGACGTGGCCCGAGGTCCAGGACCTCCCCCTCGGCCATGGCGAGGAGGAGGCCGTTCCACGAGAAGGGCTCGGCGCCGCCGCCCCGGCGCCATTTGCCGGAGCGGGCGTCACCGGGGCCCTGCCGGCATGGATCGGCGGTCGGCCCGAAGCCCGGGTCGAGGTATTCCCAGGCGGGACCCGAGGCGAGCCGGCGCGACATGCGATCGAAGAGGAGGTCCGCCTCGGTAGCGAAGCCGGCCAGTCCGAGGAGGGACCAGTGGCAGTAGTTCATGTTGGCCCAGCTGCAGGCGCCCCGCCAGAGGGAGGAAGAACTGGCCTGCCCACGCAGGGCAGGGTTGAAGCCCGGGAGCTCGCCTTCCCAGAAGGGTCCGCCCGGCATTGCGTTGTACTCGATCGCACATCGCGCTTCGTCCGCGTGCCGGCCTTCCATGTAGAGGAGGAAGGGGAGGAGGCAGGAGAAGGTCGTTGCGCCAAGGGGCTGCGGCGCCGATCCGGGCAGGGCCGAGAACTGCCTGAAGAGTCCCGTCGCGGGCTCAAAGGCGGCTTGCCAGTAGGCTTCGACGAGATCCTCGGTCTCCGGGCCCGGGAGGAAGGCTCGGCGGGCGCCGAGCCAGAAGGCGAGGTAGCAGGGATCGAACAGCAGGGGCAGGGCGGAGCTTCCGGCGCCCGCGAGGCTCCAGCCTTCGCGCGCGAGGCGGGGAAGGACCGCGAGGCTCCGCAGCTGCAGGAGGGGTGGCCTTCCCCACACGGCATCGAAGGCAGGAGAAAAGTCCGTGCCGGACTCGAGGGGATGGAGGAGGGCGGGCAGCCGGTTCCACGGCGAGGGGAGGAAGGCAGCGAGCCGGTTCGCCTCGGTCCAGCCGAGGGCGGCCTCCGCGCGCATTTTGATATCGCACAACGTGGTCTCGGGACGGGCGCGTGCGGTCGGGCCCGGAGCGGTTGCTCCGTCAACGGATACGCATCCCGCGTCCGCGCCGGCAAGCACATCGGCCGCTGCGATGAGGTAGATGGGCGGGTCGATGAACCAGGAGGCGCCCGAAGGGGCGAAACTGCGCGAGAGGAGTGCGAGCTGGAGCCTGCGGACAGGGCCGTAGCCGCCCTGGCCTGGCAGGGGCCGCTCGTGGGGAATGCGGCCGTCTGCTTCGGCGCAGGCGAGGAGGCTCGCGATCTCCGCCCTGGCCCGCCTGGGATCGAGGTGCTTGAGCCAGAAATAGTGCCAGCCCGAGTCCCAGGCGAAGACCGAACGGTAGGGTCCCGTCGCGGGTATGAGTACGGGGCCAGCGGGCGTCTCGACCTCGAGCGTCTCGCGGAGCGACTCCGCGAGACTGCGGGCGAAAGCCGCGGCGGACTCGGGCACCGCGGACTCGCGCGATCGTGCCGGGACCGCCTGCGTGCAGTCGGCGTTACCTGCGGCCGCGCTGCCGCCCATGCGGCACCATCTCCGTCTAGCTGTTTCGCCCATCGTGGCCGAAGAGGCCCTTCCGGTCGTCCGGGTAGAAACGGAGGAAGGCCACGAAGGCGAAAAGGGCGAAAGCCGCGCCGATGGGTCCGGTGAGCCGTACGCCGAGCGGATGATCGGGGGACTTTCCGAAGACGTCGAAGAGGAGGCCCGAGAGGGCGGTGACAACGCCGATCATGAAATTCTGGATGACGCCCTGGACGCCGTAGTAGATCGCCTCGCCGGGCTTGTCGCCGTTCGGGAGGCGGAAGTCCGAGAGGTCGGCGACCATCGCGTTGGGGATGATGAAGAGGCCGGCGATCGGCATGCCTGCCAGTCCCATGATGATGAGGCCGAAGACCTTGGGGGAAAGGCCGAAGGGCGGGTTCGGAATGAACCAGATGAGCACAAGGGCGAGGGCCATGACGAGGGTGCAGATCATCACGGCCCTGCGCTTGCCGATGCGCTTGGGCAGGACGTTCATGAGGGGGAAGCAGAGGAGGGCCACGCCGAAGGTGATGCCGAGGGCTATCGAGGAGAAGCCGACGCTTTCTCCCATGAGGATGGTGATGTAGTAAGGGATGCTGACGTTGATGACGGTGAAGCCCGCCCAGAAGACGTTCATGCCGATGACGTAGGCAACGAAGGGCCTGTTCCTGAATACGCTGCCTGCGGCCTTGAAGAAGGAAAGGCTCGAGGGCTCGTCGCCCGCGGTCTTGAGCCTGAGGAGGCCGAAGGTCGACGCGTAGAAGGTGGCGATGGCGAGGACGCCTATGATCATGGCGGCGTAGAGGAAGGCGGGGCCCGAGAAGGGCGCGGCTGCGCCGGCGGCCTGGGCGGCCGCGTCGGCCCTGGGCGTGAAGGAGTCGACGACCTTGCCGAAACCGATCATCGCGATCCCGGTGCCGGCGAGGTTGAAGATCGCGGCGGAGGTCGAGAGGTCGACCCGTTCCCTTTCGTCACGGCTCAGGTCCGCGACGAGCGCGTTATATGGTACGGCCCATACCGAGAAGAGGAAGTAGAAGGCGCCGAGGTAGAGGGCGAGGAAGACGCCGCGCAGGACCGGCGACGCGCCGAGCGCGCTGTAGGCGCCTTCCGAGAAGAGGACGACGGTGATGAGGCCGAGGGGAAGGCCGGACCAGAGCATGAAGGGCAGGCGCCTGCCGAGCTTCGAGCGGCAGCGGTCGCTCCAGGTGGCCAGCGGCGGGTCGATGAGGGCGTCGACAACGCGGCCGGCGAGCCAGATGGCGCCGACGAGGGATGCGGGTATGAGGATCCTGCCCGTACCGGGCGCGAGGAAGTAGAGAAGCCAGGTCTGGGTGACGATGTTGACGAGTGCGAGTCCGCTGTTGCCTATTCCGTAGGCGATCTTCTGGGAGCGTTTCAGCATGTTGCCGTTTCCTTGACGTGTTTCTATGGAGATGTGCCAAGTGTAGCCGCGCGGGCCTTCCCGCCGCAAGTGCGATGTGCGCACCCAATAGCCTTTTGCGGCCGCTTTCTGCTAGTCTCTCGGACACCATGTACGCGAATAGAGAGATTTCTTCCGGACGGAAGTCCCTGTCGCCCGTGATCGCGGTCGACGAGTCGAAGTGCAGCAACTGCCACAGCTGTATCGCCGCCTGCCCGGTCAAGTACTGTATCGACGGTTCGGGCGACAGGATCTCCATCAACCATGACCTCTGCATAGGCTGCGGCCGCTGCGTCATCGCCTGTACCCAGGGCGCGCGGTCGATCCGCGACGACGCGGCCGCCTTCCTCGAGGCCCTGGATCGAGGCGAGAAGCTCGTCGCCGCGGTCGCGCCCGCCCTCGCGTCGAGCTTTCCCGGCACCTGGCGCCGCCTTCTCGGCTGGCTCCGGCGGAAGGGGGTTTCCGCCTGCTTCGACGTGGGCTTCGGAGCGGAACTCACCGTGAAGTCCTATGTCGACCATCTCGAGCGCAACAAGCCCGCCCTCGTGATTTCCCAGCCCTGCCCCGTCATCGTCACCTACCTCGAGGTCTACCACCCCGAGCTCCTTTCCTCCCTCGCGCCCGCCGATAGCCCGATCCAGCATACGATCAGGATGCTGCGCGAGTTCCACCCCGAATACCGCGACCACCGCGTCGCAGTCCTCACGCCCTGCGCGGCCAAGCGCCGCGAGCTCGACGAGACCGGCCTTGGGGACTACAACGTGACCTTCAGGTCCCTTGTGGCTGCCCTCGAGGCGCGGGGCGTAGACCTCTCCGCAGAGGCGGAAGCGGGCTTCGAGAGCCCCTCACCCGAGCGCGGTGTCCTCTTTCCCATTCCAGGCGGCCTCATGCGCACCGTGGCGCGCGAGCTTCCCGGCATCGAGTCGAGGACGCGCAAGATCGAAGGTCCCGGCCTCGTCTATCCCTACCTCGATAGCCTCGCCGCATCGCTCGACAAGGGCTCCAACCCTCTCCTCGTCGATTGCCTCAACTGCGAGTACGGCTGCAACGCCGGCCCCGGCACCCTCAACCACGGAAAGTCGCCCGACGAATTCGAGCGCCCCATCGAGGAGCGGAAAGACGAGGGACTGCGCTTCTGGGGCGGCAGGCACCCCTCTGATCGCAGGATCAGCCTGAAGCTGGACCGCGTCCTCTCGCGGTACTGGAGGCCGGGCCTCTATGCCAGGACCTATGTCGACCGCTCATCGAACTACAGGCTCCGCATGCCGGCCGATGCGGAGCTCGCCTGCATCTATAAGGAGATGCTCAAGCGGGACAAGTCCGACGAGCTCAACTGCGCTTCCTGCGGATACAACAGCTGCAGGGGCATGGCCATAGCCATCCACAATGGACTCAACAAGAAGGAGAACTGCCACCTTTACCGCCAGCGCGTCATCGAGAGGGAGCACGCGGTGATCGACGAGGCTTCGGACCAGCTCCATGGCGAGATCTGCGAAGCCTCGGCAATGGCCGAGGATATCCGCTCCTCCCTCGACCGCCTCTGCGGCCGCAGCACGGCCCAGCTCGATTCCCTCAGGGAATCTGCCACCGCGATCCAGTCGATGATCGCCAACCTCTCCGAGGCCTCGGCCCTGGCAAGCGGGAAGCTCGCCCAGGTCGAGCGCCTCGCGTCGGAGGCTCACGAGGGCGAAGCTTCGATGGAGTCGATGGTGAAGTCGAGCCGATCCGTCTCCGCGGATGTCGCGGGCATCGCGGAGATGATCGGCGTCATCGACGACGTGGCCGACCGGACCAACCTCCTCTCCATGAACGCGGCCATACAGGCCGCGCGCGCCGGGGCGGCGGGCAAGGGCTTCGCGGTCGTGGCCTCGGAGATACGCAGTCTCGCTGCGGCCACGAGCGGGCACGCGGGCAGGATCAACGCCTCCCTCAAGGAGATCATCGGGCAGATCCAGGCCTCGGACCTCCTCACCGCCAGGACGGGCGAGGGTATCAGGTCGATCTCGCAGGACGTCGCGCAGATGACGGGCGAGATCCGCTCCCTCATCGACTCGCTCGGCGAGATTTCGGCGGGCGGAGCCCAGGTGACCCAGGGCATCGAGGCCCTCCTCCGCCTCTCCGATGAGGTAAAAGGGCTCTACGATTCGATAGCCGGCACGGTTGGCGACATCCTCGGCAAGATCGGCGAGATGCAGGCGGTCTCGGATACGGCGGCGAAGGCGGCAGACTCGATCGCGCGGTGACCCCGGGGCGACCTTGCGGATGCCGCGCGATCTCCGCGCGTCGAGCCTTGCCCACGCGGTAGAGGGATGCTAGCATGGGCGCCTATGGAAAAAACGTTCCGACGCTCCCGCCCCCTGCCGTCCCCCCTGGCGGTCGCCTTCCTGGCCGTCCTTGTCTTCCTCGCGCTTTCGCCTGCGCAGGCTTCCGCCGAGGCAGAAGGATCGGCGCGCCTTCCACAGGCGAAACGAGGAGCCCTCGACCTCTCGGGCCTGCGGCACGACGAGGTGGCAGCCCTCGATGGCCAGTGGGAATTCCACTGGCAGGCCTTCGTGGCGCCCTCGCTATTCGCTTCGGGAGAGGCGAAGGCGAAAGACTGGCGCGCCCTCCCCGGCGAATGGAATTCCTATGCGGGCCTCGGCCTTCCGTCGACCGGCTACGCGACCTACCGGCTCCTCGTCACGGGCCTCGATGCGGAACGCGAATACGGGCTCCGCATGGGGAGCTTCCTCTCCGCCGCGACCGTCTTCGTCAACGGCGCCAAGGTCTTCGAATTCGGGACTCCCGGAACGACCGCCGCCTCCGAAGATCCGGGCTGGCTCTCCCTCCTCGCCATGATCCATCCCGACGCCGCGGGCCGGGCCGACATCGTCATCCATCTTTCCAATTTCCACGACCGCGCGGGAGGCCTCAGGACGCCGATGCTCCTCGGCAATTACGACATGCTCTTGGCGGCCCGCGACCGCCTCAGGGCCTTCGAGCTCTTCTCCCTTGGTGCCCTCCTCGCCATGGGCCTCTACTACCTCGCCCTCTTCGCCTTCCGCCGCACCGAGCGCTCGAGCCTCTTTTTCGGCCTCGTCTGCATCATCCTCGCCCTCCGTGTCGCCTGCTACGACGAGTACTTCATCCTCGACCTCTTTCCCGGCCTCTCCTGGGACTGGCTCTTCAGGGCGGGCTACCTCACCTTCAGCCTCGCCGTCCTCTTCACTGCGTTGTTCATAGCCAGGCTCTTCCCACGCCGCTCGTGGAAGCCCGCTTCCTGGGTCATAGCCGCGGTCTGTGTCGCCTACAGCGCCGCCATAACCCTGGCGCCGCCCCTCCTCTTTTCGGGGCTCCTCACGTACTTCCAGGGCTTCACCGGGGTCGTTGGCCTCTATATCGTGGGCATCCTCGTCTACGCGATAGCCGCCCGCGAGCGGGGCTCCCTCCTCTTCCTCGGCGGCTTCATCCTCTTCTTCGCTACCACGATACACGACATGCTGGTCTCGAACGGCGTCCTCCAGGGGACCTTCCTCGTCCAGTACGGCCTCCTCGTCTTCCTCTTCTCGATGTCCCTCGTCATCACGAGGAAGCTCGCGGACGCCTACGCGAAGACGGAGAGCCTCTCCTCCGAGCTCGTCCGGACCAACCGCTCGATGAAGCGTTTCGTGCCCGAGGAGTTCCTCCTCAGCCTCGGGCGAGACTCCATCGAGCAGGTCTGCCTCGGCGACCACGCGAAGCGCGACATGTCCGTCATGTTCGCCGACATCCGCTCCTTCTCGACCCTCTCCGAGCGCATGAGCCCCGAGGATACCTTCCGCTTCATCAACCAGTATCTTGCGCGCATGGGCCCAACCATCCGTTCGAACAGCGGCTTCGTCGACAAGTACATGGGCGACGGCATCATGGCCCTCTTCCCCGGATGTCCCGAGGACGCGGCGCGATGTGCGATCGACATGCACATGCGGCTCTGCGAGTACAACGTACAGCGTTCGGCCCAGGGCGAGGCGCCCATCCGCATCGGCGTCGGCATCCACACGGGCGGCATCATGCTCGGCACCATCGGCGAGAACGAGAGGATGGACGGCACCGTCATCTCGGACGCGGTCAACGTGGCGAGCCGCATGGAGAGCCTTGCCAAGGAATTCGGCGTGGGCGTCGTGGCGAGCGAGAGCATCCTCGCGGGCCTCGCCGATCCCGGCGAGTACCGGACGCGCTACCTCGGCAAGGTGGGCGTGAAGGGGAGGCGCGAGCCTATCTCGATCTTCGAGCTCTACGACGGCGAGCCCGAGGAGGAGAGGGCGCGGAAGGACGGGCTCAAGGAGCCATTCGAGGCCGCCCTCGCCGCCTTCTACGCACAGGACTACACGCAAGCCCTCTCCCTCTTCCGCGATCTCACCGCGCGCTTCCCCGAGGACGAGGCGACCCAGTACTATACGCGCATGATAAGGCGATTGAAGCTGGCTTGACCCTTGCGAGGCGGGGTGGGCAGAATGTCAGGCGGCGCCGGGCCCTGTGAGGGCGCTGCGCCGCCATAACATACCCGGGAGAGCCCCATGAACGAATTCCTCGGAGAGGATTTCCTCCTGCCCGACGAGGCCTCGAAGCGCCTCTACCACGAGTACGCCGAAGGCGCGCCCATCATCGACTACCACTGCCACCTGCCGCCCGCGAGCATCGCTGACAACGGCCGCTTCCAGAACCTCGCCCAGGCCTGGCTCGGCGGCGACCACTACAAGTGGCGGGCCATGCGCGCGAATGGCGTGCCCGAGGCCGACATCACCGGGCACTCCGCCGATTACGCGACCTTCCTCGCATGGGCAAAGACCATGCCCATGCTCGTGGGCAATCCTCTCTACCACTGGACCCATCTCGAGCTCAGGCGCTATTTCGGCGTGAAGGAAGTCCTCTCGCCCGCCACGGCGCCCGCCATCTGGGAAGCCTGCAACGCCCGCATGGCGGGGCCGGGCTTCGGCGCCCGCGAGCTCCTCGAGTCCATGAACGTGGTCGCGGTCTGCACGACCGACGACCCCGCGGACGACCTCGAGCACCACGCTGCCTATGCCGCGCGCGCCGCCCAGGCCAGGGCGGGAGGCGCGAAGGGCTGGCCCGTCATGGCACCGACCTTCAGGCCCGACAAGGCCCTCGCCATCGAGGACACGGCGGCCTGGAAGGCCTATCTCGCGCGGCTCGGCGCCGCGGCCGATATCGAAATAACCAGCTATGACGAACTGGTGCGGGCCCTCGACTCCCGGCACGGGTTCTTCCACGGCCTCGGGGCGAGGCTCTCCGACCATGCCCTCGTCCAGCCCCTCGGCGCCGTGGCTCCGCCCGCGCGCGTCGAGGCCGCCTTCAGGAAGGCCTTCCGCGGCGCCGCCCTCTCCGCCGACGAGGCCCAGGAGCTCAAGGCCGCCCTCCTCCTCGAGGTGGGCAGGATGGACGCGAAACGGGGCTGGACCATGCAGCTCCACTTCGCCGCCGTCCGCAACCTCAACTCCGCCATGTTCGCGAAGCTCGGGCCCGACACGGGCTACGACGCGGTGGGCGACTCCGTACAGGCCAGGCCCCTCGCCGCCTTCCTCGACGCCCTCGCCTCCGAAGGAGAGCTGCCCAAGGTCGTCCTCTACTCGCTCAACCCCAACGACTACGAGGTCCTCGCCACGGTGATGGGCTGCTTCCAGGACGGCCAGACTGCGGGCAAGCTCCAGCTCGGCTCGTCCTGGTGGTTCAACGACCACATCGACGGCATGCGGAAGCAGATGACCTCGCTTGCCAACCTCGGTCTCCTTGGCCGCTTCGTGGGCATGCTCACGGATTCGCGGAGCTTCCTGTCCTTCCCGCGGCACGAGTACTTCCGCCGCATCCTCTGCGGCCTCTTAGGCGGCTGGATGGAGCGGGGCGAGGCCCCCGGTGACTTCGACGCGATGGGCGCACTCGTGCGCGGCATCGCCTTCGGAAACGCTCGGGACTTCTTCGGCATCCCCGGCGTGAAGGCCTGAGGGCCGCCATGGCGCGCGATACCGACCAGGCCTTGCGGGCCTCCTCGATCTACCAGGTCTTCGTCCGCAACTACTCGCGCGAGGGAACCTTCGACGCGGCCCTGCCCGCCCTCGCGGCGGCGAAGCGCCTCGGCTTCGACATCGTCTACCTCGCGCCCATCCACCCCATCGGCGTGGCCGCGCGCAAGGGCAGCGTGGGGAGCCCCTACGCCATCTCCGACTACCGCGCCGTGGACCCGGCCCTCGGTGGCGAGGAGGGCTTCAGGCGCTTCCTCGTCGCCGCCCACGCTCTCGGGCTCAAGGTCATCATCGATGTGGTCTACAACCACACGAGCCCGGACTCCGTCCTCGTCCGCGAGCACCCCGAGTGGTTCCACATGGGAGCCTCGGGCAAACCCGCGCCGCGCGTCCCCGAATGGTCGGACGTCGTGGACCTCGACTACTCGAAGCGCCAGCTCTGGGGCTACCAGATCGAGAGCCTCGAGCAGTGGGCGCGCTTCGGCGTCGACGGCTTCCGCTGCGACGTGGCAAGCCTCGTGCCGGTGGATTTCTGGGTCGAGGCCCGCCGCCGCGTGGCCGCGGTCAAGACCTGCCTCTGGCTCGCCGAGAGCGTGCATCGCGACTTCGTGTCGGAGGCGCGGCGGCGGGGACTCTACTGCGCCTGCGACGCCGAGCTCCACGAGGCCTTCGACCTCACCTACGACTACGACGGCCGCGCCGAGCTCGAGGCTGCCTGGGCCGGGGCGGGCTCCCTCTCCGCCTACCTCCACCACCTCGAGCTCCAGGACTGCATGTACCCCGCGACGGCCATCAAGGCGCGCTTCCTCGAGAACCACGACCAGCCGCGGGCCGCGTCGCGCTTCGGACGCGGCGCCAGGTTGCGGAACTGGACCCTCTTTGCCATGCTCCTCGAGGGCTGTTTCTTCGCCTATGCCGGCGAGGAGCTGGCCATCGCCGTGAAGCCCAGCCTCTTCGAGCGCGATCCCGTGGACTGGGCCTCGGGAGACGAGGACTTCGAGGAGTGGTTCGGTCGCGCACATCGCGCAACGAAGGAGATCCGGGGCCGTGACCCCTTCTTCTCGGCCCGCGAGCTCGCGGCCGGAGTCGCCCTCGTCGAGCGGCGCGGCGGCAACCGCCCCGTGGCGGCCATCCTCAACCTCGACGGCCGCTCGGGCAAGGTCGACCTGCCCGAAGCTGTCGAGGGACGGGACCTCCTCACGGGCGCCGCGGTTTCGCTCTCGGGCCGCGTCGAGCTTGGGCGGGAGCCAGTCCTTGTGGAGTCGGCCTAGAAGCCCGTGATCAGGAAATCGATGGCGCCCAGTATCTCCTGTCGCAGGAAGGATGCGTCGGAGACATAGGCGCCGATATCCTTTTTATGGATCGACGCCATCTGCTGGGTGAGAATGACAAGCTCCTTCCCCTTGATGACGATCGACGGGTTCAATTCCCTTATCCGTTTATCCCTCAAGGCCGCCAATCCGGATAGAGGAATGACCAGTCTGGTATCCATTGAATCCAATAGGGGCGTCTGTATGTCGAGGAGGAATGGATAGGCTTTTTTCGTCTGCGGATTGGGATTGCGGAAGACCTGGAACTGCGTCATCAGAAGGTTCTGTTTCCGTCGCTGAAGACGCCATTCTGGTCCACGACTGCATTATACGCCTGGATCGAGTCTTCATTTTCCCTGAGCCATTCGCTCCTTTTCTTCCTTTTCAGGGTTTCGATCAAGGCTGCCTCGAGCACCGAGGAGATATTGATGTTCATGGACCTGGCCTGCGCGAGAAGATCGGCATTCACGGTCAGGTTGGTCGCTTTCTTTGGCGCGTTCTTGTCATAAAGCAAAGACAGGGGATGCCTCCTTGCCCGTCATGTATGCGCATAGTATATACGCATCAAACGTGTGGGGGTCAAGCTTTGTACGCCAGCGCTTCGTCGAGGTCCATCCCGTCGAGGAGCTCGAAGAACCAGGCCTCGGCCTCGCCCCTTTTCGCGGCGAGCTCCCCGGGATCTGCCACGAAGTAGAGATGCTCGAGGCGCTTTACTGTCTCTTCCGGGAAATCGTAATAGATATAACGGGTGTGGAAGGTCGACTGGGCGGGTCGGTACCTGATGCGGAGGAGCTCGACGAGGAGCCTGAGCGTCGCGTTGTGGTAGAAGACGAGGGCCTCGATCCAGTTGCCGCGGCCGAGCTCCTTGAGGGGCATGGTCTGGAAGAGGCGGAACTGGGCGGGCAGCGTGGCAAGGCGCTTTTCGAGGCCGGCCCGGAGCTTTGCGCGGTCCGTCCTCGCGTAGCGCGGCGCGCCTTCCTTGTCGAAGTGGCAGATGATGTCCCCGTGCACGTCCGTCTCGATGGGCTCGTCATCGCAATCGGGGTCGTCGGCGCAATCGCCCGAAGGCGCCTCGTCGAAGCAGATGTCGACGACGAGGAAGGGGCTCGAGCCTTCGACATGGTAGAGCCACTGCGCCGCCGCCGGAGGGTTCGGCACCTGGAAGGCGAGGTCGATGGGCCCGAGGCTCCTGAGCGCTTCCTCGAAGGCCGCAATGCCCTCCTGGAGCCTTCCCTTCTTTACCTCGAAACCGAGGTCGATGTCCGACCATTCATCCACGCGGTGCCAGGCCGCGGCTCCTCCCTCGTAGAGGGAGAGGGCCCAGTCGACGGGCCCGAGGCGGTCCCGGAGCGCGCCGAGGATCATTTCGCGAGTCACGGCCATGCTTCACCTCCACCTGCAGCCTAGACTTCCACTGTCGTGCGGACGGGCCGCAGGTGCAAGTGCGAGGCGGGTGCCGGAGGAGGCATGCCGCGCGCCCTCAGCCTTTCGTGGAGCCGTCCTCGACTTCGTCGGCGCTTTCGGGTGCGCTGCCGTCGGCGCTTGCGCCGGCCAGGCGGCCCCGGCGTCTCGGGCCCATGCGGTCCACGACGAGGGCCCAGGGCATGTCGAGGTAGAAGTGGGTGACGGGCGGAGAGGACTCGACCTCGCGCACCTCCGGGAAGCCCCGCGAGAGGCCTGCGAAGACCGCGAGACGGAGCAGGGCCGAGAGGGCGAAGACGATCTCGATGTTCTGCGGCGCGAGGAAGGCGAGGGGGAGGGCCGCCACCGCCGTGGCGACGAGGCCGCCCGTGATCGAGCCCGCGAAGGCCATGCCGTTGTTGAGGGCGTTGAAGTTGGCCATCGTCGAGGCGATGCGGTCCTTCCTCTCGCTGTCGAAGATGTAGTTCGTCGTGGAGAGGTTGAAGCCCGCGAGGACGAAGCCCGAGAAAGCCTGGAGGACCAGCATGGCGGGCACGTTCTTCACGAAGACCCAGCCCAGGGCGAGGAGGGGGAGGGCGCCTGCGGTGACGAGGAGGATGCGCCGGTTGCCGAAGCGGTCCGTGAGGGGACCCCAGTAGCTCATCGCCACGTAGGAGAGGACCATCGAGACCATGGTCACGGCCGTGTAGGAGAAGTAGTCGAGGCCCATCGACTTGAGGAGGAAGACGGGGAGGACCGGGCCCATGACGTTGATCGAGAAATTCATGAGGACGCTGAAGATGACGAAGCGGCCGAAGCCCCCCCGCGGGAGGGTGCGGAGGAAGGAGAGGAAGCCGCGGCCTCCTTCTTGCCTGAGCTGCCCCACAGGGGCTCCCGCGGCGGCATTGACGGCAGGGCCTTTGTCGCTTTCGGCCTCGCCCTTGCTCCCGCCGGGGGCGATATCCAGGGCGGGATCGTGCTGGATGCCGAGGAATATGACGCAACTCGCGCGTGAAAGGGCCGCGAGTCCGAAGAGGATGCCGAAGGCGAGGAGGGTGCCGCCCCGGGGCTCGGCGAACCGCAATGCCAGGCCCGCGACCGCTATGGCCGCGAACTGGACCACGCCGAGCACGGTATTGCGCTTGCCCCAGAAGGCGCCCCGCATCGGGATGGGCACGAGGTCGTTCATCCAGGACAGCCAGCCCGGGCTCGCTATCGAGCTCACGAAGACGCCGAGGGAATAGAACAGCACGATTGTCCAGGGATCGTGCGTGAAGGCCGCGATAGCGAAGACGGCGACCCAGCTCAGGGCATGGAAGCTGACGGCGACCCTCGAGATGCGTTTCCTCATGCCGAAGCGGGCGACGAGGGCCGCGCCGAGGAGCTGGGCCACGGCCACGCCGAGCTGGCCCATGCCCTGGACGAGGCTGGTCTGCAGGGAACTTGCCCCGAAGAAGATGGCGAAGGGGAGGATGAAATATTCGGCAAAGCCGTACATGAGGGCCCAGAGCCCGCCGTCTATCGTCGAGGCCATGAGGGAGGCGCGCACGCGGGCGTCGGGGATGGCGGAGAGGAAGCGTTTCACGATGTCCAGTATTCCGAAGGGCGGGGTCCTTGGGCAACGGGTCCGGCGATAGGGCCCCAGGATTATGGAGCCGGCTGGCTTGCGGGTCCGGCCGGGCCGGCGGCCTGCATGCGTTCGCCGCACCAGCTGCGGATCATGGCAGGGAGCTCGTTCCGGTTGCCATCATCGATGCGGAGGAAGCAGGCCTTTTCCTTGCCGAGGAAGGCGATGAGCTTTTGAGCCCGGGATTCCCTCACCGTGAGGATGAAGCGCCGGGCCGGTCCCGCCAGGGCTGTCACGAGTCCGACGAGGGGAAAGAAGCCCCGTCCCTCGTCCACCTCGATCGGCCCGATCTCGTCGAGGGCGACAAGGCCGAAGTTGCCCCTCGCCGCGTCGCGGAACCGCTCCTCTGCCCAGGCGAAGGTCTCGGCCGAGAAGGAAAGCGGGCGCCCGTCATGCCCTTCTGCGCTTTGCCCAGGCACTGCCTCGGCCGGGGCGCTTTCGGCTCCGCGGATCGCAAGCCTGCGTCGTTCTCCCGTGCCGAGGTCGAGGGCGTCTATCGCGAGGGGACGGCCATCGCGGCCCCGTTCCAGCGGGCTTGCTATGCCGCCTACGCGAAGGCCCGAAGCGCCGAGCGCCCTGGCGAGGCCGAGGATGAGGGTGGTCTTTCCCGCGCCGCGGCTTCCGCTCACGACGAGGATGGGCACAGGCGGGAGGCCTTCCATGGATCAGAATTTAACCGTCCCCCGCGTCGCGGGCAAGATGTCGACCCGTGTTTCGCTTGACGCTGGAAGCGTTGGCGGCAATAATTGCCCATCGGTCCTTCGAGCTGTCATGCCTGTAGCGGGGCTTGTCCCCGCCATGGATGGCAGCCATCGGGCTGCGGGGGAAACCGCGCCGCCTTCCGCGTTCGAAAAGGGGGATCCCATGAGCCGCCGACTGGTGGCCACAGCCTTTCTCGCCACAACCCTGGCCATCCTCCCGGCCCTCGCCCTCGATATCACCGTGGTCGGAGCGACGCCATCGCCGGCGGACCGTTCTTCCGTTGTCAGCGCCCAGTCGCTCAAGATCCTCGAGACTCCCCTCGTCCTGCCGGACGGCTCGACGGCCCGGGGCCTGGCCCTCGGCGAGGTGGCGCCCCTCCTCGAGGAGGCCTGGGGCTTAGAGGCCCGCGGCGCCGACGGCACGAAGGCCTGGTCCGACGACACGTTAGCCGAAAGGCTCTACTCCATCTACCTTGTCGAGTCCGCTCCTGCCGCGCCGACCGTCCCGGGCGCGCCGGGTGCTGCGCCGGCCTCAAGGGGCGCAGCGCCGAAGGCCGCAAGCGGCTGGGACCTCGTCATCGGGAAGGAACGCTTCCGGGGCGTCGAGTCGCTCAGGCTGGTCGGCTCCCTCCTTGCGGAGGACGGCCTCGAGGTCTGGCTCTCCTGGGAGGGCGTGCCCGAGCTCAAGGCCGAGATAGCCCGCTTTGCCGCGGCACACGGAAAGCGCATCAAGGCCGTCGAGGTACCCAATACCCAGTCCAAGCTGCAGACCGTCGCGCGCGGCGGCGGCGCGTTGCCCGACCTCGCCATGATCCAGTCCGACTACGTCCCCGCACTCGCGGGCGGCAAGCTCATCCAGAGCGTCGACTGGTTCCGCATGGACGAGCTCGAGCCCAAGGGCTACGAGGCCTTCCGCTCAGAGGGCCATTCCTGGGCGGTGCCCTTCTACTACGACACCCAGCTCGTCTTCTACAACAAGGCCTTCGTGAGGTCGGCGCCTCCCGTGGACTGGTGCCTCGACGACCTCGCGGCCATGGCCCGTCCGCTCAAGGGCCGCGTGAAGGCGCCTCTCGCCTGGAACGTCTATTCGGCCTACTGGCTCCTCCCCTTCATGCTGGGCTTCGGCAAGGACAGCGTGGTCGATCCCGATGGCGGCATGACCGTCAATGACGGGCCCACGGCCGCGGCCCTCCATGCCCTCCTCGGCCTGATGAAGGAAGGCCTTCTCGAACCCGCGGAGCGGGATGCCATGGTCGCCTGGTTCGCCTCGGGCCAGGCAGGCTTCATCCTCGCGGGCTCCTACAGCATCCCGCAGTTCTCGAAGCTGGGCATCGCTTTTGGCGTGGCTCCCTATCCCCTCGCCACGAGGGGAGGGAAGCCCATCGCGCCCATGCTGGACTTCAAGGGCTTCGCGGTCTCGCGCCGTACGGAGAGGCCTGTCCTCGCGCGCCGCCTCGTGCAGGCCCTTGTGAGCCAGGGCTTCCAGACCCGCTTCACCTCGGCCCTCGGCAAGCTGCCGGCCAGCCTCGCGGCCCTCGAGAATTCGCGCGGGCGCAACCCCTGGTATCCCCAGCTCAAGCGCAGCGCCGAGCTGGGAGCCATAGTCCCGCCCGCTGATTCCTATACGGTATTCAAGAACATCATGTGGAAGCTGTTGCGCTTCATCCTGACGGGGCAGCAGACGGTCGAGGAAACCCTCGCCACCGCGCAGCGCCTCATCGACGAAGGCGGCGGACCTCAATGATCCAAAGGAGAAAAAGATGAACGGCAAGGTACTCAAGCCCCTCGTGATCGGCCTCCTCGCGGCCGCCCTCCTCGTGGGCCTCCTCCCCGGCTCCAGCGTCGACTCGCTCTCCGCCGCCTCGGCGCCCGACGCCTGGACGATCAAGCTCTCGGGCCTCAGGACCCAGGACCTCGGCACCTCCTACTACAACGCCCTCCTCGACAAGTACGGAGTCGAGAAGAAGGTCGACAAGAAGGGCGTCACGGTCACCTACCGCGGCCTCCCGCTGCGCTACGCCATCGCGATGATCGACGGCGCCGACGCGAAGGATCCCTTCACCTTCGACGAGGCACTCTGGAAGAACGGCTACAACGTGAGCCTTGTGGCGAAGGACGGCTACACGGCCAGCTTCTCCACGAAGGACACGGCTCCCGACGCCCTCATCATCGCCACCTTCGAGGACGGCAAGCCCGTCATGCCGATGACGGTGGGCGACACCGCCAAGAGCCTCTGGGTCAAGGACCTCGCCTCCATCGAGACCTCCCTGGCGCCCCTGCCCGCGGCTGCGGAGGCCGCGGCCTTCAGCCTCGACCTCGACATAAACGGGACGAAGGCCTCCTTCACCCTCGCCGACCTCCAGAAGTCCGACCTCTACATGGAGGCCAAGGGCGGCTACACCACCTCGGCCGGCACCCACTACGAGGGCGTCTACGGCGGCGTGAAGCTCCGCGCCCTCATCGAGCGTTATGCGAAACTTGCCGCCGACGACTCCGTCGTCTTCACGGCGATGGACGGCTACGAGATGACCTATTCCGGCGCCCAGATCTTCGACGAGAAGGACGGGACCTGGCTCCTCGCCTTCAGGCTCGACGGCGACTACCTGCCCAAGGATCCCGGCTTCATCAGGACCATCAAGGTCGGACCCGCCAACCCGAACATCGACGGCCACCTCTCCGTCCGCATGGTCAAGAAAATCACCGTGAAGCAGGCAGGCTTCAAGGACTTCTCCCTCCAGATGGACGGCCAGATGAAGTGGACCCTCGATCGTTCGACCGTCGAGAGCTGCACGAGCTGCCACAAGGTCACGGTGACCTTCGAGAAGAAGGGCCAGGTCGACACCTATACCGGCTTCCCGGCCTGGCTCGCCCTCGCCTACGTCGACGACCCGAAGTACGCGCCCCACAAGCAGGACACGAGCATCGCGACCTACAATGTCGCCGCGGCCCAGAAGGGCTACAAGGTGGACTTCGTGGCCGCCGACGGCTTCACGGTCAGCCTCGACTCGCGCGACCTCGACCATAACGACCAGGTCATCCTCGCGATGTATAAGAACGGCGAGGTTGTGCCCGACGGCGAGTTCCCCCTCGTCCTCGTCTGGGACCGAAACGCGAAGAAGGTCCCCACGGGCATCAAGAACGTGAAGATGATCGCCGGGATCAAGGCGAGCGGCTTCTAGCCGCAGCTGCGGGGCGGCCACAGGGCAACCCGCGTCGCGGCCCGCGTACCTGCGTGGTGGGGAGCATCCCGCCGCGCGGGTGCTTCCGCCCTCGCCGGAGCCCCGCTGCGGCCTCGTCATCTAATGTCGCATAACGCGAACAGTCCGCAAGCCCCGCGCAGCCTGCCCGGCCCGCGGCGCCGGCGAAGCCGGCGAGGTCCCGGCTTCGGCTGGGGCCTCGTGCCCCTCCTCGCCATCGTCCTCCTCGTCGGGGCCCTGCCCTACCTCGCGGCCTTGCGCGATTCCTTCGTCCACGACATCTACGGCGAGCGCTCCCCCGCGGGGCTAGCCAACTACCGTTTCCTCTTCCAGGACCGGGCCCTCCTCCTCTCCGCGACCGTCACCCTGGCCTGGGCCTTCCTCGAAGCGGCCCTTGCGACAGCCCTGGGCTGGGCCCTCGCCCTCATCCTCTTCGAGTCGAAGCGCGGCGCCGCCCTCATCTATGCCGCCATCCTCGTGCCCTGGGGCATACCGACCTACATCGGCGTGCCGGTCTGGCGCATGCTGATCCACGGGGCGGGCGGAGACTCCATCCTCTTCCACCTCACGGGCCTCCACATCAACCTCCTCACTGATCCCTTCTCGAGCTTCTGTGCCGCCCTCTTCGTCGCGGCCTGGATGGGAGCGCCAGGTGCGGCCTTCGTTTTCTTCGGCGCGCTCCGCAAGCTCCCCGCCAACGCGATCGAGGCCGCGCGCCTTGACGGGGCGGGCCGCGCCGCCCTCTCGCGCCTCATCTACCGCCCCCTCGTGAAGGGCTCCCTCGTCGCGGTTTTCGCCTTCGAGTTCGTGAAGGCCTTCAAGGAATTCCAGGTGCCCTTCCTCATGACCGCGGGCGGGCCGCCCCTCCTCGCGGGCATCACGGACAGGACCATAGTCGGCGCGACGACTACCCTCGAGATCTACCTCTACGACCTCTTCCAGGGGCAGGACGACTGGGGCCTCGCCGCGGCCTACGCGACGGTGGCCGGCGCAGTACTCGCCATCCTCACGGGCCTCGCCTTCCTCGCGAGCCGCGTGGCCGCGAAGCGCGCGCGGGCCCGCGAGGAGGCGTTCCTTGAGGCTGGCGTCGCCAGAGCCGATGGGCCGGCAAGGGGGCGGCCGCTCGGGCGCGGCCGAGCCGGAGCCGACCATGCCTCGCCAGCCGCCGCGCCAAGGCGCGGGCTCGCGATCGCGGCCTTCCGGAATGGCATGGTGGGCGATGCAGCCTCGGGCCTCGGTCGCGTCATCGTCGGCGCGGGTGCAGTCCTCTCGGGCCTCCTCGTCCTCTTCGCCCTCTTCCATATGGCCTTCTCGGGCCTGTCGACGACCTACATCGACACCGTTCTGCCGCGCTTCTTCTCGGCAGACAACTTCCGCGTCATCTTCGCGGAGGACGGCGTGGGGCGTTCCTTCCTCAACACCCTCGGCATTTCGCTCGTCACGGCTCTCTTGGTGCCGCTCATCGTCTTTCCTGCGGCGATGCGCCTCCGTTACGCGGGGCCCGGCATGCGCGCCGCCCTCTTCGCCGGCCTCCAGGCCCTTGGCTCGGCGGGAGGCATGCACTCCCTCGTGCCCCTCTACGCCCTCGCGCGGCGCCTCGGCCTCACGGACAGCTACATTCCCGTCATCGCCGTCTACCTCTTCCACGCCCTGCCCTTTGCCCTCTTCACGACGACGGCCTGGCTCGATTCCCTGCCGAAATCCCTCGAGGAGTTCGCCGACCTCGAGGGCGCGAGCCGTTCGCGCGTCTTTTTCGGCATCCTCTTCCCCCTCTCCCTGCCCGCCATCGCGACGAGCGCGATGACCGCCTTCATCACCGCCTGGAACGGTTTCCTCGCGCCCCTCCTCTTCCTCGACGACGATGCGAAGTACACGATCGGCATCAGGCTCTACTCCTATGTCGGGAGCGTGGCCTCGGGCAACCCGCAATGGAACCGCTTCGCTGCGGCCTCGATCGTCAACCTCCTCATCGTCGGCCTCGTGCTCTGGAGGCTCAAGGGGCCCCTGGGCAAGGCTCCCCTGTCTGAACACGAGGACTGAAGGCGGATACCACGCCGCGACACCAGTTCCGCCTGCCATGTCCCCCCGCGTGCATGAAAATACCCTCCGCCCTCTCCCTCGCCGCGCGCGACGCGGGCATTTGCGCGGATCCGCAGCGGATCGCACCCTTTCGGCGCCTTGCTGCGCATGATTATGCGCACGTGGCTGAATATTGCGAATTGTGAATGCCCCGCGACAATGCGACGCCTTGTGCGCTATCCTGTATGCCCATATTGCAGGGCGCACAACGCGCCGGACGAGGAGGCAGGCCGGAACAGCAGCGATTCCCCATCTCCCAGGGCGGAAGGCCTCCGCGGCGCATGCCGCGCGGACGGTTCCTCCGCATGACATACCCCATCAGCAGATGGACTACTTCGAGTCCCCGTTCCTAAAGCCGGCGCGCAGCGCCAGGCCACGGGCGAGGGACCGCTGGGCCGGAACGCGAAAGCGGCCGACCTCCCGTCATTTGGAAAGGAGTATCCATGAACGACGCAATTCCCCGCGTCCCGAGGTCGGCCAACGAGCCGATCCTCGCCTACGCGCCCGGCAGCCCCGAGCGCGCAGCCCTCAAGTCCGAGCTCGCCCGGCTTTCCGCGGGCGGCTTCGACATTCCCCTCGTCATCGGCGGCAAGGAAGTCAGGACGGGCACCATCCTCCCCATCCGCCGCCCCGATGCCCACGGCACTATCCTCGGCATGTACCATCTGGCCGGCGAGGCCGAAGCGACCCTGGCCGTCGAGGCCGCCCTCAAGGCCCGCGCCGAGTGGTCCCGCATGGACTGGGACGAGCGCGCCTCGGTCTTCCTCCGCGCGGCCGAGCTCATCTCCGGCAAGTACCACGCCCTCATGAACGCCTCCACGATGCTCGGCCAGTCCAAGACCGTCTACCAGGCCGAGATCGACTCGACCTGCGAGACCTGCGACTTCCTCAGGCTCAATCCCGTCTTCATGGAGCATATCTACTCCGAGCAGCCCCAGAACACGAAGGGCGAGTGGAACCGCATGACCTATCGGCCCCTCGAAGGCTTCGTCTACGCGGTGACGCCCTTCAACTTCACGGCGATAGCGGCCAACCTTGCCACCGCCCCCGCGATGATGGGCAACGTCGTCGTCTGGAAGCCCTCCTCGACTTCCGTGCTCTCGAACTGGTTCCTCATGAAGATCTACGAGGAGGCAGGCCTGCCTCCCGGAGTGATCAACTTCCTTCCCGGCAGGGGCAGCGCGATCTCGAAGGTCGTCTTCTCGCGGCCCGAGTTCGCAGGCCTCCATTTCACGGGCTCCACCGAGGTCTTCCAGTCGCTCTGGAAGGAGATGGCGAACAGGCTACCGACCTACCGGAGCTATCCGCGCATCGTGGGCGAGACGGGCGGCAAGGACTTCATCTTCGTCGATCCGACGGCGGACATGGACACCGTCGTTTCGGCCGCCCTCCGCGGTTCCTATGAATACCAGGGCCAGAAATGTTCGGCCGCCTCGCGTATCTATCTCCCGCGCTCGGCCTCGAAGGAGGTCCTCGCGAAGCTCGCGCAGGAGATCGGCGAGATTCGCATGGGCGAGGTCACCGACTTCCGCAACTTCATGGGCGCCGTCATAGACGAGGCCTCCTTCGACAGTCTCGAGGCTTATCTTGGCAGGGCGCGCGCCGGGCGCGACGTCGAAGGCAGGGCGGCCAGGGTGCTGGCGGGCGGCCATGGAGACAAGTCGAAGGGCTGGTTCATCGAGCCGACCCTCATAGAGGCCCTCGATCCGCGCTACGAAACCATGGAGAAGGAGCTCTTCGGCCCTGTGCTCACGGCCTACGCCTACGACGACTCCGACATGGAGCCGGCCTATCGCCTCGTCGACGCCACCTCGCCCTACGCCCTCACGGGATCGATCTTCGCCCGTGACCGGCGTCGCATAACGCGAGCGCTCGACGCCCTCGGCGAGGCGGCGGGCAACCTCTATGTCAACGACAAGCCTACAGGAGCGGTGGTCAGCCGCCAGCCCTTCGGCGGCGCCCGCGCCTCGGGCACCAACGACAAGGCAGGCTCCTTCCTCAACCTCATGCGCTGGACAAGCGCCTGCGCGGTCAAGGAGAGCTTCTCGCCACCCGTCGACTGGCGCTATCCCTTCATGCTCGAGAGCTGAAGCGGAGCTCGAACCTCGTCCCGGCGCGAGGGGCGACCGAGTCGCCCCTCGCGTCGCGGATGGCTGCGCCATCCGCGGCCTCATTGGAGAGATCGGCTGCGTCGCCAGGATCGGCGGAGCCGATCCTGGCGATGGGCTCGAGCTTCATCCTTCCGCCGAGCTGGTCGCAGAGGGCCTTGACGATCTTGGTGCCGAGGCCCGTCGTGTCGACCTCGCCGAAGCCCCTGCCGTTGTCCTCAATGGAGAGGAGGTAGTCGTCGCCCTCGTCGAGGAAGCGGACGCGGATGGCCGGAGGGGTCGAGCCCGGATCCGCACCGTCCCTGAACGCGTGCCGGAGCGCGTTGGTCAGCACCTCGTTCGCGATGAGGCCGAGGGGCGTGGCGTGGTCTGCAGCGATCCTCATGCCGGGCCTCGCCGCCGAGCATTCGAGGCGTACCGGCGGCTCGCGGCGGGGGAAGCTCGACACCACGTTGGCCGCGAGGGTCGAGATGTACTGGCCTGCGTCTATGGAAGCGGGCTCCTTCGAGCCGTAGAGCTGCTCGTGGACGAGGGAGATCGAGAAGATCCGCCCGACGAGATCGTCCACCGCGGCGAGGAAGTCGGGATCCTCGGACCTGTTCCGCTGGAGCTGGGCGAGACTCTTGATCACGTTGAGGTTGTTCTTGACGCGGTGGTTGAGCTCCTGGAGGAGAAGCTCGCGCGAGGCGAGGGCTTCGCGGAGAGCCTCCTCGGTCGCGATGCGCGTTTCGATCTCCGTTTCGAGCTTGGAGAAGTACTCGGCGAGATAGCCGCTCGCCGTGCCCACGACAATGCCCGAGAGTTCGGCGATGGGCTTGCTCGCGGGGGAGAACTCGGGATGGCCGAGGACGGCGAAGAGGAGGAGGTTCGCGGGGAGGCCCAGGAAGCCCGCGACGATCCCACCGGGAAGCTCGAAGCACAGGGCCGCCATGAGGACGGGGATTATGACGGCGTAGTTGCTCGAAATGGCAAGCCTGTCTCCCATGACGAGGACGAGGGCGGCATAGAATGCCGTGGCCAGCGCCATGCAGGAGATCGGATACTTCTTGATGACTTTCCTGTGCAGGCGACTCAGGAGGCCGTCAAGCCTCGAAAACGGAACCCGTGTCCGCCTGTCTGTCTGGCATTCCCTGTTCATGTGTCTCTTGTTCTCCTGCCGTGACCGGCTTCATCCGGCTCGTGGCAGTATAACGGGAGTCGCGGCCTCGGGCCATTCTTCCCGCGTGGCTTCTCGTCTGTCCCAGATCATGATAGACTGCTTCTCCGGAGCGATTCATGACGGGAACCATACTTGTTGTCGAAGATGAGCCCATCGCAGCCATGGACATGCAGGAGAGTCTCGAGCGCATGGGGCATGCGGTCGTCGGCATCATAGCCACGGGCGACGAGGTGCCCGCGGCCGTCCTGTCCCTCCGGCCGGATGTCGTCATCATGGACATCCACCTGAAGAGCTATATCGACGGCATAGATGCCGTATCACGGCTCCGTCTCCTGAGCGATGTGCCGGTGATCTACGTCACGGCCTATCCGGCCAGGAGCCTCCTCGACAGGGCGATGAAGACGGCTCCCGCGGCTTACCTCGAGAAACCCATCGATGAGTCGCTGCTCAGGGCGAGCATAGAGAAGGCGCTTTCGGATCCGCAGCCGGCCTAGGCCCCTGCGTACGCGTTATACGGTAGAACTTGCCTGCGAGGCGAAGCTGGGATATTGTTCTGCCATGGTTTTAGCCAGGTTGACCGAGGCCCAGTGCCGGACGGCGATGTCCAATGGCGAATTCGGCCCCGATGTGACGGGCGCGGCGGAACTGGTCATCGTGGCCCTTACCCAGAGCTGGTGCCCGCAGTGGGCCGCGATGTCCGCCATGTTCGCCTCGTTGCCGGAGAGGCCCTCGCTCCGGGCCTTCTACGTGGAATACGACCGCGAACCCTTCTTCGAAGACTTCATGACATTCAAGGAAAAGACATTCGGAAACGACCTCATCCCCTATCTCAGGTATTATCGGGGAGGCTCCCTCGCAAGGACGTCCAACTTCCTTGACAAGGCGAGCCTGCTCCGGATCATCGAATAGAAAAGGAGGCATCATGAAAGTCGATCTGAGGAAGAGGGTAGCCATCCTCTTCGTCCTCGCGGCGGCGCTCTGCATGGCGCTGCCGGCCGCGGCGCAGTCCGCGGGCGTAGCGCACAAGACCCTGCCCAACGGCCTCGAGGTCTTCGTCGTGGAGAACCACACCGTGCCGCTCGCCACCATCTGCGTGGCCTTCCGCTGCGGCGCCATCTCCCAGACCCCGGAGAACGCCGGGCTCTTCCACCTGTACGAGCACATGCTCTTCACCGGAAACGAGAAGTACCCGAACCAGGCCGCCTTCACCGGCGCCCTCAACCGCATGGGAGTCTCGAACTGGAACGGCGGCACCGGCTCCGAGTCGGTGGACTACTACATCACCATCCCGTCCTCGAAGCTCGGCGAAGGCATCGAGTTCTGGTCCTGGGCGGTCAAGAAGCCGGTCTTCCAGCAGGCCAAGCTCGACACCGAGAAGGGCGTCGTCATCAACGAGATCCAGGGCTACCACGCCGATCCCGACGAGATCGCGGACAACGCGCTCGAGTCCAGGATGTACGGCACCTATCCCTGGCGCAAGAACAT